>Ga0099364_10005478_pt1 | contig 18814 bp, 18 predicted proteins | sample TergutTh196P3_FD_73070 | JGI IMG/M metagenome (GOLD analysis project Ga0099364, IMG submission 73070) | Microcerotermes parvus P3 segment gut microbial communities from Pointe-Noire, Republic of the Congo - Th196 P3 | ecosystem: Host-associated > Arthropoda: Insects > Digestive system > Gut ...
CGTCCCCCTTTTTTCTTTACAAAACATCCCTCCTATCCTATAATGATATGCAAGGACAAAGATAGGGGGACAGCCATGTTAAAAATCGCCATCATCGGTTGCGGAACCATTGCCAATAGTGCCCACATCCCGGCCTATTTGGCCAATCCTGACAACGAAATAGCCTATTTTTGCGACATAATCCCCGAACGCGCCGAGGAGGCCGTGGCTAAGTACGGCTGTGGCCGCGCCGTCGCCGATTATCGTGACATCCTGAATGACGACAGCCTCGACGCCGTTTCGGTATGCACCCCCAATGATGTCCACGCGCCCATTGCGATAGACTTTTTACAAGCGGGTAAGCACGTCCTCTGCGAAAAACCGGCCGCCCGGACCTACGACGAGGCGCTGGCCATGCAGAAAGCCTGCCATGAATCGGGGAAAATCTTAAATATTGGCGTCGTAAACCGCTTCCGCGAGGGTGTGAACCGTGTTAAAAAACTGATAGATGCCGGGGAATTGGGGGAAGTTTATCAGGTTTATGCGTCTTTTCGCTCCCATCGCTCCATACCCGGCCTGGGCGGGGCCTTTACCACGAAAAAAATTGCCGGCGGCGGCGTGTTGATTGACTGGGGTGTGCATTTCCTCGATTTAGTCATGTACTGTACGGGCGATCCTGTGCCCCGCAGCGTCAGCGGCCAGACCCATTGCAAGCTGGGCCGGGATATAAGCGCCTATACATACACGGATATGTGGGCCGGTCCGCCGGTACCGGGCGGCACCTACGACGTGGATGATTTTGTGACGGCCATCATCAAGACCGCCGGTCCCACCTTCACATTAAACGGCGCCTGGGCGCAAAACATTGGCCATGAGGAAATGTACATAGACTTCCTCGGCACCAAGGCGGGTGTGCGCCTGAATTATTTTGAACCCTTCACCCTGTTTGCGGCTAAGGACGGGGCGCTCACGGAAACAGCGTTCACATACAGCGCCGGCACGGAGATGAAGGATTATTTCCAAAACGAGATAGACGCCTTCCTCCGTTCGGCACAAAGCGGCGAGAAGCTGCCCAGCCATATAGACACGGTGATCATCACCGCCAAAATCATGCAGGCGATCTATGATTCCTCGGAAACGGGGCGGGAGGTAGTGTTTTGAGTAAATGCAAAAGAGCGTGGTAATGCGGGGGGATTGCGGGTCCATCTTCCGCTTCGCGGAAGGCCCGCAATGACACAAAGTTAGGAGGCTAGCAATATGGCACGATTCAAAATAGGCATCATGGCCGACGGCCTGCGGCTGCCGCTGCGGGCAGGCATCATCAAATCCAAGGAGTTGGGCGCCGAAGGGATACAGTTGTATGCGACGGCCGGCGAAATGGCACCGGACAACTTATCGAAGGAACAGCGCCGGGAACTGCTGGCCTTCATAAAAGCGCAGGGGCTAATCGTCTCGGCGCTCTGCGGCGATCCGGGCGGGCATGGCTTTGGCGTGGAGGAAAAAAATCCGGCGCGGATAGCGCTTAGCAAGGCGATTATCGACTTGGCCCTGGACTTGGAATGTAACGTTGTCACCACGCATATCGGCATCGTTCCGGAAACAACAGACGACCCCGAGTGGGCTGTCATGCACAAGGCCTGCCGTGAGTTGGGGCTCTATGCCACGGCGCAGGGCGCGCACTTTGCCATCGAAACCGGGCCGGAACCATCCGCGAGACTGCGTGAATTTTTGGATGGCCTGGACTGCGGCAAGGGGATGGGCATAAACCTCGATCCGGCCAATTTGCTGATGGTCATTGGTGAGGATCCGGTAGAATCGGTAAAGAATCTGGCGCCCTACATCGTCCACACCCACGCCAAAGACGGGAAGATGTTCAAAAAGTCCGATCCGAGAGCGGTTTATGGTATCAGCTCGCACGGCGGTCTGGACATGAACGATTATTTCCTCGAACTGCCCTTGGGCGCAGGCGATGTGGACTTCCTGCGCTACTTAGAGGCCCTGGAGCAAACAGGCTATAAGGGCTTTTTGACCATCGAGCGCGAAGTGGGTGAGACTCCGGAAGAAGACATTGCCATGGCAGTGCGCTTTTTGCAAGGCCTGGCTTAGTATACCGGGGAGTAAACATCCTTTCCGGCGCCAAGTTACAAAGGCAGGTATTCGCTTGGACAAAATAAAACGCAAACAACTGACATATCGGCTGCTCAGTCTTCCGGTGTCCATCTTGGCCATCGTGGTGGTCTATTACTTAAATATTCCCAATCCGATGATGATTCTGATTATCCCGGTGGTATTGTTCACCTATCTGGAGGGCTACATCAGCGGCCTGTTGTCCGGCTGCTCGGCGATTATCTATTCCTCGTATTTTTTCTTTGTCGCGACATCGGACCCGGCGGCAATGGGGAAGCTGAGTACTATTTTGCTGGCGGTGTTCACGATAATTATTCTGGTGGGGAAACTCAAAGCCCACGACAAGCAGGCGGTGGCCAAGCTGCAACAAGCCCATGCCGAGCTGCTGCTGGCAAAGGATGCTGCCGAGGAACTGAGCCGGGCAAAGAGTAGCTTCCTGTCCACCATGAGCCACGAAATGCGCACGCCCCTAAACGCCATCATCGGCATGACGACTATCGGCAAGAAAGCCGCGGACATGGAGCAAAAAAATCATGCCCTGATAAAGATTGAGGATGCATCCTCGTATCTGCGGGGCGTCATAAACGATGTTTTGGATATGGCGAAAATCGAGGCGGGTAAGCTGGAGTTGGCAATGTTGCCTTTCGATTTTACAAAAATGATGCAAAAGACGCTGACCATCCTGAATTTCCGCACCGACGAAAAGCGGCAGAAGCTGTCGATGAGCATAGATGAAAACATCCCCCGTTTTGTGGAGGGGGACGATCAACGTCTTTCACAGGTCATCTTGAATCTTGCGGCCAATGCGGTGAAGTTTACGCCCGAGGGCGGCGACATAAGCCTTAGCGCGGCCTTGGTCAGTGAAAGCACAGAGAATATCACCCTGCGTTTTGAAGTGATAGACAACGGCATAGGCATATCGGCCAAGCAACAGGAAAATCTGTTTCAAGCCTTTAGCCAGGCGGAAAGCGGCATCAGCCGCGAGTATGGCGGCACGGGCCTGGGACTGGTCATTTCCAAGCGTATCGTTGAGCTGATGGGCGGCGATATTGTCGTGGAGTCCGAGCTGGGCAAAGGGGCGCATTTTACGTTCACCGTGGTTTTGCGGCGGGGCGAGGAAAGCACGCGTAAATCCTGCTGTGTTGCGGGAGAGGGCCATAGCTTCACGGGCAAGAGAATGTTGCTGGCCGAAGACATAGAAATAAACCGCGAAATCCTCATTGCCCTCTTGGATGACAGCGGATTGATTATAGACTGCGCGGAAAATGGCAAGGTGGCCCTGGAAATGATCGCGGCGGCCCCCGAAAAATACGACATTGTCTTCATGGACGTGCAGATGCCGGAAATGGACGGCCTTACGGCGACGCGCCAAATCCGCGCCCTGCCCGCCCTGAAAGACAGGCCGCTGCCCATCGTGGCAATGACGGCCAATGTATTCAAAAGCGACATTGCAGAATGTATGGATGCCGGCATGGACGACCACGTCGGCAAGCCGCTGGACATCGACCGGGTGCTGGAAGTGCTGTGCGAGTATTTAGGTTAGGGGAGAAGCTTTTGGATGAGAAGGGTATTTATTCTTAGCATTATTACCATTCTATGCACCTTTTCGGCCTGTGTTCCGTTTGGCGGCGAAAGGAACATGTTTCATTTCAGCACGGGCAGCGGCAGAGAAATCCTCTGGTCCGCGATGTCGGACATAATACCGGATGAAGTGGTGGCGGATGCGCCCGTCGTGTATGCCCATGAGCCGGCGGCACCGGTTTTCATTGACCATCCCGTGGCCACTCCCACCCCTGCCGTGGTGGCCGTGGTTGACGACGAGCCGCCGGTGATCACGGGGGCGCGCGACATCACGCTCATGGCGGGGTCTGCGGTCGCCTACAGCCAGGGTGTCTCGGTCAGCGACAATATGGACGAAGCGGTGGAGCTGGCCATAGATGCCGGCCAGGTCAACACATCCGTGCCCGGTGTCTATGAGCTGGTCTATTCTGCCACCGACAACGCCGGTAACGTTGCCCGCGTGTCGGTCAATGTGAATGTCATCGCAATAGAGCCAGAAGATACGCAGGCCCTGGTGGCTGCCACCCTGTCTGGTTTGATAAACGACGACATGAATGATGAGCAAAAAGCGCGGGCGATTTTCGATTATGTCGTCCGCCGAATAAAATATGCGGGCAACAGGGTCTATGGCGAACCCCATGTCGAGGTTTATCTGGGTATAACGAACGGCCGGGGGGATTGTTATAGCTATGCGATTGTCTCGCAATATTTACTGGACGAGGCCGACATCCCCAACATGATGCTCACCCGGGTCGGCGGGAGGACGCGGCATTTTTGGAATCTGGTGTATGCGCGTGAGGGCTGGTATCATTTCGATAGCTGTCCCAACTCGGACTCTAGCAGTGACGAGCGCTTTTTGTTCGACGAGAATATGGCGCTGGACATTACCGCCCGGGGCGCTGGGCGCATCCCCGAATATTATACCTATGACCATTCGTTATACCCGGCGGTGGCAGGCTGTATGGTTTGTGCGGGGGAACCTGTGGAACCCGTGGAACCTGTGGACTAAGGAGACCTCGCTGCCGCCCTACATCTCAGTGTGGGTGACCCCCGCCCTACATCTTCAACCGGAACGAAAACACCGCGCCTACCCCCGGATGGTTTTCCACCCGGATAGTCCCGCCCAAATGCTCGACTAGCTCCTTGCAGATACACAGGCCCAGGCCGCTGCCGCTTTGTGACTTACCCCCCTTGTAGAAACGGTCAAACAGATAGGGCAGATCTTTTTCGGGAATACCGCCGCCCGTGTCGCGGACTGTTAAAACACAGAAGCCGTTTTCTGCCACTGCGGAAATATATATGCCTCCGGCTTGCGTATGGCGCAGGGCGTTGGAAATCAGATTATCAAAGACTTCCAGGATACGGTGGCGGTCTGAGCGGACGGTGCCGTCGCAGGTCAGCACACTGAGTTCCAGCCCTTTTTGTTCGCAGACACTGGCATATCCGTCATGGACACTGTCCAGCAACTCCTTGATATCGACAATCTCCTCTTTGAAGTCCAAACCCCCGCTTTCTATCAGCGCCAGTTTCATGATGTCCTCGACCATATTTTCCAACTGCGATGTGCGGCCCGTAATCCTTGTTACCAGGCGTTGCTCCGGTGGCGGTAGTTCGCTTTCCGCCAGAATGTCCGCGGCTGTTTTTATGACGGATATGGGCGTCCTTAAATCATGGGATATATTTTGAAAGAACATATCCCGTGTTTTCTTTTGGTTGGATAGTTCCTTTGTGCTTTCCTCCAGCCGTGCGCTCAAATCCTGCTGCTCCACCATTTTGATGATGAGATAGCAGGTCAAAAAAGAGGCGCACATTATCAGAATGAGGATTATCAGGTACTGGCGGCTGGAAATGTTGCCATATTCAAACGAGCCGGTATAGACGATGATTATCGACAAAAATATCAGCGGCACCAGCCACATATATTTCCAGGCGGAAGCAAAACCCCTGTCAATGGCGGGACGGATTTTCTTCCATAAGTATATGGCGGCAAACGGGAAGGTAATCAATAAGATGGCGATAATAATGAGGGAATGTGCCGGGCTAAATAAAGCCAGGGGCGTGGCCAAAAACATATTTACTTCTATGTAGTGGCTTATACCGACAACGCAGTAGGCGTAGGTGGTGACCAGAATAAAGACATATAGCAGTTTTGTCGCATTGGATTTTACCGTCAGGAAGAACACGGATATATAAATAAGTTGCAGGGCGACCTGGGCATAGCCCCACAGCTCATAGGTATTAAAGGGCGAATTTGCGTATAATAAAGATAAAAGCACGACCAAGGTCGAGAGGACGCCAAGGCAAGCCGCGATATTTCTTTTGCTCGTCCTCAGATGGGCGCCAAAAGGCAGATAACACAAAATGGCGTATGGCAGCATATTGAGCAAGCTGCCCAGGGCATATAACATGAGTTCAAACATCGCAATCACCGTTTAACAATGCAGCCGGCATGGGCTGCACAGCAAAGGAATAGCCCTCTCCGCGTATCGTTTTAATGAATTTCAGGTTGCTTTCACTTTCCATTTTCCGTTTCAGGGAACTCACATGCTGCGCCACCACCGACACGGAAAAACCATTGCCGCCCCAGACCGTTTCAAACAGTTGCTCATAACGGACGGTCTTGCCCCGGTTTTTTAGCAGGGCCATGAGCAGGGAAAACTCTGTGGGCGTGAGCCGGATCACCTGGTCCGCCAGCATGAGCGACATGGTCGGGCTGTGAATCTGAAACGGTGGTATGTCTATATAATCGCCGTCTGTACGTCTGGCTAAAATGGATGCTATCCGCAGGGATAACTCTTTGATGCTATAGGGCTTTTTCATGTAATCGCTGCCGGCCTGGAAGCTCTGTTCTATCGCGGCTTCGTCGCTGCGGGCAGTCAGAAATAAAATGGGCGCAGTGCTGATGCTGGCCAGCTCGGCCGCCAGTAAAAAGCCATCCGTATCCGGCAGACCGACATCCAGCACGATTATATCCGCTGCCCGCGCCGCCGCCATCGCCATCGCCCCGTCATAGGCCTTCAAAATCTGATAACCTTTTTTCGCAAGATAATCAGCGTTGTTTTCCACGATGTCCATGTCATCGTCTACCAGCAATACCTTCAAATCGCCGCACCCCTCTTGATAATTCATAATTCATAATGCATAATGCATAATTCATAATATTTATTGCATATTACCAAGTATTCAACTTGAGTCTACATTATCTCGCCGCCGGGTGCAACGCATTTTCCGGAATACGTTTTTATAGAAACCTATAAAAACAAAGGCCCTAAACTGTGTTACAATGCCCTAATACAAGCGAAGTATTGAGAAAGGTAAAACAACGTGAAGATCGGCAGAAAGCTATCCTTGACATTTTTGTTGCTCAGTTTTATTTCGCTGCTGCTATCCACCGCGATTGGCCTGTATCAGTTGGTCATAACGCGAAACGACATCCACTCGGCATACAGTGCCCAGACGGAAGACTTAATCAGCTCGAACATCGAAATGATGACGGCATTTAACGCCGATATGGTCAGCGCCATCGCCCAAAACTATGCCGAGAACATCGAGGGCAATTTTCGCGGCGTGAGCAGGCAGGTCCAGGCCCTGACAAATCAACTGCAATGGGCTTATGCAGGCGGCAGCGAAAGCTTTTCACGTTTTCCCGACAACATCCCCCACTTGCAACCCGGGGTATCACTGGCCGATATTCAGGATGAATTTCTGGTCACCCGGTCGCTGCGCGACTTGTTTGCCGACATCATGGCCGCCGACCCCGATCTATGGCTCTATTATGCGTCGGAAAGCGGTTTTATTCTATATGGCGAGGAAGTGGACTATGCCTTTGGTGCCGACATAGACAGGCGTGAGCGGGATTGGTACACAGGGGCCATGCAGAGCGGTGGGCTGCGTTGGACACCTCTTTATGCGGATGCGCGCACCGGGATGCTGACCATCACCTGTTCCATGCCCGTGATAGACGGGCGCGGCGAGATAATGGGGGTCGTGGCTTGCGATATATTTGTGGAACCCCTGGTGGACGAGGTCTTGGCGGTCCAGTCCGATGTCATCGCATTTACTTTCCTCATGGACGAAGCGGGCGATGATTTTATTGGCTCACTCCACGACAAGACACTGGCTGATTTCATGCCCCCAAACCAGCGTGAAGCTTTTATCGGCCAAATGCTGGAAAACACAGAGGCGCTGGGACTCTATATCGACGGGGACATACTGGCTGGCTACGCACTGATACCGGAAACGGGATGGACGGTCGGGGTGTTATTGGACCAAGACATGGTACTGGCCCCCTCGCGCTATATAGACGAATCCATGCACAGCTCCATCGGTGTTTTTAACTCTTATATAGACGAGCGCATATGGAGCGCGATTGCCATATCCGTTGTGGCGGCCCTGCTGCTCTTGGCCGCGGCGCTATTTATATCAAAAAAGGTCACGCGCTCGATCACGGAGCCACTCCAGATACTGACCGAAAGCGCCGGGAAGATAAGCGGCGGGGATTTACAATACGACTCTGCCATCAACAGTGGGGACGAACTGGAGACACTCTCGGAGACATTTGCGTCGATGACGCACCGCCTCCGCGAATACATAGACAACCTGGCGACGGTAACGGCGGAGAATGAGCGCATATCCACGGAGCTAAACATCGCCACGCAGATACAGGCCGATATGCTGCCCAATATATTCCCCGCCTTCCCCGAGCGCGAGGAGTTTGAGATATACGCCAGCATGCAGCCGGCAAAGGAAGTGGGCGGGGATTTTTACGATTTCTTCCTGATAGACGCGGACCATCTATGCATGGTGATTGCCGATGTGTCGGGGAAGGGCGTGCCCGCCGCACTCTTCATGGTCATCGCCAAGACGCTGATAAACAACCACGCCCGCACGGGGGATAAATTGCAGGAACTGTGTGCCAACGTGAACGCGCAACTGTGCGAAGGCAACGAAACGGTCATGTTTGTCAGCGCCTGGATGGCTGTGCTGGAGATAAGCACGGGCATTATGACTTATGTAAATGCCGGGCATAATCCGCCGCTTTATAAAAAATCCGGCGGCAGTTATGAGTATCTGAAAACAAAAAGAGGCTTTGTCCTGGGCGGGATAAAGAGCCTCACATATACGCAATTGGAATTGCAGTTAAATAAAGGCGACATGCTCTATCTCTACACCGACGGCGTGACCGAGGCGAACAATGCCGCTGATGAGCTCTACGGCGAAGGGCGTTTGCAGGCGGCGCTTAACCGGGCAGCCGGGCTTTCACCCACGGAGCTTTTGCCGCATATAAAGCAGGAACTGGATGTATTTGTGGACTCCGCGCCGCAGTTTGATGACATAACGATGCTGGCCCTGCGGATAAATTAATATACAGAAAGGATGTGCATCACCATGGAATTTATGATTAAAGAAGCAAAAGAAGACAAAGAATTACGGGTGACACTGGTGGGTAAATTGGACTTTGCCCGGGCGCCCCTGCTGGTTCAGGATCTGGACTTTTGGAAGGGCCAGGACATTCGGAGCATCATCTTTGAATGTGACCAGTTGACGTACCTTTCCAGTGCCGGCATACGCGCCATTATCTACGCGCACCAAAAAATATCACCGGGCGTGAGTATTGTGCTGGAAAATGTCACGGAGGACGTGTATGAGGTGGTGGATATGTGTGGGCTGTCCGATTTCACGGTCAGTAGCAATGACGGGGGTAAGACCTAATGAGCGAACAAAATAGCATTTATCGCCAGAGCAACCTGGACAAGATGGCCTCGCCGGACAAGCTGGACGACTATATCAAGGTCTCCAATCCGGCGGTATGGATTATTCTGGTGGCCATCGCCGTATTGCTGGCGGGTGCGCTGATATGGGGCTTTAGCTATGAACTGAGCCCGGACGGTTTGCGCCCCATTGATTTTTTGCTGGGCGGGGGGTGAAATAATTGGCAAAAAAGCGGGTAAAAACACCGGTCGTCATGCAGATGGAAATGCTGGAGTGCGGGGCGGCGTGCCTGGCGATGATTTTAGCCTACCACGGGAAATGGATTCCCCTGGAACAGGTAAGGGAAGACTGCGGCGTCTCCCGCGACGGCTCGAAAGCCAAATACATCAAATGGGCGGCAAAAGGCTACGGCTTCGACGCCAGGGGTTTTCGCGGCGAAGTGGAAGATGTACAAGCAGTGCAGTTTCCCTGTATCGTACACTGGAACTTCAATCACTTTGTCGTGCTAAACGGTTTTAGTGATAAATACGCCTACATAAACGACCCGGCGGCGGGAGAGACCCGCGTGAGCGTGGAAGAGTTTGACCAAGCGTTCACGGGGATTTACCTGACCTTTGAAAAAACGGAGGCTTTCAAGCCGGAGGGTAAACAGCAAAGCGTCCTGAGCTTTGCGAAAAGACGGCTCAGGGGAACCTTTGTACCGTTTATGTTTGTGGTACTCACCGGGGTCCTGGCATCGCTTATCGGCATCATAAACCCGGCCTTTTCCCGCGTGTTCATGGACAGGGTGCTGACCGGGATGAATCCCGAATGGCTAATGCCCGTGATTGTCGGCATGGCGGTCCTGGCGTTGTTTTCCATTGTGATTGCCCTGCTAAACGCCCTGTATTTACTCAAAATACGGGGCAAGCTGTCCATTGTGGCAAACGCCTCTTTCATGTGGCACATACTGCGGCTGCCGATGAACTTTTTCTCACAGCGCAGTAGCGGCGACATTGTCGGGCGCCAGGCATCCAATGAAACCATCGCGGAAACCCTGATTTCACAACTGGCGCCGCTGTTCCTCAACTTCTTCCTGATGATTTTTTACTTTGTAATCATGGTCCGCTATAGCCTGATGCTTACGGCCATCGGCCTGTTTTCCATCGCAATTAACATGCTCATGGCTGCCGTCATTTCAAAAAAGCGGATTAACAGCACCCGCGCCCAAGTGCGGGACATGGGCAACCTGAGCAGCCTGACGATGGGCGGGATGCAGATGATAGAAAGCATCAAATCCGCCGGCGCGGAAAATGGTTTTTTTGAGAAGTGGACGGGTATTCAGGCGGCCATGAATAAGTCCCGGGTCGAGTTTAGCAAAACCAACCTGTATCTGGGCATGGTTCCCGAACTGACCGGCCTGCTGACATCCTCCGCCATCTTGATCAGCGGCGTATACCTGATTTTGCAAGGACAGTTTACGGTGGGTATGTTGCTGGCGTTCCAGGGCTATCTGGGTTCGTTCACCGCGCCGGTAAATTCGTTTATATCGGTGGGGCAGTCCATCCAGGAAATGCGGGTGGCCATGGAGCGGATAGAGGATGTGATGAAATATAAGACGGATGTGGCGGCGGGTGATCAGGAAAGAGACAAGCCAGGAGGCGACACCCCCGACGCAACGTTTGATGCCGGGGAGTTGGATAAACTGCGCGGTAATATCGAACTAAAAAATCTAAGCTTCGGATATACCCGGATAGCGCCGCCGCTGATCAAGGATTTTAACATGACCTTGAAGGCGGGCAGCAGCGTGGCCCTTGTGGGTGCAAGCGGCTGCGGCAAGTCCACGTTGGCGAAGCTCATATCGGGACTGTATGCGCCCTGGGAAGGCGAGATTTACTTTGACGGGCAAGCGATGTCCGACATAGACCGCTATACCTTTAGCAGCTCGGTCGCGGTGGTGGATCAAGACATTACTATTTTCGAGGACAGTGTGGCGGACAACGTGAAGCTTTGGGATAACTCCATCGAGGATTACGAGGCCATCATCGCCTGCAAGGATGCGGGCATACACCATGACATCTTGCAGCGTCCGGACGGCTATAAGCATCAACTGTCAGAAGGCGGGCGCAACTTTTCCGGCGGGCAGCGCCAGCGCCTGGAGATAGCCCGCACCCTGGCGAGCGATCCCGCCATCCTCATCATGGACGAGGCCACCAGTGCCCTGGACGCGAAAACCGAGCATGATGTGATAAGCGCCATCAAAAACAGGGGCATAAGCTGTGTGATTATCGCCCACCGCCTCTCCACCATCCGCGACTGCGACGAAATTATCGTCATGGATGAGGGTGTGGCCGTGGAGCGGGGCCGGCATGATGAGCTGATGGCCAAGGACGGATATTATAGCCGCCTGGTGAGCACGGAGTAGGGGTCTAGATAATGGGATTATACAGCGATCAGATAGCTTCGAGAATTAAATACGATGCGGACAATTTTGATGAATCCATTGACCGCCTTGTTTCCGTGGTCATGGGACAAAAACAAAGGGCCGAAGGCTTTTTGTCCGAGCGGGAAACGGCGAAGGACGCGATTGCGGAAATTCTTAGGTTCTTTCATGTCATGCCCACGGAGCTGCCCGCCACGATACAGGGGGTGGAGGACCAACTGGAGTTTTTCCTGCGGCCATCCGGGATTATGCGCCGGCCGGTAGAACTGATGGGTGAGTGGTACAAGGACGGTATCGGCCCGCTCCTGGGCCAGACCAAGGCCGGGCAAGTGGTCGCCCTGATCCCCGGAAAGATGTCGGGCTATACCTTCTACGACCACGAAAAGAAAAAGCGCGTCAAAGTAGGCCGTGCAAACTGCGGGCAGATAGCGGTGGATGCCTACTGCTTCTATACCCCGCTGCCGCCGGGAAAAATCGGCGTGCCCGACCTGCTGCTCTACATGGCCCGCTCCCTGGCCATTTCCGACTATGTGTTGATTGCCGGCGCGACCCTGGCGGCGACGCTGCTGGGGCTGATTACGCCCTATGTCAACCGCGAGATGTTTGGCAATGTCATTGCTTCGGGGGCGCCCATGCAACTCTTTTCCATCTCCAGCCTGCTGCTGGGCGCGGCCATTTCGGCCATGTTAATCGGCATGACCAGAAGCCTGATCATGGAAAAAATCAACACAAAACTGGACATATCCACGCAGTCTGCGGCGATGGCGCGGATGCTTTCTTTGCCGGCGTCATTTTTCACGCAATATGGTTCCGGTGAAATAGCGCAGCGGATGGAGAGTGTGAATGCCCTGTGCTCGGTCTTGGCGCAAATTGTCATCGGTGCCGGCCTATCGTCGCTATTTTCATTGATATACATCGGGCAGATTGCCGTGCTGGCCCCGGCTTTGGCCATACCGGCGCTGCTGATCATCCTCATAAACATCGCCCTGACCTTACTGAGTGCCAGACTGGGCGTGAAAATCACCAAAAAACAGATGGAGGCCGGTGCGAAGCTGTCGGGCCTGGTATTTTCCTTGATTAACGGCATACAGAAGATAAAGGTGGCGGGAGCGGAACGCCGGGCCTTTGCCAAATGGGCGAACAGTTATGCCCGGAGTGCCGAGCTTACGTTTGCGCCGCCGCTGTTCATGCGGATAGGGCCGGCGCTGATTAGCGCGGTGTCGCTCCTGGGGACGGTAATCCTGTTTGCCATAGCGGGCCTTGCGGGTATCTCAGTCGCGGACTACATGGCCTTTAACGCCTCTTTCGGGATGGTGTCCGGTGCCATCATGTCCTTGGCGGGCATTGCCGTGACCTTGTCGCAAATAAAGCCCCTGCTGGATTTGGCGGAGCCGATCATGTCGGCCGAGCCGGAGGTTTCCACCGATAAAAAAATGGTTTCGCAACTATCCGGGAGCATAGAGATAAACAATGTGTCCTTTCGCTACACTGAGGATATGCCCTTGGTGCTGGATGATTTGTCGCTAAAAATAAACAGGGGGCAGTATGTGGCCGTGGTGGGTGCCTCCGGCTGCGGGAAATCCACCCTGCTACGCTTGCTCCTGGGCTTTGAGCAGCCGCAAAAGGGGGCGATTTACTACGACGGCCGCGACTTAAAATCCGTGGACCTTAAATCCCTGCGCCAGAACATCGGCTGTGTCATCCAAAACGGCAAGCTGATGTCGGGCAGCATTTTCGAGAATATCAGCATTTCTGCGCCGCGCCTGAGCTTGGAAGAAGCCTGGGAAGCGGCAGAAATGGCGGGCATTGCCGACGACATACGCGCCATGCCGATGGGGATGCACACGATGATTGCCGAAGGGGGCGGCGGCATATCGGGCGGCCAGCGCCAGCGCCTGCTGATTGCCCGCGCCATCGCGCCGGGGCCCAAGGTCCTGATGCTGGACGAGGCCACGAGCGCCCTGGATAACCTCACGCAAAAGCACGTCGCGGCTTCCCTGGACGGCCTAAAATGCACGCGGCTGGTCATCGCCCACCGCCTCTCGACCATCCGCCGCTGCGACCGGATCATCATGCTGGAAAAGGGAAAAATAGTCGAGGACGGCACCTACGACGCACTGATGGCACTGAATGGCAAATTCGCCGAGTTGGTGGAGCGGCAAAAGCTGGAAGGCTGAAAAAACTATTGGTAACTGCCCGCATACTGCGGGACCATATACAACAAAAGGAGGTAACAACATGAGTGAGAACATGGAAAGATTCGTTGCGGCAGTAAGGGAGGATGATGAGCTTATGGCACAGCTCATCTACGCGGGAAAGGAGGAAGCTGTCGAAATAGCCAAAGAGGCTGGGTACAGTATCACCGCCGCAGACATGGAGGCGATGGAAGCCGAGCTAAAAGCCGCGATGAAAGCGGCATCAAAGGCACGCAAAAAAGGCGAACTGAGCGACGACGAGCTGGACAGCGTTGCGGGGGGGATTGAAGTATTCCATAGCGTTTTCCATAAACATGGTTGGATGTTCCGTCTGACAGACGCGGAGATCGCGCGATTTGAAGCTAAAGGCTATACCCTGGTGTCGAACGGGGCGTATAAAAAAGGCGATTACTATGACGTGCTTAAAGATGGGTGTTCGCTAGTGGATTTGTATCTCGTAAACCCGGTTTTTTTCGGAAATATAGAACTCATTAGGCGCTATGCGATAGAGGATATTATGTGGTTTGCCACAGGGCAAAGAGATTATATATAAGGTGTGGGACTGTATACAACAAAAGGAGGTAACAGCATGAGTGAGAACATGGAAAAATTCCTTGCGGTAGCAAGGAAGGATGAGGAACTGACGGCAAAGCTGGTCTACGCGGGCAAGGAGGAGGTCGTCGAAATAGCAAAAAGCGTCGGCCATGACATCACGGTCGGGGACATGGAGGCGATGGAAGCAGAGCTAAAAGCCGCGATGAAAACGTCGGCAAAGACACGCGAAAAAGGCGAACTGAGCGACGACGAGCTGGACAGCGTTGCAGGAGGCGCTGAAATATTCAAGAGCGTTTTCCATAAATATTGTTGGATGGTCCGTCTGACAGACGCGGAGGTCGCGCGATTTGAAGCTAAAGGCTATACCCTGGTATCGAACGGGGCATATAAAAAAGGCGACTACTTTGACGTGCTTATACAGGGGAAGTCGATAGTGGATGTGTATAGCAGAAACCCGGAGTATGAAGGCGATCCCTGGAACTATGCGTTGTCGAATTTTTATAAGTTTGCCATAGGGCAAATAAATGAATTATAAGCAGGTGTCAGGGGGCGGGGGGGCATTGTGCCTCCCCCTTTTTCTTGATGGGTTGAAAATTTTTTCCGTTTTCAGATGAGGAAGTTATTCTCAACCTCGCACTGGAAATCCGCTATGGGCTGTGCTATACTGGCCATGCGCGGATTGAAAAGAAAACCTGTCGATATATTGGCTGGAACGGAGGAAATCTTTTCGCGAAGGTCCCAAGGGCTTACGCTGGAGCGTAAAATAGCGAGAGGGGAGCGGTTGACGTTATGCCCAGGAAAACATACATATCCAACCGGACACTAAGCCTGGTCGAATACCTGCCGGAGGATGACCGCGCCCTGTATGACAACTGGCTGGAACCGGGAACGGTGGCGGCTTTCAACGGTGTCCGTGTGGGTAGCTTTGAGACATTCCGGACACGAAAAATGCGGCAGCGATTCTTTGCCATGATCAGCCTGGATGCCACGGGGGAAATTATCGGGGCGGTCGGCATCTCACCGCCGGAGACGGCGCCCGACCTGGCCATATGGATGTTCAAGCCCTACCGCCGCCAGGGTCACGGCTCCGCTGCCTTTGCCCTGGCGACACAATATGCCGTCCGGGAACTGGGGATAGAGCGGCTTCATGCCGGACTGTATCCCGGCAACATTGCCAGCCAGAAAATGTTGCAAAAATGTGCTTACATCCCAAACCCGGACTGGTCCGAGGCCGATGGCTGGGAAAAGCACTATCTGACGGGCGAGGAGATCCGGCAACTGGATTATGTGTTTGTGCTATAATCTTCTTGGGGATGAAAGATGAAAATAGATCGTTTGCTGGGTATTCTGACCGTCCTATTGCAAAATGAGCGCGTGAGCGCGCCGGAACTGGCGGAGAAATTTGAGGTCAACCGCCGCACCATCGGGCGCGACATTGACGCGCTGTGCATGGCAGGCATCCCCGTCGTCGCGTATCAGGGAAGCGGCGGCGGTTTTTCGATTGCCGAGGGCTTCAAACTGGACAAGAGCGTACTCACGACAGACGAACTCTCCGGCATTATCGCCGCCCTGAAAGGCATCGGCAGCGTGTCGTCTAAGTCCGGTATCGAGCGGACACTGGATAAACTCCACGCCAACGCCGACGCGGTCGTTTCCCTACGCGAGCCGGTGATTATCGACCTGGCTTCTTATTACAAAGGACAGCTTACCGAGAAAATCGCACTCATCAAACAGGCTGTCCTCGAATCACGTTTGATAGAGTTTGATTATTATTATGACAAAGGCGACAGTCACCGCCGCATTGAGCCGTATTTTGTGATTTTCCAATGGACGGCGTGGTATGTGTTCGGTTTTTGCCTGGAGCGGCAGGATTTCCGCTTGTTCAAATTACAACGGCTGTGGAACTTGGCACTCGTGGGGCAGGGCGACCCTGGCGCGCCGCGCTTTACGCCCCGCGAAATACCGCCGGAAAAGCGTGATTTCAGCTTGCAATTTACGGACGACATAGCATTTGTCGCCCTGTTCGACCCATCCGTGAAGTATCAGTTGATTGAGCTTTACGGCCCCCACTGCTTCACCGAAACGGACGATGGCTTGCTGTTTGAGATTGGATTCAGCAAGCGTGATTTTCTTGTGAGTTGGCTGCTTGGCTTCGGCGGCAAGGTGAAGGTCTTGGAGCCGGATTATATCGTGGAGGACTTAAAAGCCGCCGCCGAAAATATTTTGGGGCAATATAAATGAACAAGACATACTGCTGTCGTGTTTGCTGTGGTATGGTGGTAGAAACAACAGGAGGTCTTGATTATGCAGAAAAAAGCGTTGGTCGTAATAGATATTCAAAACGACATTACGAAAAACTACAAGGAAATCATCGACAACATCAACCAAGCCGTTGATTGGGCCGTCGATAATGATGTTCACGTGGTTTATATCAGGCATGAAAACTTATCCAGCGGCACAAGGACCTTCAAGCCTGGTACGCGCGGGGCTGAGTTGGTTTCGGACATGAAGATTGTGTCAGAAAATATTTTTACAAAAAGCAAAACAAACGCATTAAGCAGTGGGGACTTTGCGGACTTTATCAGTAACAATCAAATCGGCGAGTTCTACATAGCGGGAGCGGATGCCACTGCTTGCGTTAAGTCAACGTGCTACAACTTGCGTAAGGCAGGCCATGATGTTACTGTCTTGTCGGATTGCATTACCAGTTATGATAAGCGGAAAATGGGCGAGATGCTGTGTTATTATGAGAGTAAGGGTTGCGAGATAATGAGGTTGGATGCGTTGTTAGGCACAAAGTAAAAGAGGAGTGTGGAAAATGAACGTAAACATTTTTGAAAAGGCAAACCAAATAATCAAGACTTGCGACACGGCGTATTTTGGCGTGATTGACGAGGACGGCTTTCCCAGCGTTTCGGCGGTTTCGCTGATAAAACCGGAGGATATTTTCGGAGTGTATTTTGCCACGCAAATGAATGGCAACAAAGTCAAACGCCTGTATAAAAATAGCAAAACAAGCCTGTGTTTCAAAACCGATAATTGCAACATAACGCTGGTGGGCGAAGCACAAATCCTCACCGACCAAGAGACTAAGAGCCGCTTTTGGGTGCTGGATTGGATGCCGCACGTTTTCCCCGGCGGCGAAACGGACCCGAATTACTGCATCGTAAGAATCACCACCAAGCGGGTGTCGCTGTGGATTGATAACGAGGATGCGGCGTTTTCGATCGATGCCCTGCTCGCCGTGCAATCCCGTTGCGGGCTCTTGTGTGATGGCTGCGGCTTCAAAGAATCCCATGGCTGTATCGGTTGTATTGCTTTGGAGGGTAAGCCGTTTTGGGGAGAGTGTCCGGTGGCGAAATGTTGTCAGGGTAAGAAATACACACATTGCGGCGAGTGTCCCGACATTCCCTGTGATACTTTGAAGGAGTTTTCTTGCGGTGAGGATGAACATAGCGACAAGCCGCCGGGGGCGCGGATTGCGGTATGTAAGGCGTGGGCGGGGTAATATATGCCGCTTGATTTCAAAAAAGAACAAAAAGACCTCTATCAACCGAAAACAACTCCGACTGTCATCGACGTGCCGGAGATGGTCTTCATCATGGTGGACGGCACGGGCAATCCGAATACAAGCGAGGAATATAAATCTGCCATCGAAATGCTTTATGGGCTTTCCTATGCCGTTAAAATGAGCAACAAATCCATTTTGGATTATGTCGTGGCGCCGCTCGAAGGCTTGTGGTGGTTGAAAGACGGCTCGGAAGAATGGTATAAGGACAAAGACAAATACTGTTGGACTTCGATGATTCGGCAGCCGGAGTTTGTCACCGCTGATATTTTCGCGGCGGCAAAGACCGCTCTCGCCAAGAAAAAACCGTGGCTTGATACCTCACGGGCGCGGCTGGAAGCATTTACTGAGGGGCTTTGCGTTCAGGCGATGCACATTGGCCCGTATGACGATGAGCCGTGCACAAACGCTGCCATCATGCAATATATGACCGATAATGGATATGTCAGCGATATTGGCGAAGAGCGTCGTCATCACGAAATTTATTTAAGCGACCCGCGCAAGACTGCGCCGGAGAAGCTGAAAACGGTGATAAGGTGCCCGGTGAAGAAGCTCTTGTAAAACTTCGAATACCTTCCCCCGTCGCGAATAATCAAATTCATCTGCGGCGGTTTTTTTGCTTGCAAAAATGAAGAAACTCAAAACGTAATAGGTTGATTTAATCCTATTGAGGGTGTATAGTATTATTGGAGGTAT
>Ga0099364_10005480_pt1 | contig 18808 bp, 17 predicted proteins | sample TergutTh196P3_FD_73070 | JGI IMG/M metagenome (GOLD analysis project Ga0099364, IMG submission 73070) | Microcerotermes parvus P3 segment gut microbial communities from Pointe-Noire, Republic of the Congo - Th196 P3 | ecosystem: Host-associated > Arthropoda: Insects > Digestive system > Gut ...
GAAAGGTTGTTAAGTTTGAATAAGAGCTCACGGGGTCGGCGGCTTCGCCGTCGAGCAGGTGAGCTTGACAGGTTTGAATTCATGCCACTTTGTGGCAGAAAGGCATGGTCATAAAAATGCAGGAATATAATAAAACTAAAATCAAAGTCCTTGGCGGGAACGCCGGGAGTAGCAGGAAGCAGGGCGAAGTTAGGTCGCCCTCTTCGGTGCGTCCGGACGAAGCGAAGTACGTCAATCGGGAAAATAAATCTCCTGCAAAAAATCCTGTACAGGCTCGTAAAACGAACCCTAAATCTATACGTAAACCCGACCCGAAGGTCAAGAAAACAGCTAAAACCGAAAAAAACAAGAAAATCAAGAGGGCCAAACCCATTCCCGGCGGCAGACGCGTTCAGAGAAGTTGGAAATGCTACATAATCCACATTACGCTCGCGACGGTTCTGTTTATGGCGAGTATCGTTGCGCTGTCGGTGACTATGTGGTTCAATGCGGATAGGGTGATTCTGAAAGGGGACAGCATTTATTCGCCGGAAGAAATCCTGAACTGCGGGAATATCGAAACAGGGGTGAATCTGTTCCGATTTGATTCCGCTACGGCACTGACTAATATAGAAGAATCCCTCGTTTATATAGAGAACGTTACCATTAAGAGGGAATTCCCGTCGGCGATTGTCGTTACGGTTGAACCCACCGAAACGGTGTTCAATATAGAGTACGAAGGAAAATACCTGGAGATTTCGAGTAGCGGGCGAATACTTTCATTGTCACATAGCCGTCCCACCGGTTTGATTGTGAGCGGATTCATCCCTAATGAGCCTACGATTGGCGGGTATATCGACTGTGCCGTGACCGGGCAGGTGCAAACCGAACTCGTGTTTAATCTGGCGGATTTGGTGGACAAACACTCCCTGACCGAAATCAGCCGAATCGACGTGTCGGATAAATTTGACGTGAAACTGTTCAACGGGGAAGATGAACGGGTCGAGGTCAAACTGGGTTCGCCGATTCAACTGGACGGAAAGTTTGCAATGGCGGCGGAAATCATTACCGAACAAATCGAACCCAATGAAAGAGGGGTTCTGCGGATTTCGAATCCGCGCCGCGGGACTTTCCGCCCCGAAATGGAGTAGGTATTACAATTAGCTGCGTTCTTCGACAGTATATATAGTGACAAATTTCTCGCAAAACACAAAATGTAAAAAAAATTTTAGAAAAAGGCTTGTAATTCCTAAAAAAATTTGCTATAATTAAAACTATGTAGAATGAGAAAGCGGAGGAAAGGTAATGGCGATTATTTACGAAACCATGGAACTCGTTGAAGAACCCGATGAAATCGATGGAATTGAGGATTCGGTATACGACGTTAAAATCAAGGTAACGGGCGTAGGCGGCGGTGGCGGAAACGCACTCGAATACATGGCGAGAAACGGGATTGATGGTGTGGAATACATAGCGGTCAATACCGATGTTCCGGCTTTGCGAGGAAAAGACAAGAAACTCATGCGTCGTCTTCAAATAGGGAAGAAGCGCACAAAAGGAAGAGGTGCGGGCGGAAATCCGGAAGTCGGGTGTGAATCGGCACAGGAGGACAGGCAGGCGATTGAGGCGATGCTCGACGGGACTGCTATGGTCTTTATTTCTGCGGGAATGGGCGGCGGAACAGGTACCGGGGCTGCTCCTGTCATTGCGGAAATTTCCAAGGCTATGGGGGTTCTCACGATAGGGGTGGTTACGAAACCCTTCGATTTCGAACGCCAGCAGAAGATGAATACCGCACTCAAAGGCATTGCCGAAATGCGCAAGCACGTCGATGCGTTGATTATAATCCCGAACCAGAGTTTGCTTAAAATTAACGAACAGGCAATTAATGCCAAAACTGCTTTCGAGATGGTTGACAACGTTCTTTATAAAGTCGTGAAGAGCATTTCCGAGCTTTTGAACAACACCTCTTACATGAACGTTGACTTCGCGGATTTGGAATCGGTCTTGAAAGACTCCGGCGATGCGCATATAGCAATCGGAGAGGCGAGCGGGGATAACAAAGCCGAAGAGGCTGTTCAGCAGGTGATTAACAGCCCGTTACTCGAGACTTCGATTAACAACGCGGGGAAAATCCTTGTTCACGTGACCATGTCGGAAGATACTATTCTGACCGATTTGGACGTGGTAATCGATAAGCTGACCGCTGCCGCACATCCCGATGTTGAGGTTATTTCGGGTTGCGAAATCGACAGCGAGAGAAAAGATACCATGATTGTCACGGTTGTGGCAACCTCGTTTAGAGTGGATTCGGGAATTCCCGCTAAACCCGCCGTACCGCAGTACTCGACCGAGCCGATTAACACCGGAAAAACTCAGCAATTGCAGGAAGCACATTCGGTCTTTGCAACCGGCGGTGCGACCCGCGGCGACCCACTCGACCAGTTTATCACGCAGAATTTAGAATCGTCGGATGCCGACCCGTATCAGGCATTGGAAGAGATTTTCAGAAAAAGCTGAATGAAAAAATAAAATTCCCTTCTTATTCGATGGATAAGAAGGGAATTTTTGTTTCGAGTAGGTTCAAAACTTGAACCCTCATCTGCCGCTCCGTCGGGCAGATAGTGAGGGAAGTGAATTCCCTCACTATCTGCACCCGTTATACATGCCGCTGAACGGACTTGAACCGTTACACTGTTTCCAGCGAGGGATTTTAAGTCCCTTGTGTCTGCCAATTCCACCACAGCGGCTTAAATTGTGAGTTCCGACAGAACGCAGATAATAGTATACCATAAAAGACAGTGCTTGTCAATGCTTTTTGCAAATAATTTCAGAAAATTTTACAGTTGGTTTAAATTCCCTTGACAAGTCCCGCAAAATAGTGTAGAATAAGGTCGTACGAAAAAAACCAACCAAAGGGGGTACTTAATAAATTATGGCTATTATTAACATGACCGAAAAAATCGTAGATGCGCGAATAAACGCTTACCTTCCGAAATCCGGCTGTTGCGACTGTGAAATGTGCATCGAGGATATTAAATGCGTTTCGCTCAACAAACTCCCCCCGAAATACGTCAGCACACCTAAAGGAGAGTTGTTTTCCAAAGTTGACCAGACGGTTCGGCAAAACACGGTAGACGTTGACATTGCGGTAATGAACGCAATCGAATTCGTGAGAGACCATCCCAGGTGTTCGCCCAAAAAGGATTAGCCGGGATTAGACGGCAAACTCCTTAAGCAATGCCTCTTCACTCATAGCGGACGAATGTGCGGGCCCTTGATACCAGTCCAACTTTGAAACACCATCCTTGTTTTCGAGTTGGGATACGTCTTCGAACGATTTCACACCTACGCTGACCGAATTCTTCCGCGCCATTTTTGCAACGTTCTTGACGTAGGTTTCGCTGAAATCGTCAACCCCGGAAGTGAAGAATGTTATATCGGCCTTCGCTGCGACAATTCCCGGGTGTCTAAACAGTGATGCCGCCGTGTAGTGCGAACCCACATTATCGAGAATGATTCCCACGCCCATTATGTTAAGTTCGCCGAGGACACGGATGAATCTCTCGTAATTAACCGCCACCATACGCTCACTAAACTGGATTGCCAAACCTTCGGGAGGGAATCCGGTCTCGGTGAGTGCATTTTTGATTATAGTCGTAATGGTTCCGGTTGAGAGCAGACGTTCGGTCGCGGTGACGCTTACCGTGAATTTCGACAACGATTCATTCTGACGGATTTTCTTGCAGAATTCACACGCTTTTTTGATTAGCCACAGATTAATCTGAACATCAATCCCCATTTTTTCGGCGGTTTTCATAATCATACGTGACGGGAAGTCCCGCGCGCCGGAAGACTCACTCGCCGCCAGCAAAGCTTCACACGAGATGAGGTTGCGCTCACCCTCCGACACGGAATCGTAAACGGGAATATAATTAACGGTAAGCCCTTCCATATTATTTTTGCCGGCTTTTTTGAGAATCCGTGCGCAGGCATACCCGTCAATGTCGTGATGCTCGGTGTTAATCGGCTTTTCGGCGGCAAAGAATGCGTAGGTGTTCCCGCCATATTCCGCTGCCTTGTTCATGGAAGAAATAGCAATTCTGCAAAGCGATTCGGCGGTCTTCGCCGCACCGGACAAATCCGGATAAAGCACTGCCCCCGCAGTGACTTTCAATCTGTATTCCACTTCATTCCGAAGCCAGGACTTCTTTTCGAAACGTTCTGTGAAATCCTTGCAGAATTCATTCACCGCGCTTGACTCGGCGTTTTTGAAGAGGAGCATAAACACCTCATCCGAAAACCGATAGGACTCGGCTTTCAATACCTCGTAATTCGCAATGTACTCGAGGATTTTCATGTTCATCTCGTCCGAAAAGCCGATTCCCACAAAGTTTTCCATATCCTTCATATTAGGAACGGTAAACGCAACCAACGCACCCGATTTTTCGGGATTCCCCGAAAGCTCGCCCGCCAGTGTGTCAAACAGTGAAGTCTTGTTTTTAATTCCCAAGACTTGGTCGTGATAAGCCAGATTGTGCAGTCGCTTGGTTGTATGGTCAAGCTTTTCATTGTCTTTACAGCGCAGAATCACCGCTGCGATGATTTGCGAAACACTCCTCAAAAGTCGCTTCTCGGCATGAGACAGGAATCTGCTCGGCTCGTTGATTATATAGACGACCATTCCGTATTTAGAACCATCTCCGTTGAGGTTAGAAGCCACATAAGATGAATATTCCAACCCGAACAGCCCGTGTTCCGGGTTGTTGGAGAAATAGGTCTCATAATTATTAAGCTCTTCCACCAAAGACGGTTCGTCATCATACCCGAACTCACACACACCGGAGGGTTTTTCCGTCCCGCTCGTGGAGAACCACTCATAAACCGACTTGTATTTTCTCTCCCGCGCGAAATCCTCACACACCATAATCCGGGAAAGTTTCATGAACTCCCCGGTTTTTTTGACGACTTCTTGCACAGTCGAAAAAGAATTACGTTCATTCAGCAGTTGAGAATAAATCCCGTTCAACAGCATTTGCTGTTCAATTGTCTCACTCAAGAGTTTGTTTGCGTGTTCGGTATTTACCATTTCATTATACAGCATCACGCAGGAATTTGCGAATTTAGACAGGTTCTCCGCTAAAACCTCATGCACCGGCGAATATTTCTCAATCAACTCGGCAGAATCGGATGCTATGACCCAAACAGCAAAAATCACGTAATTGATTTTTATGTAAATCTGTCGGTGATGTCTGTATTCCCGGACGTTTAAATCCGTCTGCAACGGGTCTGATGAACAGATGAATTTTCCCCTTTCGGTGAGTATAGCCGACTGCAAAAGCACCCCTGTAGTACCGTTATTTTGGTTGACGACACTTAGTGGGAGCTGTATTTTCGAAAGTTGTTCCCTGCCGATGACTTCAACGATTCCCATATCGCCGCTGGCACAGAATTTGTAGGCATTACGCCGCTTCAACTCTTGTTCTGCCGGGTCAGACTCAATACTCTTATAGAATTCGCCCACATCCATGATTACGCCGTAAAGATAACTTACCGACTCTCCCGAACGTTTTTCGTGCCGCATATCACAGCAAATGACATATCGCTTGTCATCGGGAGCGAATCGGCAGTTCAGGCGCAACGAACCCGCATGACTCATCGAAAGTTCATCTATTCTCGCCATAAGAACGCTCAAATCCTGCGGATTGATTAAATCAACCAGATTTACCGTTAACGGGTTTTTACCATCGTGATATTCTTTGGCAATCACAACAGGGAGATTCTTGTTTATTTCTATTTGAACGCTGACACACTGATACCTGCTCAACACATCGGTGAATATATTCTTCGGCACGTAATAAAACTCCTTCACAACAACATAATCAGTAAGTTTGAAAACGCTTTAGCGTTTTCAAACTGCACACCTCTGCCCTTCTTTAGCATTATACCATAATTTTTTCAGAATTTCAACAAAAATTTGTATTTGATTTTTGGGAAAAAATGTGGTATACTGTTTTGTGACTTGTGTGGTTCGGCGAGATTCTGGTAATCGGATGGTGGATTATGTCGGGAGAAGCAAAACAAGAGCAACTGAGTAAGAGGCTTCGCTTTGGTGAGGCTGTGTTGGCTTTTTGGGCGCGATTCGGGCGCAGACTCATTCTGCCGCTGACATTCCTGACAGCCTTAAGTCTTCATGTCGTTCTCACACTTTTCATGGAAACCCCCATGTTCGACTCGGGCGGATTTTCCTCGGTTGCGTGGGGTGGAAAATTCAGCGGGAATGATTTCACCGGGGTCTTGAGCCTGCAGGACTCATACAACTGGCTGACCGGAATCCTTTACGCCCCCGTCATGTTGGTCTTCGCGAACCCGTTTCATCAATATACGGCAATGCTGATTGTAAACGGCTGTTTAGCGGCATTACTCCCGGTGTTCGCTTTTAAGATTGCCGTGCGTGCGGGACTCAAACGCTCACGGCAAAGAATATGCGCCGCGTTGGTCGCAGGGTTGTATCCGGCGGTGATTTTGCATACCAAATTCGTCGGAAACGGTACACTAAATCTCTTGTTCCCGTGTATGATTGCCCTGATTATGCTGAATATTTCCGATATGAAGAAGGCTGTACCGCGACATTTCCTCACGATGTTGCTTTCATTCGTGACTGCGATTTCACTATTCACCGATGTGCGGATGTTTGCGGTTGCCCTGTCATTGATTGTGACGGTTACGCTGGCACGCATATTCACGAAAACCGGAGCAAAGCATACACAGGATTCACGCGGGAATAATGCCGGCAATTTTCCTGTTATTACCCTCCTCGTGTATTTATTCGTGTTCGTGTTGGTGTTAGCGCGATTGAGCAACAACATCGGTGCGGGTCTAACCGGATTCGCCCTGTTTGAAATTCGATTCACTGCGGGAATCTCCGAAATAAATACAGTAGAATTACTGCAAAAGGTGTTCTCCCATCTGTATTATTTCACGGTAGAAACCTGCGGAATCGGCATTGTGGGGATTTGCCTTTTCGTAAAACACATTCGTGACTTTCGGCGCGGCGGCAACCTGCAACTGTTTTCGATGTTTGCGTTTTTGTCGCTGATGTTCGGTTTGTTTTTAAGCATTACCGGATTCGCACGGGAATCAATAGAACCGACAAGAGAATTCGGTATGCTCTTCGGGGAATACACCGACAACATAATACCGTTGATTCTGCTTGCGGCGATTATAAGCGTGTGCATATATCAACCGGATTTGAGGCTGTTGCTGTATTCTACACTCGTAACCGGCGGGATTTTCACGGTTTTCTTCGCGCTGAACACCTCCGAAACTGCGGGAATTCAGCCGGTCAATGCCGAAGCAACCATCTCGATTATTTTCTGTATAATAGCATTACTGGTAGTACTCGTCTGTTGCGGCGGGCAGTACAAAACACGAATCGTTGCGGCGGCATTGGCGATGATTTCGCTGTGTTCGTGTATTCATGCCTGTTGGGTGTACCTCCCGCAGGAACGCGACAAGGCATTCGCACATAATTCACCTGTTTACGAACTGTCGGAGCTGATTTACAACTCGGAGGATGCGCCGCCGGTAATCGTAAACGGTTTGATGGAGAGCGAAGTACGGTTGCTTCAGTTTTTGAACCAAAAAGCCGATGTAAGCCTTCTTAATGCCGAAACAGAATTCCCCGAAAGCTATCTGCTGATTATGCCTTCGTTCAGCAGTTTTATGCCCTATAACGAACATTCCGCACTTCTGGGAGTAGCCAACGAATATATTTTCGTTTACGCCATGGGTGAAAAAGCCCTGATGTATGCGGCTTCCCAGAAATGACGGTAAATGATATGAGCATTATGAACGAATACGAGGTTTTCGACTTCGGACAGGCAAAGCTGAAACTGCACATCTCGAAAGAACACCGTTTCGGTACCGATTCGCTTTTACTGGGCGACTTCGCGAAATCAAGTGCCGTGAATAAGACTGTTGTAGATTTGTGTTCGGGTTGCGGAATTATTCCTATTACGCTGTTACCCGTCCGCCCCAAAAAGATTTATGCGGTAGAAATCAACAAAGAAGCGGTAAAGTTACTGGAACGGTCAATCAGCGAAAACAAGATTTCCGACAAAATTGAAGTGATTCACGGAGACCTGCGTCTGCCCGAAACGTTGGATTTTTCAGGAAATACAGAAAGTATAGACCTGGTCACGGCGAATCCGCCTTATTTCGTCCGCGAAAGTGGGTTTGAGCGTGGGGAAGAATCACAAAAAATCGCACGGTATGAGCGTGAATGTACCCTTTCCGATGTTGTCGCCGCGGCGGCGAAACTGCTCAAGTTCGGCGGGGTCTTGAAAATGTGCATGACAGCCCCTCGTTTAGCGGAATGTATCGCCATCATGCAGAAATACAAAATCGAGCCTAAAGAAATCGTGTTCATTCGGGCGAAAGCGACCGATACAGCGCGGTTATTCCTAATCAGCGGAAAAAAAGGTGCAAAATCGGGGGTGATTGTAAAATGGAGATGAATCAAGGCAGTCTCTACGTGGTCGGCACACCGATTGGCAATCTCTCGGATATATCCGAGAGGGCAATTCACACCCTTAAATCGGTTGACTTCATAGCGGCGGAAGATACCCGCATAAGCGGTCTGCTTCTGTCAAAACTGGATATTAAAAACAAACTGACTTCTTACTTTGAACATAACGCTAAATTCAAGGAAGAAAAAATCGTACAACGGATTATAAACGGTGAATCCTGTGCTGTAATCACCGATGCAGGTATGCCCTGCATTTCCGACCCGGGCGAATCGTTGGTGAAACACTGCCGAGAAGCCGGAATCCCGATTTATGTTGTACCCGGCCCGTGTGCAGTGACTTCGGCGTTGGCACTGTCGGGAATCAGTGCGAAACGGTTCAGTTTTGAAGGATTCTTGAGTACTTCGCCGAAAGAGCGTAGAGAACACCTTGATTCTCTTAAAGAGAGCAGATATACACTCATCTTTTATGAGGCACCCCATAAACTAAAGAAAACCCTTTCGGATTTACTGACATTCTTCGGTGACAGAAGAGTCTCCCTCTGTCGTGAAATGACGAAAATGTACGAAGAAGTCCTCACGGGGAGGATTTCGGAAATGCTCACGCTTTATGGAGATGAACCGGGGACGAAGTCACCCAAAGGCGAATACGTAATCGTGGTGGAGGGATTGCCCCCACCGGCGAAATCGCCCCGGGTGAATAAATATGAAAAGTATTCCAAAATAAAATAAGATACTAAATAAGGAGAAAAAACATCATGACTAAGAAAAACGGTTGGGTAATCCCTGCAGTCGCCGCTATAGTGGCGATTATCACGGCGGCGGCATATTTGCTGTACAAACTCGGGCAATTGAATGCGAGCCGCGAAAAATGGGGCGACTACGATGATTACGGGTGGAGCTGATTATGGCGGGACATTCAAAATGGAATAACATTAAGCGAAAAAAGGGCGAAAAAGACAACGCACGGGCGAAAATTTTCACGAAAATCTCGCGTGAGATTCTTGTTTGCATCAGGGAAAACGGCAGTGCCGACCCGAACGTGAACTACAAACTCCGCGATTTGATTTCCAAAGCGAAATCCAACAACATCCCCTCCGATAATATTGAGCGTCTGCTCAAAAAAGCACAAGGCGGGGAAAAAAACGACTACGAAACCTGTGTGTATGAGGGGTACGGCCCCGGCGGTGTTGCCGTGTTGGTGAGTTGTCTCACCGACAATCGCAACCGAACCGCCGGGGAAGTTCGGCATTATTTCGACAAATACGGCGGCAATCTCGGGACTGCGGGGTGCGTATCATTCATGTTCAGCGAGAAGGGCGTGGCAATCGTCGATAACGAGGATGAGGAAATAAGCCCCGATACTTTTATGGAACACGCTATCGAATCGGGTGCGGAGGATTATAATTTCGATTCCGACGGCGGCGTTATTGAAGTCTATACAGCAGCGAATGAGGCAGCACGAATCGGGGAGGTGTTGGCGACACACGGTTATAAAATCCTGTCTGCGCAAAACGAACAGATTCCGTCTACTTATACCGAGATTTCGGGTAATGAAGACGACGAACAGTTCAAAAAGATGACGCTGCTTCTCGAAATGCTCGAAGACAACGATGATGTTCAAAACGTATGGCATAACGGCAAAATTTAGCCCTGCGGAGCGACAGGGGGTTTGGGGGAGAATCCCCCATTTTAAAACAGGGGGAAAATCCCCCATTTTAAAAAGGAGGTTAAAAATATTGGATGTGTTCAAAAAAATTATAGACAAATACAAAACCGGTTTCGGGGTGGATTCTTCCGACGACTTAATGCGAGAGACTTTTTCCGGTGAAACAAAGTTTGAAGTCAGCAAATACTTCATAATCCCGGTGATTGGACTGTTCATCTGGTTGCCGTATGTTCCGGAGGATTTGGCGCATCATCAATTTCCGATGTTTGCCATTTGTTTGCGATTATCTTTCACGTTGATGAACATAGTTTTAATTACATTGGTGATGGCCAAACCGCTGAGACATAAACCTAACATAACCCTGAAAATCTTCATCACATACCTGTTTATCATTGCGCCGATTATAGCCGCAACCGCCGGAAACGAGAATCAGAGCAGATATATCGGCGGACTATCGTTCGTGATGATGGTACTGATTATCGCACCATTTTCCCTGAAATACAGATTCATGATTCAAACGATATCGCTTGCTGTATTTTTCGTTATGGGGGTGTTATTCGACATAAAAATCGCCGAACCTGTGATAAGATACTCTATATACGATTTATTCGCCGCTTATTTTATAAGCCTGGTTTGCTCACTCATTCACGATAAGTTCCGTCACGAGACCTGGGAGAGAAGTCATCAGTTGCAAGAGACGCTAATCGAACGTGATAAGGCGAAGCTTAATCTTAATACCGAACGCGAATTACGGGCGGAGCTTGCCGAGGCTAAAGAACTTGCCGAGTATTCCAGCCGCGCAAAGAGTGAATTTTTATCACGTATGAGTCACGAAATGCGAACCCCGATGAACATAATCATGGGTGTGTTGCAGGTAATCAAGTTTCGACCCGAATCGGCGGAAGAATACCTCGACGATATTAACACGGCAAGCAGGAATTTGCTTGACTTAATCGACGACGTGTTAGACGCGTCGAGTATTGAGTATGGCGGATTCAGGCTTTACGAAGTTGTATTTAACTCAATGGCGATGTTTAAAGAATGTATTCATGCCGCAAAAATCAAGACAAGCGAGAAAAACCAAGGGCTTGTAATCAATATCGACCCGTTTATCCCGGAGTTAATTGTCGGGGACGAGAAACGTCTGAAACAAATCATACTCAATCTACTCGGAAATGCGGTTAAATTCACGCCGCAACACGGTGAAATCTCGCTGACAATCACCATGCTCGACAACGAAGAGAGCGAAAGCGACTCGGTTTTGACAATCAAGGTGGAGGTTGACGATAACGGAATAGGTGTTTCCGAAAAAGACAAGGACACCATCTTTGAACTGTTTGAACAGGCAGACGGAAGCGGCTCAAGGGGGTTCGGAGGTGTGGGAATCGGTCTGCCGTTATCAAAACGAATCGTTGAAATGATGAACGGCAAAATCTGGGTGGAATCGGAATTAGGGAAAGGTGCATCATTCAAATTCATATGTAAACTTTCCAAATGCAGCCAAATGAGGTGGAATTAACCCTCAAAAATCAACAGAAAGGGGTAGGTCTTCGGTTTGAGCAATAACAACAAAATCGGCATTAAAAAAATCGCCGAGAATCGCGCGGCACGGCACGAATACTACGTTATCGAAAGCTATGAAGCGGGAATTGAGCTGTTCGGGACGGAGGTTAAGTCGATTCGCGGTGGCGGGGTGAATCTGAAAGATTCATGGGCGGTGGTCGAAAACGGTGAGATGTTTGCACGGCACGTACACGTTTCGCCATATGAGAAAGGCAATATCTTCAATCGTGACCCTATGCGGGACAAGAAACTCCTTTTGCATAAAAAGGAAATCCGCAAGCTCCACGACCAAGTCAAGCGTGAAGGGCTGACTTTGATTCCGCTTTCGATGTATTTTAAGGGAAGCCGGGTTAAAATGCAAATCGGGCTGTGTAAAGGGAAGAAACTCCACGATAAGCGTGATACCGCGCTCAAACGTGAAGTTGACAGAAAGTTGGAACGGGTTATGAAAAGCCGTAATTATTAGCTGTTGAATATGAGTAACCCCCCCGATTCGTACGAATCGGGGGGGTGTTTAAAGAAGTTAAAGAAGTTTTAAAATAGCGAGGGCATCGTCAATTGTCACCGAACCATCGCCATTTGCATCAGCTAAATAATACGTTTCCCAACTGTTTATCATTGAGTTCATTTTTGCAAGGTACTTTTGAATCTCCAACACATCGGCGATGTTATAAATACCGTTTCGGTCAACGTCACCACCTCTATGGGTGTGACATAGTGCACACGTGCCGTTTGCGTTAAAAGTAATACAACTTGAAATAGGCGTGCCAAATTGTAAACCGCGACAATCGGCGCAAGCGTTTCTATGATTGTTTCTGGCTATGCCGTTCGGTTGCACCGCCCCTTTACTTGGATGAGACATGGTAAAAAATGTATGCGTTGAATGTTGACCTGTTGCAACCCTCGCACCGCCTCTGTCTCGAACTGTAGGAGTTTTAGCAACCCGAGCTTCGCTGTAGTACATTATATTATAAACGTTAAGGTTGTTTACCAAGGTGGAGTTACCGGTTTCGGGTTTTCCTACCTCATCAAGACCTATTACGTGACCGAATTCATGCGCCATAGTCGAACTATCGATATAGCTGATTCTGTTTGGGTTCAAGCTAATAGTAAATTGCATTACATGGCCATCTATAACTGAGTGAAGCACCGCTTGTGCAACTATGTCATCTGAAGGTATGCTATTATTAAAACTCACAACCCTCATCAAGTTAGATGACGTGCTTCTGGTAATCGATATAGTTGGTGCCCATGAAGCTGCACCCGCTTCAATTGCGTTTACTATGTCTTGTGTCATGTATGAATTCCCTACTATACGATAAGTGACTTCGTGCATGTGACCTTTGTGATGTAATTCCCAACCGGTAACGCTAGACCAAGAAATTATGCCGTTAATAGAGTGACCGAGATGAGCGAGGGAAACAGAATTCAGAGAACATATAACTGACATAGCGGTAATAATTGCGATTATTTTTAGTTTCAGTCTTTTCATTCACCTCGACCTCCTCTATCAACATCTAAAATAGCCGTGATAACATCGTTATAATCAAAGACAATGCGTTCATCGTTATATTTTTGCGCTAAAATAGGGTCATGAGTTCTATGGGTCTCGTTAATTGAAGTTCTTTTTTCACCGGTGATTTTTTTAATATTATCATTTTTAACTAAATCATCGTCAAACCAACTATACCTACTGATGAGATAGATTTCTTCTTCGTTTTCTACAATATCAAAAAAGGTGTATACTTGAATCCAGTATTTGCCCTTAAATTCTTTATTTTCCGCATTTGATGCAGACGAAAACAAAAGAAATCTATCGCCATTTTTTAAAAGAGGGAAGCCGGAAACAGTCGCTTTGGAATTACCGGATTGTATCATCTCGATTTTTTCTGTGTCTTCACCTTTCAAGACCCTGTTGACCTTCGCTTCAAAAAAAGTATAACCCTCGTCCGTTTCTCCCAGCCATTCTACAATTGTGACATCAGCAATAAGCTCATATTTATTGACTACTTCTTTAAACGAATACTCTGCAATGTAGGATTCAAATATAGTGCCGGGAGCATCACGTACGGGAGTATCCCGCCTTCCTTTCGAATCCGTTACGACCATTTCGGATGCCGTTCCCCTCTCGGAACATCCTGCAATTCCGATAGTCATCGCTGCAATCAGCGCGATTGCAATTGATTTTCTTTTTCGCATTAGAATTACCTCCATTTTTCTGTTTTGTTATGATTGAGTTTCCTCATTGAATGATATTATATCACATCATCGAACGTAAATCAATAGTCAATTTGCACAAAATTCGTGATGGATTTTTGTGGAAAATCCACAAATGATAATATAAACAATTCAAATATTCAAAAAAATGAAAAAGGTTGCACGTTTTGAAAAAAAATAATCCGGGAAGTCCGAACTGTTGAACGCAGAATTGCCCCCTGTCGTGTAAAAAAAACACAATAGGAGGTACTGAACCGTCAAAATTCCATTTTACGATTCTTTGTTTATTCTTGCAGAGGATTTTCAGACAGCAATCGAAATTACGGTACGTCCTCGTCGTCGCCGAAGTCGATTTCTTCGAACTTTTCGCCGTCTTCGTCCGCGGATTCGTCTTCTACATCGGGATTGTCTAAAATCTGCATCAACAGTTTGATTGCGGTGAGTTTCTGGTTGGTTCTCACGTCAAATCGGTTGAAGGCGATGTCGCAGAGTTCATCTACGATTCTCTTCGAGAATTTTTGCTTGTTCATTTTTAGTTTCATGATTGGTAATTCCTTTCGTTGCCCCGTTTTTCGGGGACTGCTATTTAATCATACAACGAAAGTTCGACGCACAGTACCAAGTTTTGTTGCCTGGGCAACAAAAGATTGGAATTTCATGGGAGTTTATGTAACCCCCCGATTCGTACGAATCGGGGGGTTAATCAAAATTGCGGGTAATCGCCTTCGTTAAGGGAATAATCATATACAATGCCCTCGTATATCCCGGTTCCGATGATTGTAAAATCTTCATGAAACTGAATGCTTTCAATTATCCACGTTTCCCCTGCTTTTTTATAATTCACAACCAAAATGCCGTCTGTTAAGAGATGTTTTGAATGGAAATTTATTATTTCTTGTTCCCACGAAATCCGGCTTTCAATATTGGGTAACAATTTTGTCGCAGGGTCAATAGCTTCAACCGCCGAAACATCGTCACCTATCGACAAGGAAAGCATATCAGCTCTTTCGAGTCTTTTTACGGCGTATATGGTGTTATACATAGCTCCCCCATCTTCCCCAACGAAAAACGAATAGAACAAGCCGCCTTCGTCTGTCCTGTGCACGCTGTACATACGATAATCATTGACACGCCTCAAAATTCCTCCGGGATGACGCACGAGGTGATTTGCAGGAGTTATTAAATGCGATTGTGCAAGGTTAAATCTGTACCTAATCATATTCATTAAACCAATATTATCCCCCACGCCTATTTTCGACGAAACAACTTCGGTTAACACCGTTTCAAGAGGATCATCCGTCACTTTGTTCATGGTATCTCTGTGAATTTGCATTAACTCCTCTTCACGATTTTGCGCCGTGGACGTTGTTCTATACATTTCATTCAAACGTCCCCAACGCTCAAATTCTTCTGTAGTTGATATAGGGATTTTACCATATAAAACAAGGTCGAACCACTCTTCGTCAGTTAACGCAACCGCCTCCGTAAGCGTTTCTGTTTTCGGTTCATTAAAGATGTCGTTTCGTGTATTTTCCGTTTCCACTCTTAGTACCTCCTCTGATTCGGCGTTTTGATTACTCGGTGTAATCCCGGTTTCAACACACGCTGTAGACATAACAACTACAGCAAGCATTGTCAAATACATTAAAAACTTTTTCATGATTAATATCTCCTTAATAATAAACGTTCCAAATGGCGGGATTCCCCCGATTCGTACGAATCGGGGGGTTGAATCAATCTTTCACGGTGACTAGTTCGGCGTTTTTGATTACATCGAACGCAAGGTCACGGAGGTATTCATATTTGGCAAGGTGGGAAGGGACACCAATCCTAAATGCCACTTCACCAACTTGACCGGTAAGGCTAGTCTCACCCTCTTTATACAAGAGGTTATCTTCGGTTAAAATGTAACCATACTTAGCGTTATCTTTAACCGAATCTGAAAAGCTGAAAGGTGATTTACCGGGTATCTCTATTGTTATCTGAATATCGCTGTTATCCGAAAACATATATAATTCGTCTGTTTTCAAATTCCCAACAGGGGTGAAATAATAAACGAAACCGTATTCGCCACCAAGAACACAAACAAGTTCATACCCATTAATGTCCGCAGGGAAATAAAACGCATTTATATTCCCGACAGGGTTGTCAGAATCGGCATTAACAACGTCCTCCCCGTTATTTTCGTTTATACGTTTGATTACTTGATCCTTCAGATTGGATTTTTCATCAATATCGTCGATTCTTATAAGAACATGAATGTTATCTCGCAAATATTTCTCCTCTTCGGGTTCATTTGATTCTGTTTGAACATCGCTTGTCACATTTTCATCAGTAATGACTTTATCGGTTTGTTTGGACTGTTCAAGCGGTGCTACACCACTTGAGTCAGAGCAACCCACCGCTAACAGTGTTACTATAATAATCAGTATAGCCAGTTTTTGTTTTGTTTTCATGAGATTAAATCCTTTCATAATTAAATCCTGTTGTCCCAAATGTCGTTACTGCATGGAAGACACCAAGTATCCATTCCTCTGTTAGTAGGCCCCATAACACAGCGATCTTCGCTACAATCAAATGCTCCCAGATTGTGCGAAAGTTCATGTTGCATGAGGTAAGGCACAGGGTCTTGTTCCCATTCGTTAGTCACTAACGATTGCCGCCCATTGCGCGGAGCCGCACCTCCTACCGCAAAATGATCAGGGTCTCTATATACACATAACGCATGACTCACTACCCCCATCGTGTAAAAAGAGTTTGAAGAGGGCAATGTATTTATTAGCCTTACAGCACCCTTATGGTGGTTGCCATTGCAATTAGAATTGGTGCCGCAAAAGAGCGAAATACATATAACTTGGTTAAAAAAAGGACAATTGCTTCCGTTTAAAGCTGTAGATTGAGTGATGTCACTGCTCGTTATAGTAAAACGTATTCCATATGTCCGAGTAATTGCTGCAGCTGCATATTGGTAATGCGCCTGTATACCGGGTACACCTAATTCATTTAATGCTGTCGAATCATAGAAAATCCTTGCGGTATACCTATCATCCCGGACTACCAAAACCTGGATAGCCTCAATCGGGCGGTTTTCGCCGGTCGTTCCTGCAACCTCGTTATTTCTCACGAACGGTCCCCATCCTTTGCCGTTCATGTAAACGCGATAATACACACTCCACCCTGCCATATTGTTCAACTTGATGCGGATTGCTTCCATGTGTCTGCCCAGACCCGTCGTCCCGGCTATAGCACCATTCGTGACCGAGTTCTGCCAACCGATGTATGCAACATGCGCTTGATACTCAATTTGGGCACCGCCCGCATAGTTATTCAGCCGAAGTCTGACGGCTTCTATTGAGTTACCCCCTTCCTGACCTGCTTTGTTAGGTTCGGTCGTGTTATTAACCCAACCGACCATGCTGATGTGAGCGTCGTAAATTACCGACCTCCCTCCGTATGCCTCGACTTGCTGTTGATACTCGCTCTGTATCCCGGTCATGCTGAACATGCTAAACATCAGCGCGAAAAGACAGAGCATTGACACTAAACGTTTGATTCTTCCCATAGATTGACTTCCTTTCTGTTATTATTTTATTGGCCTTTTCTCTATTATATTCCATAGAAAAGATTTTGTCAAGGGTTTTTGAAAAAATTTTTTCCTCATTAACAAAAAGCGGATAACAAAGAGCGGATATGTAGAAATTTCGGAGATTTTTGCGCGATTTTTTGACGAAGCACTTTTACAGAGTGCGTAAAAGAAAATATATTAAAGTAAAACCACACAGAGAGTGTGTACTTTATTTCGTTTCCGCTCGTCTCCGAACAAGCAACGAGTGTCGCAAGCAACATTGTCGCGATTGCTGTAATAGCCGGTTTTTGTTTAGTTTTCATGAGAATAAATCCTTTCTTAATTGAATGTTCCGGGTGGGAACCCCCCGATTCGTACGAATCGGGGGGTGTTTGAATCAATCTTTCACAGTGACTAGTTCGGCGTTTTTGATTACATCGAACGCAAGGTCACGGAGGTATTCGTAGTCCGGAGCATCTGTCGCTTGTACAGTAAGCACAATATTATCCCAACGCACAAAAACGATTTTAGCAGATTCTATATACAAGATATTATCTTCAATTAAAATCACACTATTGCTTAAATTTTCTTTAATCTCTTCAAACGCATCGATTTTGTGGGTTTCATAGTAGTCGAATCGGTCTATTCCAATTTGAACATAATCATAGAAACCAAGAGAATTCTCTTTTTCTTGCGTTGAATTATACACAAAATCAAATTTAGAATTTGAAATTGTTATACTGTCCAATTCATATTTTTCATTTTTCCAATTTTCAAGATTATAAAATTTTGTTATACTCGCAAGGTTCAAATAATGATAATCTTGATAAATTTGGCGTTCATAAAGTTGGTGTTCATAAAGTTGGCGCTCCTCTTCAGTCGTAAAATCTTCCGGTTTATTCGGTTCAATTTCGAAATTCTTTGAATCTTTAGAAGCCTCAATATGCTTAAAAATTTCGTCATTAAAACCATTTTTACCGTTAATTTCAATGGGAAGGTATGCCCAAATCTCTTCTTCTTTTGTTTCTTCAATCTTATTTTCTTCAGTTTTATCCTGTTGCCTTACCTCCGAAATCTCAACCTCATCAGATTGTGCGGGCGTTATTTCATTTCCGCTCGTCTCCGAACAAGCGGTGAGGGTCGCGAGCAACATTGCCGCGATTGCTGTGATAGCCAGTTTTCGTTTTGTTTTCATGAGAATAAATCCTTTGCTACAATAATATTTAGACAAGCTACGGTAGCCAGTCGTGGCTTGAACTATCTCATCGCCTAAGCTACAATAAGAGGA
>Ga0099364_10005481_pt1 | contig 18807 bp, 16 predicted proteins | sample TergutTh196P3_FD_73070 | JGI IMG/M metagenome (GOLD analysis project Ga0099364, IMG submission 73070) | Microcerotermes parvus P3 segment gut microbial communities from Pointe-Noire, Republic of the Congo - Th196 P3 | ecosystem: Host-associated > Arthropoda: Insects > Digestive system > Gut ...
CGTGAACGCCTGTTTTCTAGATGTCGGCAAACATGTGGGTTCTGCTTTATCCGAGTACGACAATAAATTGATTCTTGTGGGTTTCGGGTTCCTCTTGGGGATGGTCGCAATACTAACCGAACCGGCTGTACATGTCCTCACGCACCAAATAGAGGATGTTACAAGCGGTTATGTGAAAAGAAAGACTGTGCTGGTCGCTTTGGCTATAGGCGTTGCGACGGCAGTCGGTCTCGCTATGTTGCGGGTCGTCGTTCCTGGCATTATGCTCTGGCACATCCTTGTTCCCGGGTTTGTGCTCGCTCTGTCTCTGACTTTTTTTGTCCCCAAAGTGTTTGTCGGTATCGCTTTTGACTCCGGCGGTGTCGCATCCGGACCAATGGCTGCGACTTTTGTGCTGGCGTTTGCCCGTGGGGCCGCCGAGGCAGTGGCGCCCGATCCAACCGATTTGGCAGCCATAACAGCTGAGTCGTTCGGAGTCATCGCACTAATAGCTATGACTCCGCTCATAGCATTGCAATTACTTGGGTTGATATATAAGATTAAATCAAAAAAGAGCGAGGTGTAGGATCAGTGGCGGATTATTGCTTATTATGCTGTGTTGTCAATATGGGTGTCGCTTCCAATGTCCTGAAAGTCGCAAGGAAACTCGGTGTACAGGGTGGGACCATATTTCTTGGCCGAGGCAGCATACATAACCGGTTGTTGGAGTTCTTGCAGATAAATGAGGAGCGCAAGGAAATCGTCACCATGATTGTGGAATATGAACTGGCTTCCGACATACTAAAGGGCATATCCAAGCATATGCGTTTTGACAAGCCTCATCATGGGATAGCCTTTTCGCTTCCGGTCACCGAGTTCACAGGTCATAAAAATACAATTGAGAAAAAGGCGGGGAGCGTCGAAATGAAAGATAGCGGATACAAAATCATTTATGTGGTCGTGGATAGAGGAATGGCAGAGCTGGTCGTGGAGTCCGCAAACAAAGCGGGCGCAAAAGGCGGTACTGTCCTCAATGCAAGGGGGGCAGGCATTCATGAGGCAAGAAAGCTGTTCTCAGTGGAAGTAGAGCCGGAAAAAGAAGAGGTTTTCATAATCGTAAAAACCGAAATGAAAGATGGCATTGTAAAATCTATAAAAGACGATTTGAGGCTCGAAGAACCCGGCCATGGAATAATATTCGTTATGGACGTAAACGAAGTCCACGGCCTTCATGAGTAGAGCATTCCCGTCTATTTTGCTTTGAGCGAGGCTGCCTCGTCTCGTTTTCGGCGCAGCATCTTATATATTGACGGCAGGTATCGTGACACTGATCTCTTGGCAAAAACAATAATCAAATGCTTCCTTTTCCTTATCGCGCCGATTAACCGCCGAGGCCGCCTTTTCCCCTGCACCTTTTTATCAAGTTTGCGTACCTCCTGCTCCAGCTTTTCTCCCGTATAGGCTTTATAGAGCTTCTTGTATTGCCTCATCAGCTTAATAAAACTATAACGAATATACATCATATCGCTTCTTGGATATCCGGGCATACGAAGCTGCACCGGGTCGTGAGGGCTCACGTTGGGGTCAAGGAAACCTGCTTCTTCAGCGATTTCCCTTAATCTCGTTGTGGGGAAAGGTTGAAACATGCTTATTATAACGTTATCAGTGTACATTTGCGCGTTGAGCTTGATCGTTTCCAGCGACAGCGCCAGCGTCTCATGCGGCAGCCCGATGATATTGTATGCGTTTACAATAATCCCGGCGCTTTTGAGCATATGTGACACTTTGACAATATGATCGTTCTTCATCGCACGTTGCAGATACTTTTTCCTGTACTCCTCGTTTCCGTTTTCCAGCCCGATCGTCACTAAATAACATCCTGAGTCGGCCAACTCCCTGATCATTTTCTCGTCAAGCAGATCAATACGCAGATTACAGACATATTTTTTCTTTATTCTCACTTTATACAGAGCCGAAAAAGCATAGAACCAATCCTCGTAGACATTTAAAATCGCGTCATTAAAGCTGAAACACTCAATCCCCGGATCTTTTTCCAAAACCCGTTCGAGTAGTTGTATGGCGTTTTCCGGCGATCTGAACCGCGCATAGTTAGACTTGTCCGGATATATATTCCGCAGCTGTGCGTTGGCGCAGTACGTGCAAGAAAATATACAGCCGCGGCTGACGATTACTTCAGCCGTGTTTTGCTGCGCGTTACTGCGAAGATTGCGGTAATCAAAAATATCAAGATCCGGAAAAGGGAGCTGATCCAAATCAGTTATGAACGGCCTGATTGGATTTTTATAAATTGCACCATCCTGATCCTTTACCCAAAAACTATCGGCTTTCGTGTCCGGCTTACCGTGCTTTGCCAAGTAATCCACAAAATCCAAAAGGACATACTCACCCTCGCCGATGCAAAGGGCATCTATTCCCCTCATGCAAATAACCTCCTCCGGCGCAAGCGAAGGATGATACATCCCGGCTAATACATAAATATCAGGTAGTTCCTCGTCAAGCCATACAGCCATCTCCGATGCAAAATCAAGAGCGCTTGTTCTAATGCTTATCCCTATTATATCGGGATTATACCCTTTCACCCTAGCTGTAAACTCGGCTTTGTCAGGCATATAAGTCATATGATATAAGTAAACATCATGCCCGCCTTTTTTCAACACAGCCGAAAGCGATGCCAATCCCTCGCTATAACTGCCGGGCATGTTCCTCACATTCTTAGTAGCTTCCAAAAAATCAGGATAAATAAACAAAACCCTCATTGACGCACCAATACCCCGTCCTAAAAATTTTCAACTCTCAGCTCTCAACTGCGGCATTAGCCGCTTTATACACCCTCGGCAACCTGCTTCCCAACCGAGACAATATTTCGTTTGTAATCGTTCCGGAAGCTCTGGCGAACGCCTCGCAAGATATTTCCTCTCCGCTGTCCTTTCCAATTAATATCGCCACGTCTCCAGGAGCGGCAGATTCGACTCCCGTGACATCAACCATGAGCAAATCCATACATATCCGCCCGATGATCGGGACTCTATGCCCGTTAACTATGCATGTCCCGTTATTTCCGGACATGTTTCGGGGAATACCGTCTGCGTATCCGATGCAGACCGTCGCAAGCTTCAGTGGTTTACCCGCCGTATATGTCCTGCCATAGCTGACGCTCTCACCTGCGGCGATCCATCTCACTTGGGCAATAGTCGCTTTAATAGATAATACCGGACGCAAGTCCAGTTTTGTTTTCGTGACTGCATCGTGGCTCATCACACCATATAACCCGATACCCGCGCGTACGTAATCGCATCGGATATCTGCATAATTAAGCATACCATAGCTCGCTTGCATATGAAGCTTTCCGGCATCGTAACCTTTCCCTTTTAAGAAATCCACAGTTGAGTAAAAGCGCTCAATTTGCATACTAGTGAACTCGACATCGTCGGCATTGAGGCTGTCCGATGAAGCAAAATGCGTTGCGATTCCCTCTACAATTAGATTATTCCGTGTGAAAACGGATTCAATTTCAGATAGGTTCGATATTTCGATGCCTTCTCTATGCATCCCCGTGTCGACAGCAATATGCACACGAATTTTATGCCCTGTATCATTAAGCGCTTTTGCATAAGCACCGTCAATAATAAGTTGTGTCAATTGAAAACCACTGAGGACTCCGGCATTTTTCGGCTGAGTGTAATTCAAAACAAGTATTTTACCATCCAGCCCGCTTTCCCTGAGCCGGACCCCCTCGCCAACGGTCGCAACTGCAAAAGACCTGACACCTTCGCTCCAAAGCCTTCCCGCCACACGCTCAGCGCCATGACCATAAGCATCCGCTTTAACGACCGCCATAAGCTCGCACCCAAAAGGCAACTGTGCCCGCAACAGCGCCGCATTATACGCAAGCGCGTCCAAATCGATCTCAACCCACGCGCGCCCTTCCTCAGATAGTACAAAAGGTTTCACTACAACACCTACCTGTCCCCTATTATTTTGTAACTGCTCAGGAGGTATCCGTGAGAGTGGCTTTTTTAAGCGATTCTCTTTGGCAGGAGGCGGTAGCCACTGCTCATATAACCCATTATTGCCTGGGAAAGCTTAAAAAAGCCACTCTCACGGATACCTCCTGAGCAGTTACGCTAATTGTTAATTGTTACTTAGCCCAAGCTCGATCAGCATATCCACGAGTTCGGGGTACTCTATGCCGACGCCCTTCATCATATTAGGGAAACGGCTGTGCGCCGTGAACCCGGGAATCGTATTTGCTTCATTGAAAACTATTTCCCGCTTGCTATTTAGAAAAATATCCACCCTTGCGTAACCTCGGCACCCGAGTACGCGGTATATCGTTTTCGCCGCATCTTGCAAACGGCGCTCCATCTCTTCATCAATGCGCGCGGGCATATGAATCTTCGACGTTTTAAGCGTGTATTTTTCCTCATAATCAAAGAAGCCGTGCGACAGTTCGATTTCATCTATCCTGCCGGTTTTTAACTCATAATTGCCAACGACGGAGCAGCCCGTCTCAAACCCATCTATGAACTCCTCAAATATAACAGCATCGTCATATTCAAGCGCAAGCTTGACCGCTTCAAGCAACTCAGAATCATCTTCGACTTTTGTCATCCCAATAGACGAACCTGCTTTTACAGGCTTCACAAACAAAGGCAGCCCCAAATCTTTACCGGCAGATAGCACCTCATCGTCCGACGGAACATATTCAAAGCAAACCGATCGCGGCACACGTAACCCTGCAAGCGAGACAAGCTTATGCGCCCTGTCCTTGTCCATGCACAGCGCCGACGCCGCAGACCCGCTGCCGACCACCGGTATGCCGGCCAGTTCGCACAATCCTTGGACCGTTCCATCCTCGCCATATTTTCCGTGCAATACCGGAAAAACAACATCAACCGGCATGGAAACAGCAAGTCCATTCCTAAATTCATACAGCCCATCACCGCGTGACGGCGAGATAATTACGCTTTTCATACAGCTCTTATCAACATGCCATCTGTCATCGGGAATATCCTCAACATCGCCTGAGTACTTATACCACCGGCCTTGCCTTGTAATCCCCACCAGAATGACTTCATACTTTTCACGGTTAATCGCATTAATGATCGAATACGCGGATTTGAGCGACACATCATATTCCGGAGAACACCCGCCGAAAAGAACCGCAACTGTCTTCTTTCCCATACCGAACCTTCTTTCCATGGCAATATTTGCCATTGATCCCTGACACCTGATACCTATCGATCCGCAGACCGCAGTAGTTCAGATAACCATAGGGGTATATATCCCCCCTTGCTTATCACTTCCCCATTCCTATATTCACCCACTTCGATAAAACCGTTTTCATTGTCGAAAAAAGAAACCTCATCGCAGTATGGCAGTATTTTCTTCAAGTCATCAAATCGTTTACCGTGCCTACGCTCCACGTCTTTTGTGTCAACATAATGCCCACCTTTTTCTACACGGTTTTGAATACGTTTGTGGCACTCATCCGCTGTATTCAATCCAATATAAAACAAGCGAACAGTATAGCCTTTGCCTTTTGCCAGCTTAACAGTTCTTTGTGTTCTTTGGCCGGATAATGTAGTTTCTTGCGAAAATGATACTCCCTTGGATAAGTATTCGCTGATTCTCTTGAGCGCTATTTTCCCTGCGTCAATTGGACTGCACTTGTTTTCCACTGCAATTCTATCAACATCGATAATAAATCCAAGATCATTGCGTTCTGCTTTCAAAACGCCGGTCAAGCTTGATTTTCCAACCCCATTAACGCCTGCGATGATCGTATAATTAGGCATTTTGCGATATACCTCCGTTTTGATTGACTAGCCCTAAAACTCTCATAGCGTTGCCGCCCAGAATCGCATCCACAGCTTCCTCAGGCAGCGGCAGCGTGCGCAAACGCTCGATTTCGGCGCCGGCATGGCTCCACGGGGCATCCGAGCCGAAAAGGATTTTGTCAGCGCCATGCTTCTCAACTATTCTCAAAAAGCAATCGGATGGGAAATACTCAAAACCCATTGATGTATCGAGGTATATATTAGTACCCGCCAGATGCTCCTCAACGTCGTCCCATTGATCATGCCCGCCCAAATGCGCCACAATGATTACTCCGCCGCGCATAGCCTTAGCAACGCGGGCGAACATCTGCGGCGAACTTTTGAACGGCGGAGGAAACGCCGGATCATATCCTCCGTGATGCAATAGAATCAGCCCTTTATCGAGCGCATAATCGTATATCTTTAGCATCCGCTCTTCGTCTACAATAAAGTCCTGATATTCAGCGTGGAACTTCAACCCTTTTAGCCCGAGACCTACTACGAAATCGATATCCCTTTTATAATCGTCGGTATCAGGGTGTATCCCGCCAAAGCCAATCAACCTATCCGAACTGACAGACGCTGTCCATTCGTTAATCTTCCGCACCTGAGATCGTTTCATAACAACAGGCTGAATGACAGAGATATCAATATGCCAATCATCCATGTTTTTAACCAGCCCGTATGCAGTTCCGTCGCTCACCGGATAATACGGAACTTCAACGTCGGTCAATACGGCCAATGCCCTAGGTGCCAGCTCATCCGGAAAAATATGCGCGTGAATGTCGATTATCATTTATAAAACCTCTGATATTATTGCTTGTCGTTCGCCATGCAATAATAACAGATTTTCGTTTGCATATCAAGCAGACTATTCCAAACCAAAATAATCACTGACAAATGACGCGAACTGCTTACCAATTACACTGAGATGTTTTTCTCTTTTAAAACCGATCATAATATCCTGCCTTAAATCCTCGTCATCCACAGGCAAAATCTCGATTTGAGGATCTGAGGCGTAGGGCTCGGCGCCGCCCTGCGGCACAAAGCAGACCCCAACATTGTTTGCTATCAACCATTTTTGTACTTCGTGGCTATTTGTAAAAATACATCCTCCCAAGTTGATATCCAGACTGACACACATATGGTATGGTAAATCAAAAAGTTTATTGCTGTATTTCATAAAAACGATCCTCTGATCTGCTGCATCGCTCAGACGGACAGATTTCATGTTTACAAGCGTGTTTGATCTATGTACAGCCATTACATACGGATCCGAATAGACCATATCCCCTTTGTACTTCCGAAAAAACTGGTTTTGAGGGTACAGAAGCATATCATATTTGTTTGTATCCAGATCATTTGAGGCGATGTCCAAACGTTCCAATTGAATGCTGACATTTGGATTCTCAACCGAAAACGCGCCGAGGCAGCGCATGAACTTATCACTATAATGGAGCACCCCCAAGTAAAGTGCCGGGCTTGATACCTGATTCTTCACAGCTCCTATTGCATCGTCCAGCTCCTGCATAGAGTTTGTCACATACTCAAGAAACCTTTCACCGTACTCATTAAGCTCCACTCTTTTGCCGGAACGGTCGAAAAGCAAAACCCCCAGCTCCTCTTCCAACTTTGATATACTTTTAGACAATGCGGGCTGCGTAATGTTCAAAATATGCGCGGCCTTCGACAAATTTTGGAATTGCGCAGCCACTATGAAGTATCTGATTTGACCTAGCTCCATCTCTACCCATCCTTTTATTCGATACATATTCCTGTCAGTTATATATATTATCATAATCATTTCATACTTGCAATAATTGTAAAAATTAAGCTCCTATGCTACAATTTTCTTGCGCAAACACAATTAACAGTATAAAATGTAAGCTGATTGAGCACATCGCTAACTGTTAATTGTCAATTGTCAACGGGGGGTAGACACATGAGGGCGGAAGATGCCTCTGTATACACTGAAAAATGCATCATCGGGGAGCCTGCCCCATGCTCAAATGCTTGCCCTTTCGGGCTTGATGTCCGTTCTTTTTTGGAAAAAGCAGGTAAGGGAAAATGGAACACAGCATATAAATCTTTGCGCAATGCTGTGGTATTCCCCGTGATAGTTAGTACATTATGTCCTTCGCCATGTGAAAAACAATGTCAGCGCACTAAAATAGGAGACGAACCGATAGCTACTCGCATGGTCGAGAGCGCATGTATCAAGCATACAAAAAATCAAAAACCAGACAGCTATGTTATCCCTCCGAAGACGGAACGCATTGCCATAATCGGCGCAGGAGCGGCGGGACTTTCAGCTGCATTATGCATTGCACAAAAAAACTATATGGTGACGGTTTTTGACAGAAGCAGCAATTGGGGCGGTTCGCTGAGAGCGCACCCGAATTTTAAAGATTTCGACGCTGATATCGCGTTACAGTTTTCCTCTGTAACGCCGGAGTTCAAGTACGGAGTTGAGATCAAATCGCTTGCAGAACTTGACGAGTTCGATATGATTTATGTCGCAACCGGTGCCGGAGGTCGTGACTTTGGACTTTTATCCGGTTGGGATTCAAAGTACCTAAACACCCACGAACCTAAGGTTTTTCTTGGCGGCGCTCTCACAGGCGCAGATACGATTACGGGAATTGCGCAGGGTAAATCGGTATCTAAAACTGCGGAATATTTTCTGCAGACAGGTAAGGCTTACTCCGCTGTCGGCAACGTGGCAAGCGTATGTTCCATTGCACCGCCGATTGCTGCGACGCCGCCGGCACACCGCATTATACCGGCAGATCCCTGTGGATACACCGAGGATGAGGCAAAGGCGGAGGCCTTGCGCTGCATGAATTGCGATTGCGACAGATGCTTAAAATCATGCGAGATGCTCGACATGTTCCGCAAGAAACCAAAAAAAATTGCTATGGAGGTCTATGCCGACACACAAGTCAATCCTCCGTTTTCCTCTCATACTATCACCCGTCAGGCATACTCATGCAACATGTGCGGCCATTGCACAGATATATGCCCTATGGACATAGACCTCGGTGGCTTGCTTAGGCTCTCTCGCGAGGCTCGCACCCAAGACCCTGCATATCCGGAAGCGCTGCACGACTATTGGCTGCGCGAAATGGATTTTTCGATCGGCGACGCCTCCTTTTTTGCTCCGCCTAAAAATAACAGCAAGTGCGACTATGTGTTTTTCCCGGGCTGCCAGCTCGGAGCGCATAATCCGGCGCATGTAATAGAATCTTACAAATTCTTAGAGAAGATATACAACACGGGCATTTTCACCGGCTGTTGCGGTGCGCCCGCATACTGGGCGGGCGATAATGATAGGCAGAATACAAATTTCGAAGAGATAAGAAAAATATGGCGCGAGCTTGACAAAGCTGCCTTTGTCTTTGCCTGTGCCACATGCGAAAGCCTTTTCCAAACGTTCCTGCCTGAGATACCTCATGTTTCGCTGTACGAACTTATGGCGCAGTCGGATGAAATTTGTGCCGGGCGAATATATGATAACGCATCTGTGTTTGACCCGTGCAATGCACGCGGGAGCCGCGAGATGGAAAGAGCAGTCCGTAAACTTGCAGAAACCTCCGGCGCTAAACTTACCGAGCTTCCGGAAAAGAACCGCTGCTGCGGCTACGGCGGACATATGAGCTTGGCAAATCCGGATCTATACAGCAGGATAACCGAAAACCGCGCGGGCTTGGGCAATGACCCATATATCGTTTACTGCGCCAACTGCCGAGAGGTCTTCCTTTCTCGAAAGAAAGAGTGCACCCATATACTCGACATTGCGCTTGATCTGCCTTATAATCCTATTTTATCAAAAATTCACGAAAAACGCGAAAACGCTTTGAAAGTGAAAAGTACGCTTATGAAACATGTCACAGGCGCGGATTTTGTTCCCGAAGTGCGTGAATGGGATTCCATTCAGCTCAATTTATCCGACGAACTGGCAAACAGCATCGAGAAAAAACTCATTTCGCAAAACGATATTAAAGAAACAATATGGTATGCTGAAAAATCGGGAGATTTGTTTGTTGATGAATCAGGCACATTACGATGCTGCCTCCAGAAGCCGGTGATCACATTTTGGGTCGCTTATAAAAAGTCGGACGGCGATGAGCGCGAGATTTTGGAGGCATACAGCCATAGGATGAAGTTTTCGATAAAAGAGGCAGTGCAATGAAGGAGATAAAATGCGGCTTATGCGACGTATCGCTTGTACTCAAGAAGACTGATTTTTCCTACCTTGATCGCTCCTTCTCGCATGAAGTCCCGCGCTGCCCTGAATGTGGAAAGGTCTTTATCCCAATGGATCTTGCCGAAGGGAAAATGGCACAGGTCGAGCGACAGCTGGAAGATAAGTAGATAAGCGGAGTATACGTAAATTAATAGTTTACGTAAATATATATTCAAAGAGGTGTTTATATGCTGCAAAGAATTGTTCTCACCATCAATGGCGCGGAGCGCCCTGTTCTGTGCAACCCGGAAAAAGACAGCTTGGCCACTGCCATACGCCGAATGGGTCTGACAGGCACGAAAGTAGGCTGCGGTACCGGCGTGTGCGGAGCCTGCTCCGTTCTCTTAAACGGAGAAGTCGTGCGCGCTTGTGCGCGGAAAATGAAAACCGTCGCGGAGTTCAGTGAGATAGTGACGATCGAGGGTATCGGTACACCGCGCAACCTTCACCCGCTCCAGCAAGCTTGGATCACTTACGGAGGCGTCCAATGCGGCTTCTGCTCTCCGGGCTTCATCGTATCGGCCTACGGTCTGCTTAAAAAGAACCCCGACCCCTCTCGCGAAGAAGTGCGCGAATGGTTCAGAAAGCATCGCAACATCTGCCGCTGCACCGGTTACAAGCCTCTTGTCGACAGTGTCATGGCTGCGGCAAAAGTCATGCGCGGCGAAGCCACGATGGATGGCATCATCTTCAAGCCGCCTGCAGACGGTGAATACTACGGCTCTGAACTGCCAAGGCCCGACGCACTTGCAAAAGTATGCGGACTTGCCGACTATGGCGACGACATCAAGCTTCAGATGCCTGAGGGAACAGCGCACCTCGCTGTCGTGCTGGCAGACGTACATCATGCGAACATCATCAGTATTGACACATCAGAAGCGGAAAAAATGCCCGGCGTCTACAAAGTCATGACCGCAAAGGACGTAAAAGGCTCGAACTCTCATCCCGTGCCGCAGATCATCCCGCGTATGAAAGCGGAAGGCATATTGAACTTCCCCATAATCTGCGACAAAGTTGTAAACCGCAGAGGCGATGTTGTGGCTCTTGTAGCTGCCGATACCGAGGAGAACGCGCGCGCTGCGGCAAAAGCGGTGAAAAAGAATTTCGAAACCCTCCCTGCATACAAGAGCTTCCCCGAGGCTGTAGTACCCAATGCTATCCAGCTTCAAGAACAGCTTCCGAACTTCTACATGGAGCTTCCTTTGTATAAGGGACAAGACACCGCAGATATCTTTGACGACGCTCCCATCACCGTCGAGGGCAGCTTCTTCTCCCCCCGCGAGCCGCACCTGCCCATAGAGCCCGACGTAGTCCAAGGTTATTACGAAGCAGACGGCACATTGACTATCCAATGTAAATCACAGTCTCTGCACGATGCAAGGGCTGAAGTATCCGCCGCATGCGGCGTGCCCGAGGATAAGCTGCGCATAATCCTCAATCCTGTCGGCGGCTCTTTCGGCTACTCGATGGCTGCCAACACCTATTCGCTGGTCGCCACGGCGGTGCAGAACCTTGGCATTCCCTGCACTATGACGCTCAGCTACGATGAGTTCAGCCACACAACCGGCAAACGCGGGGCATCTTACTCCAACGGACGCTTGGCCTGCGACAAAGACGGCAAGATAATAGGCATAGAATATGACGTCGCGCTCGACCACGGCGCTTATACAAATGTCGCCAGCATACTGTTGCCGAACCTGATCGCAGTCGCCTTTTATGGCTATAATGTACCAAATATAAAAGCCCTTGCCCGCGCCGGCATGTCTAACAACGGCTTCCAAACCGCTTACCGGGGCTTCGGCGCACCGCAAATATCCACCATGTCGGAGGCGCTCATGGACATGGCCGCCGAGAAGGCCGGGATAGATCCATGGGAGTTCCGTTATAAGAATCTCGCGAAACCCGGGGATACGACCATCAACAGCAGACCGTACAGAGACTACGATGTCTACCCAACTTTGATGAATACTATCAAGCCTCATTACGACAAGTTTGTCGCCGAGGCGAAAGAAGCCAAGGCAGCGGGTCGTAACGTCGGCGTCGGCATAAGCCTTGGAGGGTTCCTCAGCACAACAGGAAAGTTTGACGTGGCGGAAGTTGAGCTTGAGCTTAACCCGGACGGAACCGTCACTAACTACAACACATGGCAGGATGTAGGACAAGGCGGCGGAATAGGGTCGCTCACACACGCGCTCAAAGCGCTCGCCCCCCTCGGCTTGAAACCTGACCAAGTGAAGCTCGTCAGAGACGACACAGGGGTTGCACCAAGAACGGGCCTCTCCGCAGCAAGCCGCTCCCATTATATGGCGGGTATGGCTACCATCGACGCGGCAAACAAGCTTATGGATGCCATGCGCAAATCTGACGGTTCGTTCCGCACATATGATGAGATGGTCGCAGAGGGTATTCCTACAAGATATCTCGGCCACCATGACCTCATGAACATGGAAGAGCTGGATCCAGGCCTCAACCCGAATACCGGCGAGGGCAGATATATTGCGGAATTCATGTATGTCGTGAACCTTGCTATGACAGAGGTCGATACCACTACAGGTAAAGCTACGGTTCTCAAATACAAAGCCGCCGCCGATGTTGGCATCATTGGCAACAAGCTTGCGGTCGACGGTCAGGCATACGGAGGCTTGTCGCATAGCATAGGCTTCGCTCTCAGTGAGGAATACGATGCCGAGGATAAGCATGGCAGCATGGTCGGATGCGGCATCCCGACGATTGACATGATTCCGGATGATTTCGAGATTTTCTACAACGAGACCTATAACCCGCGTGGCCCGCACGGTTCCAGCGGTTGTTCGGAAGACTTCCAGAGCTGCGGTCACATGGCAGTCATCAATGCAATAAACAACGCCTGCGGCGTCCGCATATATGACCTGCCGGCAAAGCCGGAGAAAATCAAGGCTGCCCTGGAGAAAAAGCAGCGCGGAGAAGACCTCACGCCTCCGAAGTATTTCCTTGGCACAGATTTCGAGGAAGAGCTGGAAATAATCAAAAACAACCCGCTGTAAGGTCAGGTAACAAGTAACAGGTAATAAGTAACAGTTACTGACCACTAGGATACTGACGGTAGACGCATAACTGAAAAGTGGACTAGGAGTATCATCGTTCCTTGTCCACTTTTTCTGTGCAACAATCTCCGCACTCCGCATAATCCCAAGCTCGAAGCGCCCCTTGTCCCCTGTTCCCTGTTCCCTGTTCCCTGTTCCCTGTTACTTGTTCCCTGCCTTAGTACTCTAGTTCTTCTAAGATTTCTGCTGCGCTTTCTACAAATCCTGTGCATAACCGGCGGCGTTCTTTCATTGATTCTTCGTCATCTTTTCCACGAAGATCACCAAGCAAATCACGGCAAGCAAGCGCACCGTTCTTATTCTTGAAAGCCTCAGTAACCTGCTTTGTTTTTGCATAACAGTTTGTTTTAGTACCGGTATCGCCTTGGATATACTGCCCGTACTTCAGCCCTACGACGATTGCCGCAGCGGAAGCCGCTCCGCATATCTCGCCCTCGACACATCCTCCTCCCAGCCCGCACGCAAGTTTCATCGCCAGCTCAGTATCAAGATCATAATCCTCGCAAAAACTCGCTAAAACGGAAGTAGAACAATTGTACCCGCCCTTAAAAAAACCTGCAGCCATTTCGCTCTTAGACATAATAATCCTCCTCATAGCATAAACTCTTAACTTTTAAGTTCAACATCTCCATACACTAATATCTCACCGTTTTCTAGTATAAGCACCGCGCCTATAAGCCCCGGGATCTCACTCAATATTGACAAGGCACTTTCACTTCCAACAAGCAGAGCTATTGTTGACAAAGCATCCCCACTCATAGACTCGGCTGAAAGCACTGTTGCGCCAACGACATCTGTTCTCACCGGCATACCGGTAAACGGATCGAGTATATGGTGATATAACACTCCGTTTTCCTCAAATTGGCGCTCGTAAATACCGGAACTGACGACAGACGCTTCACCTGTCTCGACATAACCGATTGTATCATTTCGTTCGCTAAACGGCTTCGTTACACCAATTCTCCAAGGGGAGCCATCCGGCTTTTGTCCCACTGTGACAATATTTCCGCCCAAATCGACGACTGCGCTCTTAACGCCGCGCTCTTTAAGGAAATCAGCCACTTTATCCGCAATGTAGCCCTTCGCGATACCGCCAAGGTCAATCCATGCCTCCGGATTCATTAACTGTACAGTGTTACCGTTTATCATAACATGACTATAATTCACTGTCTCACGCGCAAAAGTCAAATCGAACTCGAAAGGAATCCCGAACTCTCCCGTGAAATCCCACAAAGTGCTAAGCCGACCGATTGTAATATCAAACATACCGCCGGATAACTCTCCATATTCGAGCCCCGCTATGATGATCTCCGCAGTTTGCGGCGCGACGGTTACCGGGGCACCCTTTGCGTGATTAATGAGCCATACATCACTTCCCTGCTCGGTTATGCTGAGCAATTTTTCATATTCGGCGCATAAATCAAACGCTTCCGTTAATACCGCCCGGTCCTGACTGCTATGAACAGTTATTGTGCAATATGTATTGAGCATCAGACGAGTTTCGCTTATAGGAGCCAACAGTTGCGGTTGCTCCTCAGCGCAGCCGCCCAGCAACGCAAGCAACAGTACCGCTGACAAAACGACTCTTCCTGCCCTGCGCATTTACTAAACCTTGCTCCGCTTGCCATATACCTTTTGAGCGGCATTTCTTGTCTTTATACTCCACTTTTTAGCATTGTTTGGGCAGTAGGAAACGCATTCGCCGCAACGTATGCATTCGAAATCATCTGTGCCGGATGCATGCATTTTGCATATGCTCATACAACCTCCGCATCCATTGCATAACTCCGAGTCCGTCATTATATGTACAACTGAGATTTTGTTCAATAATGCATAAATGGCGCCGAGAGGACATACAAACTTGCAAAACGGTCGGAATATTTTTACAGCCGCAACTAAAACAACCGCAAGAATCACACCTTTCCACACAAACAACAATCCAAGCGCGCTCTGAATGCGGGCATTGCTAATAGCCATGGGTACGCCTGCCCCCAATGTCCCTGCCGGACATACAAACTGGCAAAATGCAGGGAATCCGATGCCCCCGGTCAGCATTATCGCCGTTGGCAACCCGATCACAAGCACAACTAAAATAAGGTACTTTAGCTTGCGCAGCACACGAAACACCGGAGTTTGGCCGATTTTCTTCAGCGGAATTTTATGCAGTAATTCCTGAATCAACCCAAAAGGACATATGAAACCGCATATAAGCCTGCCAAAAAGCACCCCTATCAGCACAAGCGTACCATAAACGTAAAATGACAATCCAAAGTTGGGGCTTATAGCTAACGCCTGCATGGAACCAATAGGACACGCCCCCAACGCTCCTGGGCAAGAGTGGCAGTTCAAACTGGGTACGCAAATCTGTTTAAGCGGCCCGCGATACAGGCTTCCCGAGGCAAACCCGCTCAAATTACCGTTCTGAATCACTGTCGCTGCTGCTTGTATAATTTTTCTCTTAACCAATGCCAATACACTCCAGACAAATCATTACAGTCCGGCGCATAATAGCCACTGCCTCTTCGCGGAATACGCCAAAAAACACTAACATCAACCCTAACGCCAGCATAAAAAACTGCACGATTCTCATTCTATAGCCAATCAAAACTTTCAACTCTCAGCTCTCAACTCTCAACTCTCAACTCTTCATAACTCTCAACTAAAAGCCCTATCAATGGCCGCCGAGAAATACCTTGCGTCAGTAGCTCCGGGTACATAATCGACTATTACTCCATCGGCATCGAGTATCCATGATTGCGGTATAAAATCAAAAGAATAATAGGACTCAAATGTAGCGCCGGTTGGGTCATATGCAATGGGGAACGTGAACCCTAACCTGCCGAAGTATGCCTCGACCTCGGATTCAGTCTCATAGTAGCAGATAATAATAACATGAATGCGGTCTCCGTAAGAATCAAGTATCTCCTGTATCTCCGGGAACTCGACTTGACATGGGGGGCACCAAGTCGCGCCAACATTAATTAGAACGGGTTTTCCAAGCAACTGCGATAATGTGACCGTACCGCCGCCCCACAAAGAGAGTGTAAAATCAGGAGCTCGCATACCAATATCAACACCGATCGGGACATCAGGTTTCGCGGAAGTGATAGGTGCTGGCGGTGCGGATGGCGGTTGAGTTTCCGTTGGCGATGGCGGCACCTCAGAAGGTTCGTCAGGCTTCGGAGTACCGGTTGATAACGACGGTGGTGTTGGATCGTCTGCAGATTCTTCCACTTCCTGTATGCGTTCCGGTTCCACACTTGTCTGAGGCTGCTCCAGATCATTTAGCATAGCAAGCAGAGCAGCGCTTTCCGGCAGATTATTAAGCCCCATTTGCAAAATCTGCGCCGCCCAGTTCATATCTCCCAAACCGATGTAAGCCTCAGCGGCACCAGTGTACCCGCGTACATTCTCAGATTCGATATCCACAACTCCAAGGAACTGGACAAGCGCTTGCTCATAATGGCGCTCCTCAAGATATCTTTCGCCAAGACGAAGCTTCTCGCGGCTGCTCCCCTGGTTGTCCTGACTGACCGGCTGCGAACAACCCGATAAAAATGATAACAAAAGAACTATACCCAATATGTACGAAATAATACGCTTCAACTAATATCCCTCCATTTATATAATTTGTTTTTCGGATACCCACTGAACAGTTGCCAACTAATCAGCTTTGCCGTCCACTGTGTCCCGCACCGCAGTTGCTGCAATTACCGCATTTGCCTTTGTGTTTTTCTCCGAAGTATCTGAGCAGATACGACCTCAGACAACTTCCAGTTTCACAATATCCTATCATTTTATCAAGCCTATCCATGTCTCTACGGTATAACATCCGGCGCTCCTTTTCTGTGAGCTCATCGTTTCTGTCGGAATTTTGAATAAAATGCTCCGCTATCTTGATATCGTCGCTTGAGTATAACAGCAAACAATCAGACGGATTGCCATCCCTGCCGGCACGTCCCGCTTCTTGGTAATAGCTTTCAATATTCTTCGGCATATTGTAATGGATTACAAAACGCACATTTGGCTTATCAATGCCCATACCGAAAGCATTTGTGGCAACCAAAACGGCGATGCGGTCACTGATGAAATCATCTTGGCTTTGTCTGCGCTCATCATCCTCCATTCCGGCATGATACCGTGCAGCGTCAAGCCCTTGCTGTCGAAGCTCGGTAAGTATCGTATCTACCATTTTTCGCGTCGCACAGTAGACGACCCCGCATTGTCTTGCGATTCCGGCGCGGTGCGCAATCAGCTCGCGAAAGTACGCCGGCTTATACTTGGGTCTTAACACCTGAAAGCTTAGGTTTGGCCTATCAAATCCTGTCGTCAGCTTTAACGGATCGCGCAACCCCAAAAGGCGCTCCATGTCGTTCTTAACCTCGGCGGTAGCAGTTGCTGTGAACGCTCCGACAACCGGACGGTCGTTAATTTTCTCCACAAAGCCCGCAATATTTAAGTAGCTTGGTCGGAAATCCTGTCCCCACTGCGACACACAGTGCGCTTCGTCCACAGCTACAAGAGCAATTTTTGTTTCCATCGCAAAGCGAAGAAATTCCTCAGTCTCAAGCCTTTCAGGGGCGACGTAGATTATTTTATACCTCCCGTTCCCTGCCCGCCGCAGAACCTCGCGGTATTGTGCACCTGTCAGGGATGAATTGATATATGCCCCCGGTATTCCCGCATTTTTTAGCTGTGCGACCTGATCTTTCATGAGCGAGATCAGCGGCGATATCACAAGCGTCACGCCATCAATCAACATCGCCGGAATCTGATAGCACACCGACTTCCCTGCCCCTGTGGGCATAACACCCAACACATCCCGGCCCGATATAAGCGAGTCGATAAGCGTTTCCTGCGCAGGGCGGAAAGCAGTATGCCCAAAATATTGCCTAAGTGCCTCGATTTTTGTCATTTCCCTGTCCCATCGCAACACTGCAGCACTGTAGTCCCGTGAACTCCCATTGCCTTAAAACCTCGAACACACCAATGGCTACCGCGTTGGACATATTCAAGCTGCGCGCACCTGCCAGCATCGGAAACCGGACGCACTGAGCCGCATTGCGCCGAAGCAGCGACTCGTCAAGACCTTTTGTCTCGCTTCCAAAAAAAATGTATGCGTTGTTTGCGTATCGCGGCTCAGTGTATATGTTATGTGCTTTTGTTGTGAAGTAGTAAAAACTATACCCTGCCGTGTCGGGCGCTCCGTCCGTTATATCCAGTGAACCGCCGGTTACCGTGCCGAAAAAATCAACTAAATCCTTGTAATGTGTAATGTCAAGCATGTGCCAGTAATCCAGACCGGCGCGTTTTAGTTTGCTGTCGTCTATTCTAAACCCCATAGGCCCGACAAGGTGCAGACGCGCTCCCGTCGCTGCGCAAGTCCGCGCTACGTTTCCTGTGTTCTGAGGTATCTGCGGCTCGACCAATACTATGTTAAGTGTCATCACTATTGTATCCCTTAATTCTAATACGGAGTTTAATAATGATAGTTTAACATCAAAATTCCATTTTGTCACGCGTAATCAATGTTTAAAACAGAATGATTTCGGATGTGTCACATCCTAAGTGCAGCAATCCTTTCCAGCCCCCCTAAAATAAATATCGCCCCCCCAAAAGTAAAAAAAACACAGAGAAACGTCTGAAAAATCAGCGTTTC
>Ga0099364_10005482_pt1 | contig 18806 bp, 21 predicted proteins | sample TergutTh196P3_FD_73070 | JGI IMG/M metagenome (GOLD analysis project Ga0099364, IMG submission 73070) | Microcerotermes parvus P3 segment gut microbial communities from Pointe-Noire, Republic of the Congo - Th196 P3 | ecosystem: Host-associated > Arthropoda: Insects > Digestive system > Gut ...
AGCTTTTCACCCGGGTATTCACGGCCCAGGTTGGGGTCAACCACGGTCAGCCCCTGGTATTCATCGGCGGGCAGGTCCAGCACGGCTTTTAGAAAACCCCCCAGAACGCCCGGGTTTTCCCCGAACACCTTTTTAAAGACAAAATCATTTATGGGCGAAAGGGGTTTTTGGTCCATTTTACTATTTATTTAGCTGCCACAGGGGCGGCTCCTCTTATTTTGATCTTTTTCTAGCCTCAGGCTGAAAATTCGCCCCTCATCCTTTTCATAAGCCGCGGCGGACCATGAGGCCGGAGTTGAAGGTTTTGGCCTGGTCCGCGGCGGCCAAGGCCCCGGCCCGGTCGTCGAAGGGCCCCAGGGCGATGATCCAATAATTGGAGGGCAGGCGGGGGAAGGCGTTGGTATCCAGAATGTCGACTTCCAGTCCCTTGGCCTTGTAGCCGGCCTGGCGGCGTTCAGCTTCGGCCCGGGCGGTCTTGGGGATGGAATGGAGGATTACCAGCCACATCTCCGCCGCCACGGCGGCCTGGACCTGGGCTGGGTCCGGCCCCGGCGGGTTCAGGGGGCCGATTAGTTCCCCCGTATCCGGCAAGGGGTCCGGGGGCGGCGGGTCCGGCTCGGCCGATTTTTCACCCTGGGCCATCTCCACCCCCGCATCCAAGGCCCCTTTCAAGAGGCCGGTCCTGTCCAAGGCGAAGAGCAGGGTTCCGGCCCCGGCCAGCCACAGGGCCAGGGACAACAACACCAGGCCCCCACCCATCTCCGGGCGGGGACGGCGGCTGCGATAATGAACTTTTTTCCGGCCGAAAAGCCTGGCCGCCAGCCGGCCCGGCCAAAGGAACAGGTCCATCAGCATAATATAATTACCTCCAGGATTCATTTTAGCTGAAAAGGCGGCTGAATACAATCTTGACGTCAATTACTCTCTGGACAAGTACGGCGAAATATGGTAAGCGGAAATGGAACGAAACTTTTGGCATTAAAATCCCCCAAGGCGAAGCCGCATGTTTCCTGATATCATTAGGCTGGGTCCCTTAGGCTTGAGTTTTTACGGCTTGGCCGTGGCCGGGGGCGTTATGGCCGCCCTGGCCATACTCCCCTTAACGGCGCCCCGGCGGGGGCTTTCGGTCTCCAAGACCTTCGATTTCTGCTTCTGGATGGTCCTGGCCGGCCTGGCCGGGGCCCGCCTGGCCTATGTGGCCTTCCACTGGCCGGAATTCGCGCATGACTGGCGGGGCATCCTGGCCTATTGGCGGGGGGGGTTGATGTTCCAGGGCGGCTTGGCCGGGGCCGTTATGGTCTCGCCCTTTTTCATAAAAAAGGAGGGCCTGCCCTTCTGGCCCACCGCCGACGCGCTGGCCCCCTCCCTGGCCTTGGGCCAGGCCCTGGGCCGTTTAGGCTGCCTGGCCGCCGGCTGCTGTTACGGCCGCCAGGCCGACTGGGGCCTCTCCTTTCCCCTCGCCTCCCAGGCCCCGCCCGGGCTTTTGTGGCCGACCCAGCCGGTGGAAGCCTTTTTCCTGGCCCTTCTGGCCTTGGGGCTGGTCCTGGCCCTCCGGGCCGACGGCTGGTTAAGGCGGCCCGGCCGGGTCGCCGCCCTCTACCTGGCCGGGGCCGGGGCCCTGAGGCTGACCATGGAATTTTTTCGAGGCGACTGGCGGGGGGAACCCCTATTGTTCAACCTGCCGCCCACCACCCTCGCCGCCGCCCTGACCTTGGCCCTGGGCCTGGCCCTCCTCTTACGGCCCCCGGGGCGCGCCGGGGGCCGAAACTTTTGACTTGTGTTTAAGGCCGCCTTGGGGTAAATAGGGCTAGGGAAGCGCTGGTAACCGGCTGGTCATAAGGAGGATGTTTGTGGACTTGCACGCGCTTAGATACTCCGCCGAAAGACTCTGGATTCGCCTGGAAGAGGACAATCAGGTCACCATCGGCCTGACCGATGAGGCCTTGGAAGATTACGACGAACTGACCAAGATCCGCCTGCCCGCCGAAGGGGACGAATTTTCAAAAGATGAAATCTTCGGCCGGCTTTCGGCCGGCCGCGGGATCGGCCTTCGGCTCATGTCGCCCCTGAGCGGGGAAGTGGTGGCCATCAACGAGGACATAATCGATACTCCCGAGGCCATACTGGAAGACCCCTACGAAGAGGGCTGGCTGATACGCCTGGAAGTCGGTTCCATGAGCGAATACGACGACCTGATGACCCGCGACGAATACGATGAATTCATAGACGAGGAATTCGGCGACGACGGCCTGGACGATGATGAAGCCGACGACTACGAAGAGGAGGAGGAAGACTACGAAGAGGAGGACGATGACTATTATTACGACGATGACGACGAATGAACCTCCCTGAGCCCCACCCCCCGGAGGATCGCCGGCCCCCCCGGCGGGTTATCGGCGGCTCTTCGGCCGGCTGGGTCATTTTGGCCTCCGCGGGCCTTTTCTTCCTCGTCCTGGGCCTGGCCCTGTGGTATGCCTTGGCCCCCGTCACCCTGGCCCGCCTGGCCGGCCGCCTGGCCGACCGCCCCCTCATTATGGAAGGGCTGTCCCTGACCGTGGACCGCCGGCCCCTGGACATCCCCCCCGGGGGCGTTGTCGTGGTCACGCCCAGGCAAAAAATTTCCCTGGGGCCTCTCTCCACCAACCGCTGGCTCAACTACGACCTGTCCCTGGTTTCCGACGATTTCGACCTGGCCGCCATAACCGGAGGCCGGACGGCCGCGGCGGTGGATCTTTTGGACGCCTCGTCCTTCCGCCCCACGGTCGACCTCAGCCTAAAAGCCCTGGATAAAGGCAGCCCGGTGGCGGAGTTCAAAATTCTCGTCCAATACGAGGCCCGGGATTACGCCGCCTGGGCCCCCCTTACCCGGGACCCCCTGCGCCGGGTGGAAATTTTTCAAAAAATCCTGGAACTGGACCCAAAATTTCCAGGAGCGGAAGAAAACCTGGCCGCCGGTTTAATAGCGGCCGGGCGGCCGGACGAGGCGGCCGCCCTCTACGAGGAGATGCTGGACCGCCGGCCGGACGAGGGCGAAACCCTGGCCCGGCTTCTGGATCTTTACGGCGCCCTCGAAAGCTGGGACCGGCAGACGGCCGCCTTAAAGCGCCACCTGGCCTGGGCCCGGGAGGCGGGCCGGCCCATGGGCCCGGCCCTGCGCGGGGCCGTTGACATCTACACCCGGGGAGGCCGGCTCAAAGAGGCCGGCCGGGCCTTGAAGGAACTTTTGGCCGAAGCCCCGCCCGGGGAAGCGCTGGAAATTTTAGGGGAGCTGGCCCTCCTAAGCCGCCGCCTGGGCGATGCCAAAGGTGAGATCGAGGCCCTGGAAAAGCTGGTGGCCCTCTCCCCCCCGGACCGGGCCCGGGAAATCTGGTCCGGCCTCCTGGTCCTTTATGAAACCGCCGGGGACGATTCCGGCCGCCTGGACGCCTTAAAGGCCCTGGCGGCCATTCTGCCCGATGGCCCGGAAAAGGCCAATGCCTGGAAGACCATCGGATTGATGTCGGCGCGGGCCGGAGACTACGGGCCGGCCGCGGCGGCCTACCAGGCGGCCCTGAAACTGGAGCCGGAAGACCCCCTGACCCGGCTGAACCTGGCCCGGGTCCAAGGCCTGGCCGGGCAGCGCCGCGCCTACCGGGCCGGCCTTTCGGAACTGGCGGCCCGGTTTCCCGATGATTTCGGGGGGGAACTGGCCGAAGCCCTGCGGGAGGACGGCCTGTGGCCCGAGGCCCAGGCCCAGTATCAAGCCTTGGTCGAGGCCAGGCCCGACGATCTTTCGGCCCGCCTTATCCTGATGGAGCTGATGGAAAAAAACAAGGACCATGGCGGGCTCCTGGCTCAATACGCCATCCTGACCGAGCTTAGGCCGGACGACCAGGTGGCGCTCTATAATTACGGCGCCCTCTTGTTCGAGCGGAAAAAATGGGACGAAGCCGCCCTGGCCTTTCAAAAGCTCCTGGAACTTGACGCCGCCGACGCCGGGGCCCGGGAATACCTCTTATCCATATATCAGCGCCAGGGCAAGACCCCCGAAATGCTGGAACAGGCCCTGGCCCTCTACCGTCTCGATCCCTCCAAGGTCGTCTACAGGGCCTTTGTCCTGAACACCTATGAAAACGCCAAGGATTGGCGGCGGTTCGCGGAAGCGGCCGCGGAGTGCGCCGCCCTGAGACAGGACGACCCGGAAGGCTGGCGTCAGCTGGCCAGGGGACAGGGCATGCTGAACCAGAAAAACGAGGCCGCCCAAAGCCTGTGGCGGGCCGCGGAAGCGGCCCAGAGCCAGGCGGGACCCTGGCTTGAGGCCGGCGCCGCCTTTTCCGACCTGGGCGACATGGAACGCGGCCTTCTGGCCTATCAGAAGGCCCTGGACCTGGACCCCCAGAACAAGCAGGCCGCCCAGCGGATCATGGAACTGGAGCGCGGGTCCGCGGGCGGCCATGAAAAGAGGGGCGGTTAAAGGCCATGAACCTTCTATTTGACCTAATTCGAAGCGGCGGCTGGGTCATGTATCCACTCATCCTGACCAGCCTGGTCGCCCTTAGCCTGACCTTGGAGCGCCTGTGGGCCCTGAGGCGGGAAAAGGTCATGCCCCGGCCCTTTCTGGCCTCCATCTCCGGCCTCCTGGACCGCCGCCAATATGACCAGGTGGCCTTCCTGAGCAGCGGCGGCGACAGCGCCGCGGCCCGCCTGGTGGCCTTGGGGCTGAAAATGGGCGGCCGACGCCGCGCCCAGTTCAAGGATTCCATGGAAGAAGCCGGCCGCCGCGAAGCCCAGTATCTTACCGCCCACCTGGGCATCCTGAACCTGGTGGCCTCCATCTCGCCCCTACTGGGCCTCCTGGGCACGGTTTCCGGCATGATAAAGGCCTTCAACGCCATCGCCGCCGAAGGCGTGGGCAACCCCGGCTTACTCGCCGGCGGCATTTCCGAGGCCCTACTGACCACCGTGGTCGGCCTCTCCGTGGCCATCCCCACCCTGGTCGCCCACCGGGCCATCCTGAGCCGGGCCGAAAGCCTCATCGGCGAACTTGAGGATTTGTCCTCCGACCTCTTGGAGGCCCTGGCCTCCACCGAAACGTGAGCATGAATTTCCGAAAATCAAAACTGAAAGAATCCACCGACGTCTACCTGAACATGACCCCGCTGGTGGATGTGGTGCTGCTCCTTCTGCTGTTTTTCATGGTTACGACCCAGTTCACGAGTTTTCCGGGCTTACGGATGCTTTTGCCGGCCGCTGAATCCAAGGTCCGCGTCCAGGATTCGGAGCGCCTGGAACTGTCGGTCACCTCCGGGGGGGATATTTTTTTTGAAAACCAGCCCACCACCATCTCCGGCCTTTCCGGCCTTTTGGACCGCGTCGGCGCGGCCGGCGATGAAGTGGTGGTGGTGATTTCAGCCGACCGGGAGGTCGCCTATGGGCGGATAATCCGGGTCATGGATATCCTGCGCCTGGCCGGCTTCAACCGGGTGGTCCTCAGGGGAGCGGAGAAGGGTGAGCCGGATGGTTGAGGAACCCGCGGCGCCGGGCGCCGTCGAGCGGCTCCGGGCCCTGTTCGGCCGGAAGCTTTTTCTTCGCCTGGCCCTGGCCGCCCTGGCCCTGGCGGCTTTGGGGGGCCTGGTCTACCTGACCGTCTCGGCCGACGGCTTCATACGCCGGGCGGAATTGGAGCGGGAGAAGACGAAACTGGAAGATGAAATCGCCTTATTGCGCGATGAAAACCAACTCTTAAGGCAAAAAATAGAACGCCTGCGCCATGACCACGACTACGTGGAAGACGAAGCCCGCCGCAAACTCGGCCTTATCCGGGAGGGGGAAACCGTCTACCGCCTCTCCGAGGAACCGGACTTGACAGACTAGAGAAGGAGCCGTCCATGTATTCCACCAGTGATTTCCGCCGGGGACTGAGGATCCAGTTCAAGGGCGAACCCTACCTAATCGTAGAATTTCAACATGTCAAGCCCGGCAAGGGCGGCGCCTTTGTCCGCACCAGGCTGAAGAACCTGGTCAACGGCCGGGTGCTGGAGGAGACCTTCCGCTCCGGCGAAAAGGTGGAACGGCCCGACCTGGAGGAAAAGAGCGTCCAATACCTTTATTTCGACGCCAAAGACGGTTATGTGTTCATGGATGAGGGGAGCTATGAACAAATGCACCTGACGGCCGAGCAGGTGGGCGACAGCCGCTATTATCTCCTGGAGAACATGAGCCTTACCCTGAACATCTATCAAGGCCGCCCCATCGGCCTGGACTTCCCCACCACGGTCAACCTGGCGGTCGCCAGGAGCGATCCCGGCCTCAAGGGCGATACGGCCACCGGCGCCGCCAAGCCGGCCACCCTTTCCACGGGCCTGGTGGTCCAGGTGCCCCTCTTCATCAACGAGGGCGATGTTCTGAAAATCGACACCCGCACCGGCGAATACCTGGAACGGGTTAGAGTATCAAGCAAATGAGGGCCCGGCGAAGCCGGACCCTCATTTGCCTGGCTCTAACATTAATAGAAAGTTCCAGGCGGGCCAGGCCGGCCGGCCTTTCTCCAAAAAAGCCGTAAACACTTCCCCCACCAGGTCCCGGGCCTCGTCCGGGCGTCCCGCCTCCCAAAGCCGCTTGGCCTCGGCCAGTTTCAGCTCCAGTTCCGGCGGGCAGGGCTCTTCTTCTTGTTCCCGGGCTTGCTTCCTGCGGGGCTGGTGGAAGCGGTTGGCCTTGGCCCGGCGGTCGCCCCGCCTGTACCAGGTCACCCCGGCCCGCTCTTCCAGGTAAAGCTCCCCGGAAACCAAAAACTCCCCGGGGGCGGTGAAAATGAACCCCCCGGGGGCCAGGGCGGCCAGGAGTATTTCGGCCAGCCGGCCCGGAGCCTGGCGGGGGGCCTCGAAGGTCAGCCCCCGGCAGAAGATGAGGTTGTAGGAGGCGGCCGGCCAGGGCCAGGTCTCGGGTTCATAGGCATTGCCCGCGGCCAGGGAGATCGGCGGGGCCAGGCCGAACTTGAAACCGAACCCGCCGGCCCGGGGCGCGAACCATTTGCGCCGCCGGCCGGCGGACAGGCCGGGCAGTTCTTCAAAAAACCCGGCTTGGGCCCGGGCCACGGCCTGGGGATTGAGGTCCAGGCCGCGAATTTCCACCTGCCAGTTTTTTGAACGGAACCCGGCCTCTTCCAGGGTTATGGCCAGGGAAATGGTTTCAAAGGCCCCGCAGCCCAGGGCCAGGGCCAGGAGGGTGCGCTCGGGGGCCCCCACCGACCATTCCCGCAGAACGGCCCCGGCGGCCTCGAACTGTTGGGGCGGCTTGAAAAAGGCCCCGCCGTTGGCCAGGGCTAAAGGCCAGAGATGGTTCCATTCCCCGGGCTCTTCCAGGAGAAGGGCCTCATAGGCGGCCAGGTCCGCCAGGCCCAGGCGAACCTGGCGGGCCCGGGCCGCGGCCAGGAGCCTTTCCCGCCCGCGGGGGGTGGAGGCCGCCCCGAAACGGCGGCCGGCTTCGTCGGCCAGGGCGGCGAAGGCCGGCGCTTCATCCAAGGTCATGGCTTTTGTCCCGAACGGCCCCCGGCCGGTAAGAGTAAGCGGCGAAGGGCCTGGAGGTCTTTTTTGGTTTCAGCCAGAACAGAGCGCAAAGCCTCCAGTTCCGACTCGGCCGGCGGCGGGGCGGCTTTCGACAGCAGCTTTTGCCGCGCCCCGGCTATGGTGTAGCGTTCATCCTGGAGCAGGCGCTTTATTTCCTTGAAAACCTCCAGGTCCTGGGGCCGGTAGAGCTTTTTGCGGGGCCCCGCCTTCAGGGGCTTGAGCGCTTCCTTGAATTCCTTTTCCCAAAACCTCAAGACGCTGGTTTCCACTCCGAGCAGGGAGGCAAGCTCGGTCAGCTTGTAGAAAACCTGGTCCATTAGAGGGCTTCCTTAGGGTTTTAAGAGCCTCCGCCTCAACTCCGGGCTCAGGATGAAAACCGGACGCCGGCGGGCCGGAATGGGGGCCGGCCGGCCGGTGGCCGGGTTGCGGCCCGTCCTGGGAGGGCTCAGGCGGGTCTCGAAGCGGCCCAGCCCCCGGAAAGAGACGGCGCCGCCGGCCGCCAGCTGGTCGGCCAGAATTTCCAGGAAGTCGCCGAGGATTATCCCCGCCTCCCGGGCCGAGAGACCCAGCCGGCCCCGCAGCCGGTCCACCAGCCCGCGCCGGGTCAGGGGTTCCATCAGGACCTTAGGACCGCGCCGAATCGACGGGCCAGATGGTCGGTCAGGCCGGCGGAAAAAGCGTTGACCTCGTCATCGGTCAGGGTTTTGTCCGGGGACTGGAAGGTCAGGCGGAAGGCCAGGCTCTTTTTTCCGGCCGGCACCTGGCTCCCCTGGTAGAGATCGAAGAGCAGGACATCGACCAGGGGCAGGGTTTTATCCTGGAACATGGCCGCGGTTACCAAGGCGGCCGGGAGGTCCGCATCCACGACCAGGGCCAGGTCGCGATCGGCGGGCGGGAACTTGCTCCAGCCGGCGAAAGGCCGGCGGCCCGGGGCTCGCTCCAGAATGAGTTCAGCATCCAGTTCAAAGAGGTAGGCGGCCGCCTCCTTGAGGCCGAAAGCCTGGGCCGCCCTTTTGTCCAGCCGGCCCAGGTGCCCCAGCCGGGCCCCATCGGCCAGGCTGGCCGCCGCGGCCTCGGCCGGATCATACCAGGGGGGGAGGTCCGGGGTTCTTTGGAATTCGGCCGGGCAATTCAAGGCCAGGCTGAGACCTTCGACCAGGCCCTTGATATCCCAGAAATCCACCGGCCGGGAGGGTTCCAGCCAGTTCCCCGGGCCCATGCTCCCGCTTAAAAGGCCGGCTATGGTCTCCCGTTCCTCGGGCTGGCGGTCCGGGCCGTTGGAAAGAAAAACCCGCCCCAGTTCATAGAGGGCCGTAAGGGGCCGGTTATGGGCCTGGTTGACCTTCAGGGCCTGGAGGAGGCTGGGGGCCATGAGGGGCCGCAAGACCCCTTGTTCCTCGCTCAAGGGATTGAGGAGGGGGAGGGTCCTCCGCCGCCAGGGGCTGTCCTCGGCCAGGCCCAGCCGGTCGGCGAAATTTGGATTGATGAAGGAATAGGTGATGCTTTCGGCCAGGCCGGAAGCCGCCAGCCAGTCCCTGGCCTCAGCCCGCAGCCGCCAGGCCGGGGGCGGGTCCAGGCGGCGGGCCGGAGGCTGGGGCAGGGTCGCCGGTATCTTGTCGAAGCCCAGAAGCCGGGCCGCCTCTTCCCACAGGTCCACTTCCCGGCTGAGATCCGGGCGCCAGGAAGGCGGGCTGAAGCCATCGCCCGGGCCCGCCGTTTCCAGGCCGATGGCCCGGAAAACCCGGAACATGTCCTCCGGGGCATGGGCGGCGCCGAGATAGGCATTGGCCCGGGCCGGGCTGAACTCGATAACCGGGGGGACATACGGGCGGGGGTAGAGGTCCAGGCGGCCGGAGGCCACCCGGCCCCCGGCCAAGGCCCGCATCAGTTCCGCGGCCCGGTCCGCGGCCTGGCCGCACATTTCCGGATCAGAGCCCCGCTCGAAGCGGTGGGAGGCATCGGTGGACAGGCCGTTGGCCCTGGAGGCCCGGCGGATGGAGACGGCATTGAAGGCCGCGCTTTCCAGGAGTATATGGCGGGTATGGGGTTTGATTTCCGAATTGAGCCCGCCCATTATGCCGGCCAGCCCCACGGGTCCGGCCCCGTCGCAAATCATGAGGTTGACTTCGGCGGCCAGCCGCCGCTCCTGCCCGTCCAGGGTGGTGAAAACCGTCCCCGCCGGATAGGCCCGGACCGCCAGAAGAGGCCCGGCCAGCTCTTCTAGGTCATAGGCGTGGAGGGGCTGGCCCAGTTCCAGCATGACGTAGTTGGTTATGTCCACGATGTTGTTGATGGAGCGGAGGCCCACCCTGGCCAGGCGGTCGGCCAGCCAGGGGGGGCTGGGGCCTATGGCCACATCCTGGATTACCCTGGCCGCGATGCGGAAGCAGTGGTCAGGGTCGTCGATGGCCAACTGGACCAGGGTCCGGATATCAGGCCCTTCCTCCCGCACCTGGGGCGCGGGCCTTTTCAGGGGGCGGTCCAAAAGGGCGGCCAGTTCCCGGGCCAGGCCCAGCATGGACAGGGCGTCCGGGCGGTTGGGAGTGACCCCGATTTTCAGGACCCAATCCCCGCCCCCTTCCAAGGGACCGGCAAGTTCTTCCACTTCCAGGCCGGCCAGGGTCAGCTTATGGGCTATTTCCTGGGGGGCCAGGCCGCCTAAGTCCACAAATTCGCCCAGCCACTCCAGGCTCGCTTTCATAATGGCCGCTCCAAGCTAGAACTGGGTCAGAAAACGCAAATCGCTTTCATAGAACAGGCGAATGTCCTCCAGGCCGTATTTTAGCATGGCCACCCGCTCTATGCCCATGCCGAAGGCGAAGCCGCTGACCCGGGCCGGATCGTAGCCCACGAAGCCGTAAACGGCCGGGTCCACCATGCCGCTGCCCAATATCTCCAGCCAGCCCGTGCCCTTGCAGAGCCGGCACCCCCGCCCGCGGCAGAGCACGCAGGCGATATCCACCTCGGCCGAAGGCTCGGTAAAGGGGAAGAAGCTGGGCCGGAGGCGGATTTGGGTATCGGGGGAGAACATGGCCGTGGCGAAGGCCGTCAGGACGCCTTTGAGGTCCGCGAAGGTCAGGCCCTGATCCACGGCCAGACCCTCCACCTGGTGGAACATGGGGGAATGGCTGACATCCGAATCCCGGCGATAGGTTTTGCCGGGCACCACCACCCAGACCGGCGGCGGGCTCTTCTCCATGATCCGGACCTGCATGGGCGAGGTGTGGGTGCGCAGGAGGATATCCGAGGAGACGAAGAGGGTGTCCTGCATGTCCCGGGCCGGGTGGTCGCGGGGGAAATTCAGGGCTTCAAAATTGTAATAATCCGTCTCCACCTCCGGCCCCTCGACTATACTGAAGCCCAGGCGGCCGAAAATGGCGCATATTTCCGCGGCGGTGCGGCTTAGGATATGCCGATGCCCCAAAACCGGACGACGGCCGGGCAGGGTCACGTCCAGCCATTCGACACGGGCGGCCGCCTTCTCCAGGGCGCCCCTGGCCGCCTCGTAGGCCTGGGCGGCCTGGCCGCGGGCGCGGTTGGCCGCCGCCCCGGCCCGGGGCCGCTCCTGGGGGTTCAAGGCCCCCAGGGCCTTCATGAGATCGTGGAAGCGGCCCTTCTGGCCCAGATACTCAATGCGGGCCTCCTCAAGGCCGGCCAGGGAAGAGGCGGCCGCGAAAGCGGCCAAGGCGGCGGCCCGGGCCTCTTCTATCCTATCAATCAAACCCTAGCCCTTCCGGCTATCCCGGCCGCCCGGCTAGGCCGTTGCCGCGCTCTGGGCGGTCCGGACCAGTTGGACGAACCCCGGGGGGTCGCTCACGGCCAGCTCGGCCAGCATTTTGCGGTCCACGATAATCCGGGCCTTGTTCAAAGCGTCAATCAGGCGGGAGTAGGAAGTGCCCGCGGCCTTGGCCGCAGCGCTGATGCGGATAACCCACAGGGAGCGCATTTCCCTTTTCCGGACCTTGCGGTCGCGATAGGCGAAACAGAGGGCGCGCTCCACCGTTTCCCGGGCGCTGCGGTACAAGACGCCCCGCCCGCCACGATAACCCTTGGCCATCTTCAAATATTTGGCGTGGCGTTTTTTGGCCGTAACGCCGCCTTTGACTCTCATGTCCGTCCCTCCGGCTCAATGTTCATTTATATGGTTCATTTAATGCCATGGTAGGGCAAAAGTTTTTTCAAAGACCCCACATCGGCCGAGACGGCCTCGGCCGGCCGGCGCAGGCCCCGTTTCCGCTTGGCGCTCTTGGAGGTCAGAATATGGCGGGCATAGGCCCGGGAGCGCTTGACCTTGCCGCCGGCGGTGATCTTGAAGCGCTTGGCCGCGCCGCGGTTGGTCTTCATCTTGGGCATGGCTGCCTCCTGATTGGAAATCAAGTTTTTTCAAAAAACCTGTTTCTGGTCTTAATTTTGGCGGCTTTGCCCTTCAGGGCCCTTAAGTAGTAAAGCCTGGCCCGACGCACCCGCCCCCTGGTCACCACTTCAACGCGGTCCAAGTTGGGCGAGTTCAAGGGGAAGATGCGCTCCACGCCTACGCCGTAGGATATTTTGCGAACGGTGAAGCTGGCATCGGCGGCATTGCCCCGGTGGTGACGGATGACCACCCCCTTGAAAACCTGGAGGCGTTCCTTGTCGCCTTCCTTGATGCGCACCGAAACGGCCACCGTGTCCCCCACCCGGAAGGGGGGGAGATCCAGCCGTAACTGCTCCTGGTTTATATGATATATAGGATCCATCAGGCTAACTCCTTAAATCTTCCCCGCCGCCCCCAATGAGGCGGTAAAAGAGTAATATAGCCCAGGGCCGAAATTTTTTCAAGTTGTTTTAAGAAGCGCCGGCCGGGCCGGGGCAATTTTTCTGGGAACAGGCCAGGGTATCGTTCTTTTCCACCAAAAAACTCCGGCCGCAGACCGGGCAGGGCTGTTTGACCGGCCGGCCGCTTAAAACCATCCGGCACTTGGGATAGCGGCTGCACCCGAAGAATATGCCGCGCTTGGAGGATTTTTCCACGATCTCGCCCTCGCACCCCTCCTTGGGACACTTAACGCCGGTGGGCAGGGGCTTGGCGTTCTTGCATTCCGGGTAGCCCGTGCAGGAAATAAACCAGGCCCCTTGACGATTTTTCTTCAAGGCCAAGGGGCGGCCGCATTTTTCGCAGACCGTGGGCGCCTCTTCGGGGAAGGGCGGCGCTTCTTCGGCCCCCGCCTCGCCGCCGGCCAAGGGCTTGGCGTTCTTGCATTCCGGGTAGCCCGTGCAGGCCGCAAACGGGCCGAAGCGGCTCTTCTTCACCACCAGGGGCCGGCCGCATTTTTCGCAAACTCCCACCTCTTCCGGGGGAGGCGGCGCCACCGGCCGGGGCCGGCCCCGCTCGTCCCGCTCGAAATCGCAGGTGACCCCGCAATCCGGGCAGGCCAGGTAAAAACCGTTTCGGCCGTAGCGCAAGGTCAGCCCGGCCGCTCCGCCGCAGGCGTCGCAGCTTACTCCGGCCGGCAGCCCCTCGCGCTTAAGGTTGGTCATGGCCGCTTCCGCGGCCTTGAGGTTACGGGCCAGGGGGTCGTAGAGGCGGGCCAGGACTTCAAGGTGGCCGGTGCGCCCTTCTTCGATCTCATCCAAATTTTCCTCCAGCCCGGCGGTGAAATCCACCTCCATGAGTTCGGGAAAACTCTTCACCAGAAGATCGGTGACGGCGAAGCCCATTTCCGTGGGCGAAAGCACGCCCTTGGCCGCATCCACATATTCCTTGTCCTTCAAGGTGGAAATGATGGCCGCGTAGGTCGAGGGCCGCCCGATGCCCTTTTCTTCCAGTTCCTTGACCAAGGTGGCCTCGGTGAAGCGGGGCGGGGGCTGGGTGAAGTGCTGCTTGGGCTTCAAGGCCCTGGCCGGGAAGGTCTCTCCCCGCGTCAAGGGGGGCAAAAGGTCCTTGTCGTCGTCCTGGCCGAAGTCGTAGAGGGTCAGAAAGCCTTTAAAGGTGATAACCGATCCCGTGGCCCGAAAAGTGTAGGGGCCGGCGGTGAGGTCGGCCGTGGTCTGGTTGATCTTAGCCGAGGTCATCTGGCTGGCCACGAAGCGCCGCCAGATGAGGTCGTAGAGCTGCCAGTGGCCGGAATCCAGCCGCCCCTTCAACTGGTCCGGGGTGCGGAGGACGGCGGTGGGGCGGATGGCCTCGTGGGCGTCCTGGGCCCCCTTCTTGTTCTTGTAGCGGTTGGGCGCGGCCGGGGCGAAGGCGGGGCCGAAGGACCGGCGGATGTGTTCCAGGGCTTCGCCGGCGGCCTGGTCATTGACCCGCACGGAATCGGTCCTCATGTAGGTGATCAGGCCCACCTGGCCCTCGCCGGGGAGATCCACCCCCTCATAGAGGTCCTGGGCCAGCTTCATGGCCCTTTTGGAGGGCATTTTCAGGCGATTGAAGGCGGCCTGCTGGAGGGTGGAGGTGGTGAAGGGCGGCAGGGGGTGGCGCTGGCGGTCCCGCGCCGTCACCTCGGCCACCGTATAAGCGGCGCCGGCCAGGTCCCTCATCACGGCCTGGGCCTCGTCCCCGCTTTTGAGTTCGGCTTTCCGGGCCCCGATCTTATGGAGCTGGGCTGAAAAGAGGGGGGCTTCCCCCTGGTTCTCCGAAAGGCCTTGAAATTCCGCCGTCAAGGTCCAGTATTCCCGGGGCGTGAAGGCGAAAATGGCCCGCTCCCGCTCGACGATGAGCCTTAAGGCCACCGATTGGACCCGCCCGGCCGAAAGCCCCCTTTTCAGCTTTTCCCATAAAAGGGGGGAAATGAGATAGCCCATGAGCCGGTCCAGGATGCGGCGGGTCTGCTGGGATTCGAACCTGGGGCGGGAAATGGGCCCGGGGTTGGCTATGGCCTCCCGGATGGCCTTGGGGGTCAGTTCGTGGAGGAGCACCCGCTGATAACGGTGCCCCTCGCCCAAGGCCCGGGCGATGTGCCAGGCAATGGCCTCCCCTTCGCGGTCGGGGTCAGGCCCCAGGTAGATGGTCTCCTTGCCCCTGGCCGCCTTTTTCAGCTCGCTGATGACCTTCTCTTTGCCGTCAATGACCTCGTATTGAGGGCTGAAGCCGTTCTGGATATCCACGCCAAGATTCTTCTTAGGCAGGTCGATGATGTGGCCCACCGAGGCCTTGACCTCGAAATCCGCCCCCAAATATTTGCCCAAGGTCCTGGCCTTGGCCGGGGATTCGACTATCAACAGGGATTTGCTCATCCGATTTTCCTGACCACCCGCCCGCGGCGGGGCTTTTTGTTTCAATCCCGGCGGGCGAAGAGCCCCGCCGGCGATTTGACCACGCGGCCGGCCAACTCCAGGTTCAAGAGAATCACGCTGATTTCAGAGGCCGCAAGCCCGGCGGCCCGGCCCAGGGCATCGGCATCCCGCGGCCCTTCGGCCAAAAGCTCCCAAACCGCCGCGCTGGCCGCTATGCGGGCTGGATCGAGTGACATCCCGGCCAGTCCGGCTGCGGGGGCTGGTCCGGCGGGCGTCTCGTTCAACTCGGCCGGGCGGGCCGATGCCGCACGGGCCGCCAGGCCCTCCAAAAGGCGGGGCTTGATCTCGGCCATCACCTCGTCCATGTTCTCCACCAAGGCCGCCCCGGACTTTATGAGGCGGTTGCCCCCTTGGGCGTGTTCAACCCCGGCCGGCCCGGGCAGGGCCATGACCTCGCGGTTGAATTCCAGGCCCAGGCGGGCCGTTATGAGGGCCCCGCTGCGCGGGCCGGCCTCCACCACCACCACGGCCAGGCTCAGCCCCGCCAGGACCCGGTTGCGGCGGGGAAAGTTGACCGGCCGGGGCGGGGTATCCGGCGTAAATTCGGAAACAAGTGCCCCGGCCTGGGGAATCCGCCCGTAGAGCGCGGCGTTTTCCTTGGGATAAACCCAATCCAGGCCGCAGCCAAGAACGGCCAAGGTCCGCCCGCCGGCCTCCAAGGCCCCCCAATGGGCCTCGGTGTCTATGCCCCGGGCCAGGCCGCTGATGATGGTCAGCCCCCTGGCCGCTCCGTCCCGGCCCAGGCTCCGGGCCGCGGCCAGGCCGGCCGCGGAGGCCTGGCGGGAGCCCACCAGGCTCACGGCGAACTTGTCCCCTTCCTCCAAAGCGCCCCTAATCCACAGGACCGGAGGCGGGGAGGGTATTTCCATCAGCCGGGCCGGGTAATCCGCATCGCCCCAAACCAAAATTTTCAAGCCCCCCCTCTCCGCCGCCTCCATCATGAGGGCCGCCTCTTCCAAGAGGCCGGCGCTCAACAGGCCGCCGCTTATTCCGGCCAGGCCCAGGTCAAAGCCGGAGAAAGCCTCGGCCGCGCTCCCGGCGTAGCCCGCCGCCCGATGCCAGGCGGACGTATTCTGGTTCACCCCCAGGTAAAGGGCCAGCCCGGCCAGCCGCTCGGATGGGGCGGCCGCGGTCATGGGCTTTTTTTCCGTCAAATTTCCACCTTTGCCGCCTTGTTCAGGTCCGGCTCCACTTTAAATACTCCGAATCGAGGCCGGACGTCAAGCCCTACCGACCCCGAGGCAGGGTTTCCCGCAGCCCGTCGGCCAGTTCCTCCACCGACAGACAGAGCCGATCCGGGGCCAGGGCTTCCAGCCCTTCCCTATCCGCCGCCGGGGCCCAGGCGGCCGCCCAAATGGGCAGGCCAGCGGCCCGGGCACTGGTTATATCGCTGGGCGCGTCGCCCACATAGACCGCCTCCTCAGGGAGCAGCCCCAATTCAGCCAAGACCGCCCGCATATCCGCGGGCTTGTCCCCTCCCTCCACCCGGCCGGTCTTGATTAGGTCGAACCGCTCCTCCAAGCCAAAGGCCGCCAAATCCAAGGCCAGGCTGGCGGCGGATTTGCCGGTGATGAGAGCCAGGGCCGCGCCCCCGGCCCGCGCCAAGTCGAAAATCCCCTCCATACCAGGAAAAGGGCCGGAGCAGAGCTTATGGTGGTTGGCCTGGTAATATTCCAGGTAGAACTCCAGGGCCAGGGCGGATCGCTCCCCCACCAGGCGCCTTAGGCAGCCGCCCTCAGAGGGTCCGTAGGTGGCCGTTATTTCCCCCTCGGTGAACTCGCGGCCCGTAATTCTGAAGAGAGCGGACCGGAAGGCGGCCAGGCACAGGGGCTGGGTATCGGCTATGGTGCCGTCCATATCGAACATCACGCACTTGAGCATAATGCCTCAAATTAAGGAAGCGCTGATTTCAGCGCTTCCTTAAAAAGTCCCTGGCCCGGTTAATTCCGGGCCAGGCGGGGTTTGGGTCGGTCTGGATAATGCTCAGACTTTGGGCCTGGGCGTCAGCTTGGCTTCCTGGACCATGCGGGGCACCATGTGTTCCCACTCAATGAGCATGAGGTGAACACCGGCCACGCCCTTCATTTCCCTCAGTTCCTGAATCTGTTCACAGGCGATTTTGATGCCCTCGTCCACCTGGCTCTCCTTGGGCACACCCTTGAGGCGCTCAATGAGTTCATCGGGCACGGTGATGCCGGGGACGCTGTTTTTCATATACTTGGCCATGCCCAGGGACTTAAGAGGCGTGACGCCGGCCATGAAGTAGGCCTTTTCGGTCAGGCCCATATCCACGGCCCGGGCCATGAATTTCTTGAAGCGGGGCATATCATAGATGCACTGGCTCTGGAGATAGTCAACCCCGGCCTCAACCTTCTTGGCCACCCGGAGCACACGGTAGTCCTCGGGATCGGCGAAGGGGTTGAAGGCCCCGCCTATGAATATGCGCGGCTCATGGCCCTCGTGGATTTCATGGCCGCCCAGCATACGGCGTTCATCGCGCATCATTTTGATCATGCCGATGAGGGTGACGGAATCCACATCAAAGACGTTCTTGGCCTGGGGGTGGTCGCCGAACTTCTGATGGTCTCCGGTGAGACACAGAAGGTTGTTGATCCCCAAGGCCGCGGCGCCCAGAATATCCGACTGTATGGCGATGCGGTTACGGTCGCGGCAGACCATCTGCATATTGGCCTCAACGCCGGCGCGCTGGAGAATGAGGCCCGCGGCCAGGGAGGACATACGGACGACCGCGGTCTGGTTGTCCGTGATGTTGACGGAATCGACGTTGCCCACCAGGTGCTTGGTCTTTTCCTCAACTTCTTCGGCATGGGCGCTGCGGGGCGGACCCAACTCGCCGGTCACGGCAAAATGGCCCGCGGCCAGGACTTTTTCCAGATGACTATTGGTTTTTATTTCACGACTCATTTTACCAAGTCCTCCCGGATGATGGTTCTGGGTCCGCCGTCCCGGCTGGTGGACCAGTCTTTGACTGGCTGCATGGGCGCGAAATCAGTTTCGGTCCGGCCGGTTTCCATCATCTTGGTGGCGATGAGGTGCCAGACGCACTCGACTTCCTTGGAAATTTCACACACGCCCTCGGCCGAACCGCCGCAGGGGCCATTCTGCAGGCTCTTGGCGCAACGGGCTATCGGACACAAGCCGCCGAATTTGTGAATAACGCAGTTGCCGCAACCCTGGCAACGCTCGGTCCAGACCCCGTGCTTCAAGGCCCCGCCCATGAAAAGGGTGTTAAGGCTGGGGAAGACGTTCTGGTCTGCAAAGCGGGCAACGATGAACTGGGGCCCGACGCTGCAGGCCATGGAGAGGATGGCATCGTAATTCTTAGCCATCGGCTCCACCAACTCATCTATGTATTCCGGGTCGCACTGCCGTTCCAGGGTGAGTTCATCCACCTGGACCTGACGCCCTTCCTTTTCGCAGCCGAGACGCAACATTGAAGCCAAAAGACCAACTTCCTTGGTTCCCCCGGCATTACAAACTGTCACGCAGCCCCGGCAGCCCACAACCAGCACCTTCCCGGCCCCGGCGATGAAGCCCTGAAGCTCCTCAATGGGTTTTCTTTCCGCAATGATCATTGTATCACCACCTCCCGGATTTATGCATATTCTAAAAGGCTTAAAGCCGCTTCTTGAAGGGGCTCGGGCCCAGCCCGCGAATAAGGTCCGTAAATTCATTGGCGAATTCCACGAAACGTGGCCCCTGGGAAGCCGACAGGTTGTACATTCTCAGCCTGTCCTCTTCCACGCCCAGGGCCGCCAACTCGTTACGGAGATAATTGACCCTCTTTTTGGCCCGGATATTACCATCCAGGAAGTGGCAGGTACCCTCCAGGCAGCCAGCCACATAGACGCCGTCGGCGCCGTTTTCAAAAGCCTTGAGGGCGAAGATCATGTCGAAACGCCCGGTGCAGGGAATCAGTACGATCTGAACATTGGTCGGGTACTGCAACCGCATGGAGCCGGCCATGTC
>Ga0099364_10005483_pt1 | contig 18803 bp, 14 predicted proteins | sample TergutTh196P3_FD_73070 | JGI IMG/M metagenome (GOLD analysis project Ga0099364, IMG submission 73070) | Microcerotermes parvus P3 segment gut microbial communities from Pointe-Noire, Republic of the Congo - Th196 P3 | ecosystem: Host-associated > Arthropoda: Insects > Digestive system > Gut ...
AATGTGATGAGCAGCTTCGGAAACCTGATCGCGACCGAGAACAAGGAGAAGCAATATCTACTGTTTCGCGTATACCGCTTTTTGGCTTGCTGGATATATGGCTTTTGCAGCGTCGGATTTTTCGTTTTGCTTACGCCCTTTGTCAGCCTGTGGCTGGGGCCGGAGCGGGTGTTGAGCGCGGCAGTCGTAAGCCTGATACTGTTGGAGTTTTATTTTAAGGGGGACCGCATCGTTTTATTGAACTTCAAGACGGCGGCCGGTGTTTTTGAACCGGACAGGTACCTGCCCTTCATCCAGGGGGTGGTCAATGTCATTGTTTCGCTGAGCCTGGTCCATAGCCTGGGCCTTGTCGGTGTCCTGATTGGCACGGCGCTGTCGGGCTTGATAGCGAACTTCGTCCGTCCGGGGATAATTTATCGCAGTTGTTTCGGGATGAAGGCGACAGGGTATTTTCTCGATTGGTTAAAATATATACTGGTGACGGGTGCCATCTTGGTTTTGTGCTACATTGCGGGGAGGGCGATTATGTCGGAATTGAGCATATGGACCCTCATCTGCGCCGCTTTCGCGACAACGCTCATATATAACCTTATCTTTGTCGCGATATACTGGAAAAGTGAGGAATTTAGGTATTTGTGGGACAAGCTTAGGGATAATATGGTATTGCGCCATTGAGAAAAAATAATTGTGCATTATGAATTATGAATTATGCATTAAGTTAAAGGAGAGAACATGGACAATGAAATGATGTTTAAGTCAAAACAGATGGTATACGAGGCGATGAAGGGGCTAAAAGCCTATCCCCACCATAGCTTTAGCGACCATGTTGGGCGCGCACTAAGGCGCCTGGTCGGCAAAAAGGTGGTGGCGCGTGACCGGCTGGGTTGGCCGAGCGCCCTGTTAGCCCATGGCCTGATGGCATATTATAGAAATAACATCTACTCGGAGTTATCACTCGATATCAAAAACGCCTTGGTCCGGTATTATAAGCGATTTATTAAAAGCCGCCAAAAACTTAATTATCTGGATACATGCTTGGCCGGTTTTAGCCTGATGGACATATATCAGATTACCGCGGACGATCGCTATAAGGCAGTCCTTGATCGGATGGCCAGATTCTTAAAGGAGCATATTGTTGATGAAGAAGGCAGCCTCCTTTACCGTCCGGCAGACAACATGCATATTTATGCCGACATGGTTGGTCTGATATGCCCGTTTTTATGCCGATACGGAAAGACATACGATGATTCCGGCTCCATCAGCCTGGCTGTGAAGCAACTGTTGAATTTTAACGCAAACGGAATGGATGAGCGCTCCGGCCTGCCCTATCATGGCTATGAATATAAAAGCCACATCCGTCACGGCATCATCGGCTGGGGGCGCGCTTGCGGCTGGTTGATGATGGGTATGGTTGAAAGTTTGATATATCTGGACCCACAAAGCGCCGAATATGAAAAAATCAAGCAAAATTTCCGTCATCTGGTGGACAAGGTAGAAACCTATCAGCGCGAGGACGGGATGTTTACATGGCAGCTCAGTGCGAAGGATGGGCCAATAGACACTTCGGCGACGGCGATGATACTTTATGCGATTGCCCGGGGAATAGAGCATGAAATTCTCATTCCCATCCACAGGTCGCGGATGGTACGCGGCAAGGATGCCCTGCTGGCCGCCGTCACGAACGAGGGAAAGCTGTTTGATGCGCTGGATGTTGTTAGAAAGTTTGGCGTCTATGCGCAAACATACGACGCTTATCCGTGGTCTTTGGGTCCGGCACTGGCCTTGTTCTCGGTAAACATCAAGGAGATGCCGGAGTGATAATCATCCAACTGATGGGCGGCTTGGGAAACCAACTCCAACAATATGCCCTCTACCGGAAATTCATGGAATTGGGCGCGGATGTGCGTCTGGACGCAGCATGGTTTACGGAAGCCTCCCCCTCCGCCAAGCGGGATTTTGAGCTGTCTTTATTTGACGGTATGGAATACCGGCTTTGCACGGACGCAGAAAAAAAACGGCTGACTGGTCCTGCCCTGACCACGGTGGCAGCCAAGCTGGGCCGCCGTTTGTTTCCCGGAAACAGGCGTATCTTCACGGAAAGTGCGATGTATCATCCGGAAATACTGGATTTTACGGATATGTACCTGAGCGGCTACTTCGCCTGCGAAAAATACTATGCCGATATTCTGCCGTTACTTAGGAAAGAAATTCGCTTTAAGCCCAGCGCGGATGTGCGGAATCAAGACATGGCTGCCCAGATGGACAGTTGCGAGTCGGTCGCCATCCATTATCGGCGGGGCGATTACCTGGAGCCCGTAAACCAGGAACTGTACGGTGGTATCTGCACGGATGAATACTACCAGGCAGCGATGGATTATGTCAAGGAGCGTGTTCCGCGGGCGCAGTTTTTTCTGTTTTCTGATGACGGGGATTTTTTGAAAAGCCAATCCCCGGACTTTGTCCAGGAATCTGTAGGGCGGGGGCTTGCCCCCGCCGCTGGAGCCATAGACTGGAACACGGGCAAAGACTCCATCTACGACATGTACTTGATGAGCCGTTGCAAGCACATCATCTGCGCCAACTCGACCTTCAGCTTCTGGGGTGCGCGCCTGATGGAAAACATGGATAAAATAATGATCCGCCCCGCCCGCCACCGTAACAACCTTAGCGCCCCGCCGGAGGTTTTATTGCCGCTGTGGTCAGGATGGACGCTGATAGACAGTGGGGGTAGCATACTAAAATGAGCATGAAAAGCAACATTTCTATCCCCCTATCCGAAATATTCACCCTGGGCTTTCTATGCCTCCTCTTTTTCGTCAAGGGGATAGGCTTGTATGACGGGCAGACGGTATTTAAGATTATTTTGGTCGCCGCCCTCTTTTGCTTCGCGGCAAAAATGCTGATGACCACCTATTCCCTGCGGGAGTTTCTGATCGTTGGCATACTGCTGGCCCTCGGCGCGGCCACCTACCTCGTCTCCGGCGAAAAAGGGGCCCTCATCAGTATAATGATGGTGACAATATTAAAGGCTGTGCCGCTGGAACGCGTTTTCCGTGCCGCTTTTGTCACATGGACCCTGTCTTTCTGGGGCATGTTCTTGCTAAGCGCCACCGGCCTCGTTGACTCACCGTTCAAAATACATGAGCGCTTTGGTTTTGGCTTCCTGATCCGCTGGGGGCTGGGGCATTCACACCCCAACGTCCTCCATATCTCTTATCTTACGTTCGCGATGCTGGCCATATATGTTTTGGGCAAAAGAATAAATCTAAAATGGCTGTTGTTCTTGATGCTGGGTAATCTGTATGTGTTCCTTTATTCACTGTCCACGACCGGATTTATTGCCGTGTGCTTCTTGCTGTTGCTCAACCTATACGGGCTTTTTCGCCAGCGTTTGGGTATGGCTGAAAAAGTTTTTGTCATGCTCTTTTTGCCTCTTTGCCTGGCGCTATCCTTTTTGGCTCCATTTGTCCTAAAAGGGTGGGCGTTTGATATTGTCAACAAGCTCGTGAATACCCGCCTGGAGCTGTCGCGGCATTTCCTCATCCACAATCCCGTATCACTATTGGGCACAAGGACCGCCACTATCATGACCCACTGGTTTACCATGGATAATTCATATGTGTTTGCCTATGTGGCCTATGGTGTTATTTTCTTTGCTCTGGTGGTGCTGGCCTATATTCTGATCATCCGCCGTTATCTGAAAGCGCAAAAGGGCATGGAGCTGAGCTTGATAATCGCTTCGCTTGCAGCGGGTATAACGGAGCCGCTTTTATTCAATCTATCGTTTAAGAATATACCGCTGCTATTCTTCGGCGAGCTCATATACGATGACAAGAAAAAAAGCAAACAAAAGCAACTCTACTTTTTGCCTAAAAAGCTCAGGGAATTCTCGATCGCAACTGACAGCGGAGTGAGTGGGAGCATTTTTAGGGCCGGGGCATGGCTTGGGCAAAAATGGGCGGATTATATGGACCATCGCCGCCAAATGAGCAAAAAAAGCCGCTGTCGCCTTTATCTGCTGAGTGTTGCTTTTGCGCTTTGCGTCGCGGTTTTTTGCGCTTTTTTCTTAGTACGACCGGATAGCTACATAGCTCCCACAAGACATTGTGACTTTATTACAGAAGATGCGGGCTTTTACCTCGAGCCGGGTTTTAATGCCGAGATGGAAAATGTGAAGATGCTGGGCCATATTGATGTTGAAACACAAGTGTTAAAGTTTTCCGGCCATATCGTCACTTTGGAATGGCTGCGCGGCATCATCACCGCCGGGATTTTGGCGGGCGGGTTCGCCCTATTTGTCGCCCCTTGTTTGACGCTAAAATCCAATCATGCTAAAATCAAAGAATGAATGAAGCATCCCGAACGCTTACATACTGCCCCATCCTCGGCGTGAATATAAATGTCACCGACATGGATGCTTGCGTGGAATATCTGAGCGCTGAGCTTAATAATTTGCGTGGCCAGTATGTCTGTGTCGCCAATGTCCATACCACCGTCACCGCTTATCGTGATGAGCATTACCGCCAAATCCAAAATGCGGCGGCGATGTCCCTGCCGGACGGGAAGCCCTTATCCCTCACCAGCCGTCGCCGCGGTTTTCCCGAAGCCAGGCGGGTGGCGGGACCGGACCTGATGCCGGCCATTTTTGCATTATCAAAGGAGACGGGTTATAGACATTATTTTTATGGCAGCAGTGAGGAAACGCTGGAAAAACTGCGGCACAAGCTTAAACAGGAATGGCCGTATTTGAACATTGTCGGGATGTATTCGCCGCCGTTTGCGCCCATGAGTGCGGCAGAGGATGATGAGACCATAGCCCGGATAAATGCCGCCAAACCTGATTTTATCTGGGTCGCTCTCGGGGCCCCCAAGCAAGAAACATGGATGCACGCGCACAGCGGCAAACTCTGTGGCTTGATGGTAGGTGTAGGGGCGGCTTTTGACTTTCTCGCGGGCACGATACGCCGCGCCCCCCGCTTGTTGCAAGGCATGTACTTAGAATGGCTGTACCGCCTGGTAAAGGATCCCATCCGCCTGACACCCCGCTACCTAAAAACCAACTTTACCTATATCTTTCGCGCCTATGGCGAAACAAAGACGCAAAATAAGCAAAACAGGCATAAAAAAATCGCCATGATTGGCCATAAGCGCATCCCCTCGCGCGAGGGCGGGGTGGAAATCGTTGTGGATGAACTCTCGACCAGACTAGTGCAAAAAGGCTATCACGTCGTCGCCTATAACCGCAAGGAGCGCACCGCCCGCCACAAAAGGGCCAATGCGCCAGCGAGGGCAGCAAAAACCTATAACGGTATTCGCATCATCAACATCCTCACTTTCAGGAGCAATAAGCTAAACGCCGTCGTCTACGCCGCCCTGGCGACGCTGCGGGCGCTGTTTGGCGGTCATGGTGTCATACATTATCACGCCGAGGGCCCCTCGATGATGCTGGGCATACCACGCATCTTTGGCATACGGGTCATATCGACCATCCACGGCCTGGATTGGCAGCGGGCAAAATGGGGAACATTCGCCTCCCAGATGCTAAAACACGGCGAGAAGACGGCGGCCAAAAAAGCCGACGGGCTGATAGTCTTATCGGGCAATATGAAAGACTACTTTCAAACGACCTACGGCCGCGAGGTCCATTTTATCCCGAACGGCATCACGAAGGCGACGACGCAGAAAGCCCAGGTAATCACGGAAAAATATGGCTTGGAAAAAAATGGCTACATCCTGTTTCTGGCCCGCCTGGTACCCGAAAAGGGCCTGCATTACTTGATGGAAGCATTTATGCTGATGCCGGATGGCGGCGGGAAAAAGCTGGTTATCGCCGGTGGCAATGACCGCCGGGATGAATATGTCCAAAAGATACGCCGCATGGTGGCGGGCAAGGCAAATATAGTCATGACCGGCTTTGTCCAGGGGCAGGTCCTGGCGGAGCTCTTTTCCAATGCCTATGTCTATGTCCTGCCCAGCGATGTGGAGGGGATGGCGATTAGTCTGCTGGAGGCGATGAGTTACGGGAATTGCTGCCTGGTGAGCGACATCGCCGAAAACACCGAGGTCGTGGAGACGGCGGCGGTGCATTTTAAACGCGGTGATGTCCATGACCTGGCCGATAAGCTCCAGATGCTGGTCGAAAACCCGGCCTTGGTGGAGCAATATCAGCGTGAAGCGGCTGATTTTATTTGCAAAAAGTATAGTTGGGATGATGTTGTTGATAGGACGGTGGAACTATATGAAAATACTCATCATCAATAAATTCCTCCACCCTGGCGGCGGTTCGGAAACATATGTGTTCAGTGTCGGTGCTGCCCTGGAAACGCTGGGCCATGCCGTGCAATACTTCGGCATGGACCATCCCGAACGCATTGTTAAAAATGCCGCGAACAGCTATACGGCCAACATGGATTTTCAGGCTACGAAAATGAAGAACTGGACATATCCGTTTCGCATTATATACTCATTTGAGGCCCGAAAGAAGCTGCGGGCGGTGCTTAAGGATTTTCGCCCCGACATCGTCCACCTGAATAACTTTAATTTCCAACTGACCCCGTCCATCCTGCATGAAATCAGGGCTTTTGAACAGCAGCAAAAGCAAAAAATACGCATTATCTACACCGCCCACGATGCCCAACTGCTCTGCCCCAATCATCTGATGCGGCAACACATATCCGGCGAACGCTGTATGCGCTGTCTGGAGGGCAGCGTCTATAATTGCGCCCGCCATAAATGCATCCACGGTTCGCGGATAAAAAGCCTGCTGGGCAGCGTGGAAGGCTGCATATATCGCAGGTTTAAGACCTATCGCCTGATAGATGCCATCATCTGCCCCAGCCGTTTTATGAAGGCTTGCTTGGATAAAAGCCCGGTTTTGCGGGAGAAAACGGTCGTGATGCCTAATTTTGTTCCGGAAAGCTTGAAAATATGTCATTGCGAGCCTCCCCCCACCCCCTACGTCCTCTACTTTGGCCGCTACTCCCCGGAAAAAGGCATAAACACCTTGCTGGCCGTTGCGCGAACCCTGCCGGAGATACCCTTTGTCTTCGCCGGTTCCGGGCCGCTGGAGGCGGAGCTAAACAAGGAGGATAACATAGAGAACAGGGGCTTTCTATCCGGCGGCGCATTGACCGCAGTAATTAAAGACGCTGCCTTTGCCCTCTTTCCCTCCGAGTGTTACGAAAATAGTCCCTTTGCGGTGATGGAAGCCCTGAGCCTGGGCACACCCGTGATTGCCGCGGACATCGGCGGGGTGCCTGAACTGATAGCAGACGGCGTAAACGGTGAACTATTTACCTGCGGCGACGCGGATGAGCTATGCGAAAAAATCCATCGCCTCTGGAATGACCCTGTCCGCCTGGCCGCCTATCGCACAGCCTGCGCTAATACGCAGTTTATGACAGCGGCAGAATATGGCCGGAAATTAGTGGAGGATATATATGGCCGCTAAAAAATTAAATGGTACCGTCATCGTCACCTACCGCTGCAACGCCCGATGCAATATGTGCCGGCGCTTTCTCGCGCCATCCCAGCCGGAAAAGGAGCTGACGCTGGCGACAATCCGGAAGCTGCCGCCCATGTACTTTACCAACATCACCGGCGGCGAGCCGTTTATACGGGAGGACCTGGCCGATATAGTCCGGGAGCTATATAAAAAAAGCGACCGCATTGTCATTTCGACCAATGGCTTTTTCACCGAGCGTATCATCGCCCTTTGCGAAGCATTTCCCCAAATCGGCATCCGTATCTCGATCGAGGGCTTGGAGGAAACCAACAATAAAATCCGTGGGCTGGAAGACGGTTTCAAGCGGGGTTATGATACATTGTTGAAGCTAAAGGCCATGGGCATGCAGGACATCGGCTTTGGTATGACCTTGCAAGACATGAACTATCAGGACTTGCTCCCGCTGTATAAAATATCCGACGAACTGGGGCTGGAGTTTGCCACCGCTGCCGTGCACAATAGCTTTTACTTTGCCTGGCAGGGCAATGTCATCGAGAATAAAGGGGCGCTCACAAAAGAGCTTAAAGCCCTGATTCGCGAATTACTTAACTCGAACAGTCCCAAGAAATGGTTCCGGGCATACTTTAACCACGGCTTGATCAACTATGTCAATGGGGGTAAGCGGCTTCTGCCTTGCAATATGGGCTTTGACACCTTTTTCATCGATCCCTACGGCGATGTCATGCCCTGCAATGGCATGGAAGAAAAGATGGTGATGGGAAACCTGAATCACCAGAGCTGGGATGAGTTGTGGAACAGTGACGAGGCCCGTGCCGCCCGCGCCCAGGTCCGCCACTGCGAGCGAAACTGCTGGATGATCGGCTCCGCCGCCCCGGCGATGAAAAAATATATTTGGCAGCCGGGGTTTTGGGTGCTGTGGCATAAATTCATAAGGAGGGGCCATGCTTACGATACTGACACCCACATTTAACCGCAAAAAACGCTTGATGGATCTATATGGCTCTCTCTTTAGTCAGACAGACACGGACTTTAGCTGGCTTGTTGTGGACGACGGCAGCAATGATAACACCGGGGCGATGATAGAAGGGCTTATGAGTGAGGCACCGTTTCCGATCCGCTATATCTATAAAGAAAATGGCGGCAAGCATACGGCGCTCAATGCCGGGGTCAGTACGATAGAGAGCGAACTGACATTTATTGTCGATTCCGATGATACGCTGGATGAGGAAGCCGTCGCAGTGATACGCCGCTACCATGAACAGTATGGGCACGAGGCCATGTTATGCGGTTATGCATTTTTGCGCCGTTTCCCCGATGGAAAAATCAACGGAAAGCAGTTTAAGCCAGATGAGAAGCGGGCGTTCTACATAGACGAGCGTATCAATGGACACGACACTCAGGCCGATAAAGCGGAGGTGTTTTTCACGGAATGTCTGAAAGAGTTTCCCTTTCCTGAATACCCGGGTGAAAAATTTCTCGGCGAGGACATGGTCTGGATCAGAATGTCATTAAAATATAAAATGCTCCATGTCAACAAGGCTATTTATATCGGCAACTATCTGCCAGACGGCCTGACCCACAACCGCCGCCGCCTGAATATTATCTCGCCGATTGGCTGTATGCAAAGAGGGCGCGAATATATGCGAAGGGAGCTAAAGCTCAGGTATCGCATAAAAGGCGGATTGCAATATGTAATCTATGGCCGATTTGCCGGTTTTAGCGGGAAGGCGCTATACAACCAATCGGATTATAAACTGTTGGTATTGCTTTTACTACTGCCCGGCACTATACTTTATTACAAATGGGAGTCTTGAAAGAACGGGGTTATATGAAAATTATCTTCCTCCTGCCCGACATGGCCGGCGGGGGCAGCGAAAAAGTGGTATCGTTGCTGGCGAATGAGTATGTGGGGCGGGGTATAAATGTCGCAATAATGATGTTTGCCGGAAACACTGTCGCCTATGCATTGGACGAGCGCGTGGAAGTGTTAAGCGTGGCCCCGGCTTCGGCGGGCAATATGTGCGTCCGGCTGGGCCGGGTCCGGCGGATGCGTGCTTTTTTCAAGAAAAATACCGGTGCCTATATTTTTTCTTTTAGCACGATGGGAACGGCCTTTGCGACCATGGCGACATGGGGGATGCGGCGTTTCATCCTCGTGTCGGAACGGAACGACCCGAACTACTGCCCCAATGCTGCGTGGCGCGACTGGGCGTATAAAAAAGCCGATTGCCTGACCTTCCTGACTGCGGAAATAAGGGATTATTTTCCGCCAAACATCCGCGAAAAGGGCGTGGTTATCCCAAACCCCATAGACGACACCCTCCCCCGGCGGAAAAACAACCCCCGCGAAAAGACGGTGGTGGCGGTGGGCAGGCTGGAAACGCAGAAGAATTATCCCTTATTGTTGGCGGCATTTAAGGCATTTTGCGCCGAGTACCCGGAGTATGACCTGCATATTTATGGAACAGGTTCACTGGAAGCCGAGCTAAAAGAAATGGCGGGAACGCTGGGTATTGCCGATGGCGTCGTCTGGCATGGCTTTGATCCGGATGTGCAAGAAAAAATTATCAATAGCGGCATGTATGTACTGTCCTCGGACTTTGAGGGCATATCCAACGCCATGATCGAGGCCCTGGCGATGGGCATACCGACAATCGCAACGGATTCTTTGGGCGGGGGCAGCCGCAGTTATATAAAGAATGGCGAAAACGGCCTGCTCGTACCCGTGCGCGACGCGGAGGCGTTGGCGGGAGCAATGAAACGTATCGCTGCCGATGAGGCGTTGGCAAAGAAACTGTCGGACAATGCCATGAAAATAAGGGATAAATACTCCGTATCAGAGATAGCGGATAGGTTTTTGGAATGTGTGGAGGAACTCACATGATTAAATACAAAAGAACCTTGCGTCTTAAAAAACTACCCGCCCCACTGTACCTGTCCTTGCGAAAGGCACGGCGGAAGATGGAAGAACTAAGCCTTGGCCGCAGGGTCGAAAAATACAGCCGCTCCCTGTACGAAAAATACGGCGACAAACCGCCGATATTTTCGTCGATAGAAGTAGAAACCATCAACCGTTGTAACAACGACTGCGCTTTTTGCCCGGTCAACAGAAATGCCGAAGTCCGCGAATTTAAAAAGATGGATGTAGAGCTATTTGACAAAATATTGGCTGACCTTAAAGCCCTGAATTATAAAGGCCGCTTTAACCTGTATTCCAACAATGAGCCCTTTATGGATAATCGCATCACGGACTTTGCCAAAAAGGCCAAAGCCGCCCTGCCGGAAGCCTGCATAGGCATCTTCACCAATGGCCTGCTGCTCACCCTGGACATGTTCAAGGAGATAATCCCCTATTTGGATAAGATGGGCATAAACAATTATAATGATGAACTGGAGTTCAATGAAACGACCCAAATCATTCACGATTATTGCCAAGAAAACCCCGATTGTGACCGCAAGGTCTCGATATTTTTACGGAAAAAGACCGAGATCATGTCCACCAGGGGCGGTAATTCCCCCAACAATAAAAAAAGGAAAACGATAAATACCACCTGCCTCTTGCCCTTCCGCCAGATGGTAGTCCGACCCGACGGGAAAGTAAGCCTCTGCTGTAACGATGCCCGCGGCGAGATGACCCTGGGTGATGTGGGCAAGCAAAGCATGGCCGAGATATGGCACTCGGATGAGTATGTCAGGATCCGCGAGAACATCCGTAAAGGGCGCCAATATATCCCGGTATGTCGGTTTTGCGATTTTATTACCTTTGTGGAATAGGGAGTACCATGAAAGTCGTATACATATTGCACCGCTATCATACAAACCAGATAGACCTGATGAAAGGCTGGCGGGAGAATGGCCACGAGCTGCTCTTGTTGACCCAATACTCCGGTGGCATAGAAGACCATGTAGACGTGCAGCCCATCGTGGTCGGCTATTCATGGCTCTATCGCTGCTTTGATTATCTGTGGATGAATGTCATCCGCCGCCGCGATCCTTGGTCCATCATCACACGGACGAAGCTGGGTTTTCCGCCCCTGTGCCGGCTGGCCCGCTATATCAAAGGCTTTAGCCCCGATGTCGTGATAATGCGCGAGCGCTCCATCTATACGATGTGCGCGACCGCCATCTGCCGCCTATACCGCCGCCCGACCATCCTCTATGACCTAAGCCCCGTCTGGGATAAGGGCATAAAAACGGATCTGCCGCATCGTATCGTCCATAAACTGACGCCTAAACAGCGCATCACGCCCGTCAAGCTTAGGGGAATAGACTTTCAGGGCTTGGTCCAGATACCGGGTAGCTTCTTTGCGCCTTTTGTGGCCGAAGCACGCATGAGTCCGACAGAAAAGACATATTTCAAAGACGGAAAAATAAATCTCTTTAGCGTTGGTAAGTATCAGGAGAGAAAAAACCATGTCCTGATGATGGAAGCGCTGGCAGATTTATCGGAAAAACATGATATACGTCTGGTTATTGCCGGTGAAGTTTCCGATAAGTTCCATGCAGAGTATCTGGCTCGAATGGAAGCATATGTAAGGGAGCGGCACTTGGAAGACCGGGTGTTACTTATGTCCAACCTAAATCGCGAACAGATGCAGCGTGAATATCAAAACGCCGATCTGCATATACAGCCGGCCTCGGGTGAGCCGGCCGGCTCCACCATCACCGAGGCGATGTCCTTTTCCCTGCCGGTGATAAGCGGCAGCGACAATGGCACGGCCAGCTATATTAGCCCTGGCATAAATGGTGAAGTCTTTGCGGATGGTGACATGGAGGATTTGAAGCAAAAAATCGAAACTATTATCAAAGATCCGGAAAACATCCCCCGCATGGGCGCGGCGGCCTATCAGACTATAGTGGACAAGCACCAGTTTGCGGGGTATTATCGGGTGATAGAGGAAATTCTAGCAAATGATGGCAAAAATTAAAGCCGGCATAAAAAAACACGAAAACCTCATCCTGGCGGGCATATTCATCCTGGGTTTGATGCTTTTGATTTCTGCTTTATACGATTTCACCTATTGGGGCAAAGACGATACCCATATGAAGGACATCCTGGCGGGTAATTATACGGGCGTGCCGGAGAGCCATCCCATTTATTTTCGTTGGCCGCTGGCCATTATTATCAGTTCACTATATCGCTTGCTACCGACCGTGCCGTGGTATGGCCTTTTCCTGATTTTTTGTCATTTCGGCAGTCTTTTTATCATTGCGGCCCGTAGTCTTTCATTTTGCCGCTTTTTTAGGACGAAACTGCTTTTGTTGATTATATTTTTCGCTTTGGTGTTTGGCCTGCTGTTAGAGCATCTGGTGTTTTTGACCTTTACTTTAGCTGCCGCGATGGTGGCGACTGTGACGGTATTTTTGCTGGTCACGGATAAAAAAGAAAAAAAGGCGCTCCCCACCGTCATACTGGCTTTCATCACCTTTAATATTAGGATGGACATAGGCATACTGATGCTGGTGTTTTTGGGCTTGGGCGTGACATATCTCTGGCTGAGTGAAAAGCCAGTTTTTACCACGAAAAACGCCATCAAGTATCTTACATTGTCCGGTCTTTTACTTGCACCGATTATCCTTGGCCTGCTAGCCCATATGCTGGCTTACGGAACGTCAGAATGGAAAACATATGGCGAAATAAATAAAGGCCTTACTACTATCACTGATTTTGTCGGCATGGAGGGCCATGAGGGGAATGAACAATTTTATGAAGGCATCGGCCTGACGGACACCGAAGTGGCCATGGCCGGGTCGCTTAATTGGGCATTGCTGGACAAAATGGATGCCGACACCATGGAGCAAATCGCCACATACCGCCTGTATCAATTAAGTGCGGGGGAATCATCCACCGGGCATCTGCTATTTGCCGTCAAACAACTGTACTGGCGTATGACCAGCCTCACCATTGACCGCGAAACCCCATACAGGGCCCTGGTTTTTTTAGGCTACGGCGCGCTGTTGGGTTTATGTTTCCTGGATTTGTTGGCAAAAACGAAAAACACAGGCCGGACACGCCGCATATTACCTACCCTGCTCCTTTTGGCCGCCGCCAGGACGGCCCTGTGGCTATATATCTTATATCAAGGCCGAAGCCCGGACCGTGTCACCCATTCGCTGTATTTAGTCGAGTTGGCGCTGTTGTTTGCGATTTTGTTAAACGAGATACGGATATTGCATTTGAGTAAGGCACCCGATGGCGTCAAAAAAGCCTACCCGCTCATCGTCTGTACCCTCGTTGGCATCATGGCCATCGCCATCACCCCCGGCAAAATAAAATGGGTGGATAACGAGTACAAGCACTACGAGCAGATTAGTCATTCCTGGTCGGTGGCGCTGGATTATTTTGGCAGCCATCCGCAAAACAGATATATCACGCTACAGACCAGCATATCGCCATCGGAGAAGATATTCGAGATTCCGCCCAAACACCCGCCAAACTACATCAGCGCCAGTATGTGGACCTACGGCAGTCCGCTGTACCATGACAGGGTCGCCAAGATGTTTGCGTCTCCAGACATCAGCGTGGCCCGCGCCCTGACCGACCCTGCCGTGGAAAATGTCTTCATCGTCAGCCGCAGGGGCGAGGATATCGGCTTTATTACGGATTATTACAACGCACAAGGTTACGGGGCGACACTGGAAGCGGTGGACGCGGTGGGGCAGGGCCTGGTCAATGAGCTTACGGTTTATCTATTGCGGCTAGAATAATTTACTAGTCTTGCGGACTTTTATGGTATACTGGTGTGGGAACAAAACGGAGGACATCCTTGACCCGATTACAGGCTAAACTATTATCCATATGTGAGTGCATCCGGCAGCAGATCACACCCCAGCGTCTGGCGGTTTTTTGCGGACTGATTTATTTTGTGAGCCTGGTTCCCCTGCTCTGGCTGTCCGGCTACAACCACCCGTTGGGGGATGACCTGACATACGGGGCGGCGGCGCATCTGGCCTGGCGCAGTGAGCATAGCGTGTGGGCGGCCATCAGGGCGGCCATGCAGACCACGGTTTATACTTGGCAAAATTGGCAAGGCACATACACGGCGGTTTTTTTGTTTTCTTTGCATCCAGCCATCTTCGGCCGCCAGTTTTATGCCCTGACATCATGGATAATACTGGGCACATTGACCTTTTCCATCATATATCTCTTTCGCGTACTGATGGTTAATTTGCTTCATATCGACAAGCACCTGAGTCATATCAGCGCCTTCGTGACCTTGTTCATGATGATTCACTTCATGGATTATGCTCCCAGGATAGAAGGATATTTTTGGTATAACAGCGGGATTCACTATATGCTCATTCACAGCGTCTCGTTCATTTATCTGGCAAAAACCGCATCTTTTTTCAAAGATGAGGGGTTTAAGGGAAAAAAACGTGTCCTGGCCATTATGCTTGCTACTGTTTTGGCCATTTTCGTCGGTGGCGGCGCCTACATGAGTATCCTGCCGACGATGGTGATGGCGACGACGCTGCTGGTCTTGGCGGCATGGAAGAAAAAGTGGTCGGTGCTAGTCAATATGTTGATTCCCTTCGGATTTTTCGTGCTGGGCTTTCTGGTCAATGTCCTTGCTCCGGGAAATATGATCAGGCAAGGGGGTGTCGGGGAGCGCCTTGGCCCCTTGGAAGCCATCGCTGAATCCTTCTACCATGTCTTCAGGGGCACCTTTTACCTGCGCTCCATGACATCGCTGATACTACTGCTGCTCATTTTTCTCGTGCCCGTGTTTAATAAAGCCGCCAGGCAAACCAGCTTTAGATTTCGCTACCCCTTGGTGGTAGTGCTGTTTGCTGTATGTCTTTTGGCTTCGACCGCCACCCCGCCGCTGTATGTGGGGATAGAGTTTCATCAGGGCCGCTTCTATTCGCTTTTATTTGTCGAGTTTATTTTGCTGTCCGTCCTGTGCGTTTTCTATGTGGTTGGCTGGATGGCGAAGCATTTGGAACGCCCGGCGGAATCTGTGACCGGGCAGAAACGCTTTTCCTCTGCATCGCTCATCACGATGCTGGCCTCTGCTTCCGTGGTGTTTCTGGTGATGGGCCTTTATGTCATGGAAGAAAGCCATCAGTTTACCTTTTCCTCAGCCATGACGGACATCCTGAACGGCCGGGCGAAAGCGTTCCATACAGCGCAGCTCGAAAGAGACATAATACTAATGGCAGCAGACCCGGACGACGAGGTGGTTGTACTGGAGCTACCGGGTATACCGACATTATTTAACGATCAACTTTCGCCAGATGGTGAGTCCTATTACTATAATAAGCTGGCAGAGTATTACAATGTTAAATCGGTATGGATTTTGGTTGAATGAAAATGATGAACATCTATAAAAAGCATGAGAACTTAATCCTGGCGACCATATACATTAGCGGCATGATTCTTTTCCTGTGCTGGCGTTACTCGTTTGTCTATTATATCAGCGACGACCTTAGCTTACGGAATATAGTGTCGGGCAGCTTTACAGGCACGCCAGAAACCAGAAATATAAACATGCTTTATCCCTTGAGTGCCTTGCTTTCTTGGTTTTACCGCTTTTTCCCCACCTTTCGGGGAACATCCTTGCCGTGGTATGGGCTTTTTCTTATCGCTTGCCAGTTTTTAAGTTTGGCTGTTATTGCTTGCCGTAGCTTATTGTTTTGTCGCCACAGTCACACAAAAATACTTATGCTCATCCTTCAGGCGGCAATAGCCTATAGTACGATGCTTTATCATCTGCTCGCCGTAACTTTTTCGGTCACTAGCGGCTTCATGGCGATGGCGGCGGTTTTTTATTTTCTTAGCACGGAGAACGAACTGGCGCTTAGTCCAAACCACGCCTTGCTTATCACCCATATACCAACAGTGACATTGGTGCTTATGGCTTGCTTGATTCGCGTGGAGGTAGGTCTTTTAACGCTCCCCTTTTTTCTGTTCACTGGCTTGTATAAGTACTGGAAATCATCAAAGACAAGAGAAACGCTGATAAAATATGCGATGATAATGGGGGTTTTAGTTTTTGCGCTTGGTCTTGCTTATGTTGTACATATTATGGCATATAACTCTTCCGAGTGGCGCAAGTTCACGGTATTTGACGATGAACGCGAAAAAGCGATGGATTATTATCCCGTTCCAGAATATGGGGAGAACAAGGAGTTTTATGACGGACTCGGCGTGACAGCCATGGATTTAGGGATGTTTAAGCAGTGGGAACTTGCCCTGGCAGACAGTATCGACGAAAAAACGATGGGCGAGATCGCTGCCTACAGCAAGCGGCTGTTCGAACAGGACTCCACTTTTTTCGAGCGCCTGTATGAAAACACGAAATTTTACGTCCGGCATTTTCTGGCCAGTGAAGCGGGTGGCGGCCAACCCAGACGCAGCGAGGAAGCGTATTACAGATTTATTTTTGCCTACGAAAGAAGCGGGGCGCCATTTAACACCTTTGTCCTCATGGGTTACGCCGCCTTGCTGGGTATTTCAATCATAAAAGGCAAGCCTAAACAGATGATACTCATGCTGGTGCTGCTTGCCATGCTAAGAAGCGGATTATGGATGTATGTGATTATGAACGGGCGCATACTTATCCGAGTTACGACCCCCTTATATCTTACTGAATTGGCCTTGCTGTTTGGAATGTATCTAAATGAAGCGGCCACGATGCAGGAAAAAACGAAGCCCGTCAGTATGGTCATCGGCATGCTACTTTTCGCCGTGGCGGTGACGCAGGTACCCACACTGCCGGGTGACATAGAGGAAAAAAGCCATGGCAGCGCATCTTACCGGGTTTTGAATGAGTACTTGCTGGAGCATCCGGAAAACTTTTACTTCACACCGACACGGTTTTATCCTTGGGAGTTCAATGTCTTCGGCGGCAGCGGCGATCAGGCGTTAAACATTGCCCAACTGGGGAATTGGAGCGCCAAAAGCCCGCACTACGAAAAGAAGTTAAACCTCTTTATGCCTTATGATGTCGCCAGATCCGGTAACGACATTTACCAGGCATTGGCCACGATGGATAATATCTATATCGTCGCCGAGAGTCATCAGGACATCGGCTATTTGGAAGAATATTTTCAAGAAAAGGACATCTGGAGCTGGGCGAATTTGGTGGTTGTCGACAGTATTGGCGAAAGCTTTACTGTTTATGAACTACGACTTATAGTGCCTTGACCTTTTCTTGACAGGACCGTGGAGGTCACTTATCATAAATGGGAGAGGAAGACCATGATTAAAACCAAAAACATCCACATCGGCCCTGGCCAACCCTGCTTCGTGATTGCCGAGGTCGGGCTGGCGCATGACGGCAGCCTGGGGCAAGCACACGCCTACATAGAGGCCGCCGCCCGTGCGGGAGCGGATGCGGTCAAGTTCCAGACCCATATCGCCACCGAGGAAAGCACGCCCGCAGAGCCGTGGCGCGTTCCGTTTTCCTATCAGGACAAATGCCGTTATGATTATTGGATCCGGACGGGGTTTACAAAAGCAGAATGGCAGGGCTTAAAAGCCCATGCAGATGAAGCGGGGATAGTTTTTCTCAGTTCCCCCTTCAGTACCGCGGCCGTCCGTTTGTTGGATGAGATAGGCGTACCGCTGTGGAAGGTCGCTTCTGGCGAGGTGAACAGCCGTTATCTGCTGGAGGCAATGGTGCAGACGGGCAAGCCCGTCATCCTCTCATCGGGGATGAGCTATCCGGCCGAACTGGACGACTGCGCTGCCTTTTTCCGTGAAAACGCCACACAATGGGCGTTGCTCGAATGTACGACCGCCTACCCGACCGCGCAGGAACAGATAGACCTGTCCAGGCTGTCAGCATACCGTGAGCGCTACGCTTGCCCGGTGGGTTTGTCAGACCATTCGGGAAAGATTTTTGCCGCCCTGGCTGCCGCCACCCTTGGCGCGAACATAATCGAAGTGCATATCTGCTTTTCCAAGGAGCAGTTTGGGCCGGATTCACCCGCCTCGCTTGCGATGGATGAGTTAGAAGCCTTGGTCGAGGGTATTCGCTTCATCGAAAAAATGCGGGCATGTCCGCCTGACAAGGCCGCCCGCACGGATGGCATGGGTGAGCTTAGGGCGATGTTCGGCAAAGGCATGATGGCGCGCCGCGACATAAAAGCGGGCGAGGTGTTCAGCACGGAAAACGTCGCTTTCGTGAAGCCGCTCGTGGGCATCTCCGCTGCCAAGTGGAAGGATATATGCGGCAGGGCCGCCACACAGGAGATAAAGGCCGGCGCTTTTATCATGCCGGAGATGGTAGAGGAAACCACATGAAACGAAAAATATGCGTCGTCATCACGGCCCGCCCCAGCTATTCCCGCGTCCGCACAGTGCTGGCCGCCATCAATGAACACGAAAAAC
>Ga0099364_10005484_pt1 | contig 18803 bp, 15 predicted proteins | sample TergutTh196P3_FD_73070 | JGI IMG/M metagenome (GOLD analysis project Ga0099364, IMG submission 73070) | Microcerotermes parvus P3 segment gut microbial communities from Pointe-Noire, Republic of the Congo - Th196 P3 | ecosystem: Host-associated > Arthropoda: Insects > Digestive system > Gut ...
AAAACGCCCGAAAAAAACACTGGAACAAGGCACTGCATCAAAAAAGTAAGATGTAGTGCCTTGGGTTTTTCGTAACGCCTTGATATTACTGAAAATGTGGATAACTTTCGCGGAAGTCAGGACTGGATACCGGCGATCAAGCTTATAATGCCAATGTTTTCATTGAGCGCTGCAAGGAGTTGCTTGATTTTTTAAACGCAAAATACAACATAGACTGCGTTGCTTTTGAAAAAAAGCTCATGAACGAAAGTGCGGTAAGGGTAGTCCGTAGTAGAAAGCGTCCATTTACATTTAAAGAAAGAGTCGCTATTGTCTTAAAAAACTTGGGCTGTTCAATATCACAAAAAAGATATACAGAACGATTTTCCCCATAAATCAATAAATTGATGGCTATTCCATTTATAAAACATTCAACAGAGAAATGGCGTTACCCCTTAACACTCCCCGCGGTGAGGCCCTTGATGAAATGCTTGCTGAAAATCAGGTACAGCGCCAGCACTGGTATAGAGGACAACGTAAGCACTGCGAGGACTTTGGACCAGTCGGTCTGATATTGGCCGAACAGGCGCGTTACGCCCAACAGCAGCGTTTTCGACTTTTCGTCGGAAATAAATATCAAGGGGAACCAGAGGTCGTTCCAGAACGGGACCATGTTGTATATCGCCACGGTTGCGATTGCGGGACGCAGCAAAGGGAGCATTATCTTTGTAAAAATCTTGAACGGGCCGGCGCCGTCAATCAGCGCCGCTTCATACAACTCGCCTGGAACCTGCCTCATAAATTCCGCAAGCACAAAAACAGCCACTGGGATGCCCATTGCGACGTAAATCGGGACCAAGGCCCAAACCGTGTTTAATAGGCCAAGCGTTCGCACTATTTCCAACAGCTTGATGGACGCTATCTTAATGGGCAGCATCATGCCCACTATAAAGAAGATATAAATAAAACCGGGCAGCTTTCCGCGCCATCTTGAGAGCGCGTACGCGGCCATTGACCCGAAAAATATCACCAGGGCGAGCGAGGTCCCCACCGCAAGGAAGCTGTTCTTAAAATAATTCAAAAAGTCACCGCTCCGCAGGACGTCCGTATAGTTTGAAAAGTGCCATACTTCCGGCAATCCGTAAGAATGTCTATATATGCTCAGGCGATCTTTGAAAGAGTTTATAAACATGACCCACAGAGGGAACAGCACGATCAACGACCATATGGTCAGGACCAGATGCGAGCCTATATTCATTCTCCAAATCGGTTTGTGCGTTTTTTTGGCCATAACGCTTTTACTCCTTTGTGCGCGTCGCATTTAGCGTGATAAGGGAGCCGGTGACGAGAACCACAAAAGTGATGGTCGCAATTGTCGCTCCCATACCGGGGTCCGGTATGCCGATAGGGTGCTGGCCCGCGATGCCCACCCGGTAAAACAGCGTCCCCAGAAGGTCGGTCGAATATCCCGGCGCGCCGTTCACGTTCTGCATGGCGAACACAACGTCAAAAGCGTTGAAATTGTTGACAAAAGTCAGTATGGCGATTATGCCGACCACCGGTTTAACAAGCGGCAGCTTGATGTACCAGAAGACCTGCCATTTGGACGCGCCCTCGATTTCAGCCGCCTCGTACAGATCATCGCTTATATTCAGCAGCGCCGCGACGAACATCATGGTGGGTATGCCTACCCATTGCCAGCATGACACCAGCGACACGGCGGTAAGCGCCGTTTTTTCGTTACCCAGCCAGGGCTGAGCCAGGGCGGACAGTCCCATAGCGTTGAGGAATCCCCTGGACCATACCGGGTTTAGAATGAGCTTCCACAGGTAACCTGTGACCAGAATGGCGAAGGTGGTGGGTAGGAATATTAACGTCTGGTATATCCTGCGGCCGCGCATTCCGGCGTCAGTCAGCAGAACCGCGAACAACATCCCCAGTACATTCTGCACCAGCATGTGAATCGCGAAGAAATAAATTGTATTTTTTATCGCATTGAAGTATTGTGTTTTATAGGTCTCGTCGGTAAACAGTCTTACGAAATTGCCAATGCCCACAAAAGAACGATTGGCCCTGTTGCCCGTATAAAAACTCAGTCGTATGGAATCCAACAGCGGGTATGCCATGAACAATACGTAAACCAGGAGGGCTGGCAGGAGGTACCATATCCAGTAGGAGCCGCCGTACCGCAATCCGCCCGGTGCGGCACTAAAACGCATCCCCCCGCCCGAAGGCGGAGGGAACGTGTCTTTCACATGTTTATTATCGTCAGGGCCTTTGCGCCGCCACACTGTCGGCCGCTTCCTGCGGGGTCATCGTACCCTTGAGGACATTGATAACAGCCTGATTCATGGGAGCATAAAGTTCCATCATGGCGGGCCATACGAAACGCGCGTCGGTCTCTCTGCCACTGTTTAAACCAAGGAATTCGTTGGCGTGGGGATCTTCCAGCGTGATCGGGAAATTTATCATCGGGAAGAAACCTGTAGGAAGTGCCTTGGAAGCTGTGGTAGCGCCTTCTTGGGTACACAGCCAGGCGAGAAATGCCTTGGCTTCTTCCGGGTGATTGGTGGTTGTATTCATTGTGATCGCCATGTCGGGATGGAAGGTTATCATGGTGTCCTCGGCTTTACGGCCCGGCAGAGGGAATACGCCCCATTCGAAGGGTACACCGTCATACACGCTGATAGTCCAAGAACCGTCCGCGAACATGACCGCCATCTCGGTGTTGAACAGGGCCTGGCTGTCATTATAGGTCACAGCCTCGAAGCCCTGCGGCAGATAAGGCGCGGCCTGCGCGAGGGCGGAATAAGCGACCACAAATGACAGATCGTTGAGCTTCTTCGCGCCGCTCTCATATTGAACACGCTGATCGGCGCCTCCCACATAGCTGGGCAGCATGCCCAGGAAGAAGGTCTCAAGGATATCCCATTCGTCGGCCACGCCGTTGGCGAGCGGAGTGTAGCCTTTAGATTTCAGGGCTTCGCATACCGCGATGAACTCATCCCAGGTTTGGGGAACCTGCAAATCTTCTTTCGCGAAAATATCCTTGTTGTAATACACCGCGTGAGACACAGCCGCGAAAGGAACTGCAAACATCCTGCCGTCGGGGGCCTGCCACGGAGCAAGGTTGCTGGCCGTGAAGTTTTCCTTGACACCGGGAATATCGGAGCAGTCCGCAATATAACCGGCATTCAGCAACTCGATCCCGGTGGCGTAGGAACGCGCGTACATCAGGTCGGGACCGGTTCCGCTCTCCAATTGGGTGCGCAGGGTGGCGTTATATTCCGGCGGGTTGATGGGCTGGAAAACGATGGTCACGTGCGGGACAATCTTTTTGTATTCGGCCAGCAGATTGTTCATCTGGGCCACGTCGTCGGCGCGCCAGGAACCCATCCTCAGTTCAACGGGCTCGGGAGCGGCGAGGGCGCAAACGCTCAGGACGGATACGACCAGCATCACCGCAAGCAACAGAGACAGGACGGTACGTTTTTTCATGACTTTTTCCTCCTAAATGTTTATTTTTTGAGAGCTGTTCATTACAAAAACTTCATTAAACACAAAACATTCATAAGGACTGCTAGAAAACGGCCCCTCAAAACATTTTGGAATAATCCTCTGTCGAAAAATTTCCTGAATCATCTATTATTTTATAACTAAAAGAATCCTGTTTGTCAATACGCCGAATCGCCTGTGTCGAATCGCCTGTCGCCTGTGGAATCGTTAATCGCGCGCGGCTTTTTTTATCATAAAAAAGGCCGCGATTGTGAGGAACGCCGTCGCGAGGAATATATGGGGAATGGAGAATCCGATGTTTAGCATGACCATGGCGGTGAGGGCGGAGAGCACCTGGAAAGCGGCATCGACCACGTTGCCGCAGGCGGTGACGGTGGCGAGGAATTCTACGCCACTCCGGCTCTGTATGATCGCGTAGAGCGGGACGATATACAGCCCACCGAAGAACGAGATCGCGAACAGACACACGAGCACCGCCAAATTTATCGGCGACGTCAGGAATTCCGTCAGCGTCATCAGAACGCCCGGCTCGGGAACGGGCTCATGTATACTCGCGAAGTACAGCGCGACGCACGAGATCGCCATCCCCAGCGCCGCTCTGGGGACATAACGCCCGGATATCTCGCCCTTCAAAAGGCCGTTGCACGCTAGCGAACCGACGCCTATACCAACCGAAAACACCGCCAGAAACAGCGTAGCGACGATTTCATCCGCTCCGATAACAATTTTTGCGAATGTGGGAAATTGCGCCAGGAACATCGCCCCGACGAAATAAAACCACGATATCCCCACTATTGGAAGAAATATGTCCCGCCTCGGCCATACGCTAGTTATTATCTTACATGTCTCGGTGAATATGTTGAATCGCAATTTGAGGGACGGTTGAATTACCTTTGTCGGAGGGATGAAGAAACTTGCCGCCCAGCCGGCGCTCGCTATTCCGACAACCAGGACGCTCACGGCCAATATCCCCCGTTCGCGAAGGATGAATATCCCTCCGAAAATCGTCCCGAGCAAAATAGACAGGAATGTCCCCATCGCTATGAGGCCGTTGCCTCCTATCAGTTCGTCCTTATCGAGATGCTGCGGAAGTATGCTGTACTTGAGAGGCCCGAAGAGAGCGCTTTGCGCTCCCATCAGAAACAGTATTACCATGAGCAGAGATATGCTGCCCAAAATGAATCCTATGACCGCCCCGGTCATAACGACTATCTCAAGAAGTTTCACATAACGAACCAGCGAGGATCGCTCGTACTTGTCGGCCATCTGTCCCGCGAGCGCGGAGAAGAACACGAACGGCAGGATGAAAATTCCAGCCGCCGCCGATACCAGAATTCTTGCGTCCACGCCAACCTGGTCTGCCAGCCTGTAGGTGATAAGGATGACCATCGCGCTCTTGTAGAAAGTATCGTTGAAGGCCCCCAGAAACATGGTAATGAACAGGGGCGTGAACCTCCGGGACTTGAAAAGGGCGAACTGGCTTCCTTTCAAACTCTGTTTTATTCTCCTACCAGTTCCCTGAAAATCTCGGCAACCGTGCTCATCTCGGAGCACTTGACGACGTTACTGCCCACGAAGAAAAGTCCCGTCTCCCAATCACCCATATAGGCGTCCACCAGAGCATGGGCTATGCAGAAAGTGGTCCTGTTTTCAAGGTATTTGCAGTGGGAAAGACACGCCGCCATACAGGGTTTACTCTCGGGGATACCGGATATGTACTTTTCGACGAAGGGATTCCTGAGAGCCCTTCCCGGCAGTCCGGCGGGACTCATTATGAGAAGCACGTCGTCCGGGGCGGCATCAATGTAAGCCTGTTTGAATCTTTCGCTCGCGTCACATTCCTTGGTGCAGACAAAACGGGTGCCCATCTGCACCCCGTCCGCGCCAAGGGAGATCATGCGGTCGATGTCCGCGCGGTCCCAGATACCCCCGGCGGCAATCACGGGTATGTCCGCCTTTACTGTGCCGCTGACATAACTTACCAATTCGGGGATCACGTTCTCAAGGGAGAATTCGGGGTTCATAACGTGCTCCATCTTGGTCGCTCCGAGGTGGCCGCCCGCGTAAAGAGGCGTCTCCACCATGATGGCGTCCGGCAGCCTGCCGTACTGTTTTCCCCACTTGCGAACGATGAGATCCGCAGCCTTAACCGAGCTCACGATAGGGACTATCGCCACGTCGGGAAAATCTTTGGTGTACTCCGGCAGCTTCATCGGGAGGCCGGCTCCCGACATAATTATGTCTACTCCGGCCCGGCACGCGCTCCTCACTTGCCTGTCGTAGTCGGTGAGCGCTACCATGCAGTTTACCGCCACCACTCCGCCCGGAGCGGTCTCCCTCGCGGATTTCACCGCCTCGCCCACAGCTATTTCATTTACGTCGAAATAATTTCTGCCGTTATAAAGCGGGTGATCGCACGCAATGCCGACGCTTGCTATCGTCCCCACTCCGCCGCATGCCGCCACAGCTCCCGCGAGGCGGGCTCCGGAAATTTTTACCCCCATGGCGCCCTGAATGATCGGGTATTTGGGCGTATGCTTCCCTATATTTAAAACCGGTAAATTAACCAAAACATCACTGCTCCTTTATATCCTGATGTTTTCATGATTATTCAGAATAGCGCAAGTATAACACAAGGCGCCGCATATTCGCCCGAGGCTTTAACGATTGTCGGCAGAAGCGCTCTCCAAGCGGCATCCGGCTATTGTCTCTGCAAGTTGTTCACTCAGTTTGGGATTATCGGACAGGATTTCGGCCTTCAGTTTTTCCAGTTCCGGGGAGTTCGCGTCAGGCGCGCGTTTCCGGCGGCGGGATCCTCCCGTCTTTCTTCGCGTCCGCTGTATTCCTCGGATCACGGGCGCTATCTCCGTCCTTATATCCCTTAATTTCAGGGAAGTTTTGGCCGAAATAGCTCTTATTATCGAGTTCTTTTTAAAATTCATATCCTGCTCCGCGGAGCGGTTTTCGACGGCGACGACGAGTACCCCGTCATCGTATGACTTCACCCGGCTTCGGCGCGCCAGAGCAGGACCGGCCACCTGCTCCCATTCGGATTCAATCTCCGACAGCGTGGCGCAGAGACCGAAAAAAGACCTGAGAGGGCCGAGCGCGCCGTGAATGGGATTCATGACCGCGCCTCTCTGCGATTTTTTTCGATTGTCACCTGGATGAGCTGGATGTCGGCGCACGTCACCCCTGCCACCCTTGACGCCTGACCAAGCGTCTTAGGCGTTATTACCGACAGTTTCTCCACCGACTCCGCGGACAGCCCCGATATTTCCGAATAGACCAAACCGTCCGGTATACGGAGAAGTTCCATTGAGGCCATTCGCGCGACTCGCCGCTTTTCCCGCTCGACGTAACCCTCGTACTTCGCGTCCGTTTCTATTCGCCGCCCGATATCAGCGTCGATATCAACGTCGATTATTCTCGGCAGGTCCTGCCACGATATTTCGGGCCTCCTCAGGAGATCTATTGCCGCCGCCGGCTCGGACAGTGGAGATGAACCCCGTTCGCGAAGAATGGAATTGACTCCTTCCGAAGCCGGCGCCCTTATCTCCGAAAGCTTTTTTCGGGCGCTTTCCAGGGCAGCCTTCTTTTTGTTGAATATCTCCCACTGTTCGTCGCTCAGGACACCGAGCTCCCTGCCGATGGCGCACAATCTCTCGTCCGCGTTGTCATGCCTCATTATCAGCCTGTGCTCACAGCGGCTCGGCAACATTCTGTAGGGCTCGTTCGTGCCTCGCGTCACGAGGTCGTCTATAAGGACTCCTATATACGCCTGATCGCGCCTCAATACCAAAGGTTCCCTGCCGAGCGCGGAGAGCGCCGCGTTGACCCCAGCCATGAATCCCTGTGCCGCGGCCTCCTCGTAGCCTGACGTACCGCAGATCTGGCCCGCGAAGTACAGCCCTCGTACAGCCTTGGCCTCCAGCCAGGGCTCCAGTTGAGTCGGAACCACATAGTCATACTCTATGCCGTATCCCGGTTTTAACATTATCGCGCGCTCGCAGCCGGGCAGCGTATGAACAATTTCGAGCTGGACGTCGGGCGGCATGTACGTCGATAGATTCTGCATGTATATACTCCGGCTCTTCCTGCCCTCCGGCTCCAGAAATACAGGATGCGACTCCTTGTCGGGGAATTTCATTATCTTGTCGTCGAGCGACGGACAATATCGGGGACCCTTTGCCTCTATCCCATGCGCTGCGAGCGGTGAGCGGTGAAACGACGCTTTAAAAATATCGCGGGTTCGGGCGGACGTCCTTGTGTGTCCGCAGAAGTGATCCCTGTACGCCCTCTTCTCTCCCCAGTGCGAGAACGCCTCCGGTTCCGGGTCGCTTGGCTGAAGTTCGATGGAGTCCCAATCAATGCTATCGGCGTCTATTCTCGGGGAAGTATCCGTGCGGAAGCGCCGCAGCTCTATTCCCGCGGCGAGTATCGACTCGGACAGTCCAAAGCCGGAAGAAACCTGTCCCAGCGGACCAGAGGGGAAATTGACCATCCCCATGTGGACGAGACCTCTCATGTAAGTTCCGGCGGCGACGATGACTCTTCCAGCTGAAAATTTCTCCCCGGCGAGAGTCGTAACACCGCTGACGCGTCCCGAATCCACGACTATACCGGAAACCATGGCCTGATAAATTCGCAGGTCGGCGGACCACAAAGTCCTCGCGTAGTAGTCCCCGTATTCCGACAGATCACATTGCGCCCGGAGCGTCCGAACGGCATGCCCCTTCGACGTATTCAGCCATCTGAGATGCAGCGTGGATACGTCCGCCGCTCTCGCCTGCTCACCCCCAAGGGCATCGAGCTCGCGCACCAGATTGCCCTTCGCCGGACCCCCTACGGCTGGATTACACGGCATCAGGGCCATATTTCCTAGATTATGGTTCAAAATCAGCGCGCGGCATCCCATTCTCGACGCGGCAAGCGCGGCCTCGCATCCCGAATGTCCTCCGCCGATCACTATTACGTCATAATCATATTCGCGCGGGCCGTTCACAAAAACCTTCCGTCCTTCATCCTGTATATTTCGACTCCATTATACGTCGCGGTGTCGGTGGTGGTGGCAAAAACCTGGCATCCGGCTGCTATCAGGGCTTCTATCTCGCGCATTCGCCCCGGCCCGTCCAGCTCGGATGTTATCTCATCGAACAACAGGATCGGTTTTCTCATCAAACGCCGTTCCACCACGAGGGCGGAAGCGAGTATCAAAACCGAGACGGCTCTTCTTATCTGTCCCCTTGACAATACGACTGACGCGTCCATACCATCGCATGTGAACCTCACATCGTCCCGCTGAGGACCCACTAACGGGATACCCGAGGCCCGTTCACGCTCACAGGCGCGTTTAAGAGATTTTCTGAAATCATCGGCGGGGGTATCATCCATTCCCCCGCCGCCCCTTGAGAAAAAAAAATCCATCGGGCGGGGAAGAAGATCGGAGAAATTCCGAGCTGACGCCTCTATCATCTTCAATATTTCCTCGCGTGCCGTCCAGAGCCATGAGCCCAGTGACACCAATATCCTGTCAGCATTGTGCGTGTCCGCGCGCTTTCGGAGCAAAGCGGATTTCTGTCTGAGCATTATTCTGTAATCGCGCAGGATCTTCGAATAGGAAACGCTTACAAGAACGCCTGTCATGTCCAGAAGATGCCTCCTGTATGACGCGCCGCCCTTTAAAATGGACATGTGGCTCGGCATGAATGACAATAGCGGAACGCCGCGTCTCATATCCGACGCGGCGGTTGTTTTGTCGCCTCGCTTTAGCTGGCATCTCGCGCGAAGTGACGCAAATATGTCGAACGGTTCCTCGCCGCAGACCCTCCCCCATAATGACGCAGGCTGGGAAGCGCTGCTCCAGCTTACTATATTTGCCATTTTGGCATTTTTCTCAAGCGGACCCCATCCCGACAGGAGATTGAGACCCTCCAGAAAATTAGTTTTTCCCGCGCCGTTGGGACCCACGATTATATTGATACCTGGAGACCATTCGCGGCGTTCTCCGCAAATATTTCTGAAATTATGAAAATATGTTTCGCTAAAGTACATCTACTCCGTCGTCAGCAGGATTGGCTCCGATATCTCCCTCCGAAGTATCCACCGGAGCCACCAGGCTGAAGAAATTTTCCGAACTTTTCGATCTAACAACCATAGTACCTTTATGGCCGTTGAATAATAATTTCGCAGTATCACCTTCGAGTATCTTAACGGCATCGAAGAAGAACCTTGTATTGAAGCCTGTAAACAGCGGCTCTCCTTCTGTCGCGCACGGAATATTCTCCACCGCATCGCCGAATTCCCTTGCCCGTCCGGTAAGGGTGCACTCGTCTTTCGTCAGATTGACCATTACCACGCGATTATAATCCCTTACCACCACATCCACGCGTTCGAGCGCGGCGAGCAGGGACATCCTGTCTATCTCCACCGAAGTTTCATGGGATACGGGAATTTTATTACCGTACGCGGGAAATTTCGACTCGACCTTTCTCACGGCGAATTCAAGACCTTCGGTAACAAAAAACGCCTGAGCGTCGTCGCTCGATATATGTACTTCGAGGTTCTGATCTATCATTCCCAGTATCCTTACCAATTCCCTGAGTCCTTTCATGGGAAGAAGCATAGGTTCACCCTCGCTGCCCTCAATTACTTCAGTTTTGCAGAAGGCAAGCCTTCTCTTGTCGGTGGATACCACGTTCAGCATTCCACTTTCCATTTCGAAATAAGCGCATGAAAGATACTGCGGATACTCATCGCCGGACGAGGCGCAAAGCGTTCCGCGCTCGATCGCCGAAACAAGCTTAGGAACATGCGCGGAACAGAAAAATTTGCCTCCGCACGACGACGGCAGCTTCGGAAAATCATCGACAGGATACGTAGAGAATCTATACCTGCTCTTGCCGGACACCATGACGGCCTGTCCTCCGTCAACGGTGATGGTAAACTCGGGCGAACTCGCCTTCTTGAACAGATCCGAAACTCCCTTTATAGGTATTACCGCCTCTCCAGGCTCTATCACCGTAACGCCTCCGGCCTTGCATATCACGGATGTGCGAATATCGGTCGCCTGAAGCTCCACCTCTGTCATGTCGGCCCGCACATGAACGGTGGAAAATATATTCATGGATCCCGAAGTCACCGCGTTCCTTTCCGCTATATTCCAATTTTTTACGAAAGTTTCCTTGTTGACGGATATCTTCATGCTACGGTTACCTCCGGATATTGTTAACAGAAAAATTTTCTTCTGCTGATTCTATAATATATATTAATATAAGCAGTTGTACTAGTAGGGCGTGTGAATTAGTGAATAATACTTCCCGATTGTTCTGCCGTAAGGTATTTCGTTGTGGAGAAAGGTTCGGAAGATTTCCGGAAAATACTCACACTATCCACAGAATTATCTCTTAAAATTTGTTTTGCGTCCGAAAACGTTATCTCGCCACATGGAATTCACGTCAAATTTACATCTTATCCTGAAGGTTATCCACAATGGTCTTTACTCTCAGGTTTGTCTTTTTCATTTCCTCTATGCGTCTGCACGCGTATAGAACGGTGGTGTGATCCTTTCGGTTGAAAGCGAGAGCTATCTGATTTACAGTCAAATTCAAATTTTTCCTGGTGACGTACATGGCTATTTGGCGGGCAAGAGCCAGCTCCGCTGTTCTGCTTGACGACAGGAGTTCCTCCATCGTTATGCCGAAGCTCTCGGCGGTGAGCTGCTGGATATAATCAACGCTGATGTTGTCCTTCGAGTTTGAGCGTATGACATCCTTGAGCCAAACCAATAAATTTTCGGTAGTCATCGGCTCGGAATTTATCTCGGAATAGGCGACGACCCTGTTGAGAGCGCCTTCAAGTTCGCGTATATTGCTCGGTATGTTGGTCGCCAGAAAAAGTATGACGTCGTCGGGTATTTCGCGATTTTTTAGAAACGCCTTCTTCTGGAGTATAGCCACCCTGGTTTCGAGATCCGGCGTCTGAATGTCGGTGACAAGCCCCGATTCAAAACGGGAGACAAGTCGTTCTTCCACTCCGACTATATCCCTCGGCGGCCTGTCGGAACTTATGACTATTTGTTTGGACATCTCATACAAGCTGTTGAATGTGTTGAAGAATTCCTCCTGAGTCTGTTCCTTGCCGGTGATGAATTGTATATCGTCTATCAGCAGAAGATCCAGATTACGGTAGCGAGACCTGAATTCGTGGGTGCTGTTGTTGCGGATGGCGGTTATAAGGTCATTCGTAAATTTTTCGGAACTGACGTAAAGCGTGCGCGCGTCGGATATGTAGTTTTCCACGTGATGCGCTATAGCATGCATCAGGTGTGTCTTGCCCAGCCCGACTCCTCCCCATATAAAAAGAGGATTATAAGCCACGCCGGGGGAATCGCTGACCGCCAGGCTGGCTGCGTGAGCAAGCCTGTTGGACTTGCCCACCACGAAGGTGTCGAATACATAATTTGGATTGAGCCCATTCTTCCTTTGAAGCATGGCGCCCTTTGCCTGAGGCACGGCTTTCTGGTTATCTGACGGGGAGTCGCTCGCAACCCGAACCTGCACGGATTTTGCGTATCCGCGCTTCGTGATGAAATAGGAGAGAGGTTTCAGAATGATCGAATCCATCTTCGATTTGATGAACTGATTGGACGCTTCTATCAAAAGCGTGTTGTCCTCGATGGATATTGGATTGCACGTGGCAAGCCATATCTCATTTACCCCTTCCGGCAAAATCTCCTCGGAGGAGGACAAAACATCCCGCCATATATCATCCAGAGCTTTTTCCAACGTTGAACACCCCGCAATGTCTCCCTGCGTATTTGAATTTAATTTCCGCGTAGAGTTTCAATATTCTAGCATGAAAAAAACGGACGCCGGCATTTTGAATGGTCTCAAAAAAAATGGTCCAAATGACGCAAATTATCCACCATTATTATCCACATATACACAAAAATCGTCCGCGAAGTTTGTGAATTTTATAAATTCATGATAATACTACTCTTGAATTACCGATATGCGCTCCGAAAAAAATAGGGTTATTTTAAAACCGCTAAAGACCACGAATGAAGAACGTGGAAAAAAATCGGTGAGTTATTCACATTTGTGAGTAATTCAAGTGGACAAATGGACCCTGTATGTTTCCACCGCTTTGCATACGGCCGACGCGAGAATGCCCGCCGCAAGCGCTTCGGGGATACCGTTGGCGGTGATTATCGAGACGACCAGTCCGTATACGGCGTCCGCCGGGACGTTTCTGGCTTGCGCGAACGCGTCCCTGAAGAGGAAGAACAATAGGTGCATCACAAGAACCGTGTTTGTGACGGAACCTGCAACTCCAGAGAGAAACAGGCAGACGGCATTCGATTTTTTGATGAACGGAAGGGAGCTCAAGAATCCGCGGACGTAATAAGGAACGATCCCCACCAGTATGCGGGGGAGGAAGCAGATAAGAATCGCCACCGGGCTGCCCCGTTCCGCTCCCGGTACCGGCACCAGCGGCGAGAAGGCGAACGACAGGATCGTCGGTGAAACAGTGTTGCGGATCACGCTCGCGAGGCCGAACATTCCGCCGAGGCACGCGCCGACGCGCGGTCCCATCAGTATCGAACCTATGATGACCGGCACGTGTACTATTGTGGCGTTTATCACAACCAGATTTATGAAGCCGAACGGCGTGAACGTCATGAGAAATATTATGGCGGCAAAGAGCGACACCGCGGCAAATTCCTTTATCGTAAGCGACGATTTCCCCGACCCATTCAAACGGATACCCCCAGTCGAATTATCCCAAATCGGCAACTCCCGAAGTATTATACAAAATGCATAGAAACATTCGATCGGTTTTGGTGATAATATTTTGTAAGCAGCAAAGTTTTTTAACGGAGGGATGACAAATTGCGCGCGAGTTCCTGTAGATATGCCGCGTTCCGTGTGGCTGTTATTGTCCTGTCGGTGACCGTTGCGGCATGTTTCTCCGCCGGATCTTGCGAAGCCCTGTCCGACGCCGAGATGGCGCAAAGACTCGCCGAAAAATTGGGCGCCGAGTTCCAGCCGGAATCTATGTCCGTCCGGGTGTCAGGCAGCAGGGGTTTTGCCGAGGCTCGCGGAATTTATATCAGCGGAGTCAGGATAGACAGGCTGAGCATAGAGGCGATACTGACTGGTACGGAAGTGCCGGAGGGAGAAGACGTCTATTCTCTCGCGTCCCTCATCGGTTACTCGTGGGGGGAGATTGAGCTTTTGGCGAGCGACATCAACGAATATTTCGGGGAGAACGAAACAAGGGGTTTCTCCAATCTCGCGGTCCGATTCAGTCCGGAAGGTTTCCACGCTGACGCCGTCTTCGTCAAATCCATGCTGTTTACCTTCAGGATCAGGCTGTCCGCCACCGGTCGTTTCGGGCTTCGTCCGGATGGGGTGTACATAGAGGATCCCGCCATATATATCGAGAGAGTGCGCCAGCCCGGATTTCTGGTGAACGAGGTTATTGAGAGGGCAAATCCCCTGATCGAGTGGAGCGACATACCGTTCAGGGTTGTCTTCAAGGAGATAAGCATGACGGAACATTCCGCGATAATGACCGGGGGGCCCCGCGATTTTGAGGGCGGAGCGGTCGCGTCATGGAACGCCGCCCAGGGAGAGGCTTCGCTGCATTGAGCGGATTTCCCAAAATCAGGATGAGAAGAATCCGCGAGAATGGCACGCTTCGCGGGATGCTCGCGGAGGTTGCCCTTGAGCCGAGGCATCTCGTCCTGCCAATATTCGTCTGTCCCGGAGAGGGCGTCTCTCGCCCGATACCGTCAATGCCGGGCGTGTTTCACTGGAGCGTGGACCGTCTGCCCGAGATAATCGAACCGGCCTCGGACGCCGGAGTGAACGCATATCTTTTCTTCGGCCTGCCTACATACAAGGATGCGGACGGTACGAGCGCGTTTGACCCTGTTTCACTGGAGCGTGGACCGTCTGCCCGAGATAATCGAACCGGCCTCGGACGCCGGAGTGAACGCATATCTTTTCTTCGGCCTGCCTACATACAAGGATGCGGACGGTACGAGCGCGTTTGACCCGTCGCAGCCGGTGCAGCGCGCGCTCATTTTTTTGAAGGAGAGATACCCGGACATATTTTTGATCGCGGACACCTGCATGTGTGAGTACACGTCGCACGGACACTGCGGTCATCTCGATCCTGACGGCAGGGTGGATAACGACGAGACGCTGAAACTTTTATCCAGGGCGGCGGTGAGCCAGGCGAAAGCCGGAGCGCACATGGTGGCGCCCAGCGACATGATGGACGGGCGCGTCGGCGCGATTCGTGACGCGCTGGACCGGGAGGGACTATCCGGAGTCGGGATAATGAGCTACGCCGCGAAGTTGGCCTCGGCGTTCTACGGCCCTTTCCGTGAGGCGGCGGACAGCGCCCCGAGCTTTGGGGACAGGCGGGGATATCAGCTCCCGCCGTCGAATCCCAGGGAAATCGTTCGCGACGCGATGCTAGATATCGATGAGGGCGCCGACCTGCTGATAGTGAAACCCGCCGGTCCGTGCCTCGATATAGCTTTGCGCCTGCGGGAGAGGACGGATATTCCTATGGCGGGCTACGTGGTCAGCGGTGAGTACGTGATGCTGAACGCCGCCGTGTCGTCCGGCGCGCTTGACCGCGAGCGAGCGCTGAAGGAATATCACCTGTCGGTGAGGCGGGCGGGATGCGACCTTGTGATAACATATTTTGCGGCGGAACTGGCCCGTATGCTTTAGGGGATCACCGTAAGTCGATGCAGACCGTATATTTTTTCACAAAGCCGAATGGGTGATAGGACATCTTGGCGTCATGGAGGCCGGGGTCGCCCATATCCTCCTCGCGGTTCGCGGTCTTGAACCCGCTCCCCTCGTGAATCAGGAACTCCCTGTTTATCACCTGATAAGCCGCGTTGTAGCTCAGGCTCGCCTTCTCGAAATGTATCATTATCGTGCCGTCGCCCGCGTCCTCCGCTATCGTGTACGCGGCTATGCGGCCCATCGTCTCTATCGCGCCGCCAAGGAGCTGCGGCATAAGTTTCCAGTTTTCCAGGATATTTCGTAATATACCCTCGCTTTCCTGCCTGATGCTCTCGTATCCGCTGAACTCCCTGTACGATTCGCACCACTCGCGCTGGAATTCGGCAATTCTGGGGATAACCTCCCCTGTGATGGGTATGTATTTGAAGGGGTTCATCTTTCTGAATTGGTTTACGCGGTTGCGCTTGCGCATGTATTTATTGCCCGAGAGCTTCGTCAGCTCGGAAACGCTGTGCAGGTACTCCCAGCTCGCCCTGTTCTCCAAGGCCCTCACCGCGCCGCCCATCTGAGTCCTCCATATATCCACAAGCGGCTCCTGCACGAGCTGAAACATGGCAGTATCTCCGAACCTCGCCCGGATTATCCCTTCCCAGTCGGTGACGGCGCCCCAGTTTCCGACGGGGGCGAGATAGTGTTCCTCAGGGCGCGCGCCCTTTATCCATACGAGTTCCTCCGCGCTGTCGAAAGCGAGCTGATAACCCATGGCTTCCTCCCAGCACATCAGGACGCCGGAGGAGTAGTCCGATGATTTTTGAGGGGTTTTTTTCCATAATTCAAGATACGGGGTTATCGTGTCCAAGTTAACGCATTTGAAAAGTAGTCTCACTAAAATGCCCCCAAATTTTCGTTCCATTATAACAAAATTTCTTTAACACATTTCAATACATATAAATCGTTATACTTGACAGTTGCAAGGTGACTTTTTATGATAATCTATATGCGAGAGGTTTATGAATAAGAGATTATAAAGACGCGGTAAAAGGGGGAATGGCGTTTGGCGACACCGGCCCTTGTATTTATGGAGGACGATAGCAGAGAGGATGAAATTCAGGTTCGGGAAGAGGGCAGTGCCACGCTTGCTCCCTCCGGGAGACCGGCATTCAGGGAAAAGATTAAGGTAGTGGGAATAGGAGGCGGCGGAAACAACGCTTTAGATCATATAATAAGATCTGGAGCGGGCAATGTGGATTTCCTGGCCATAAACACGGACGCAAATTGCCTGGAAAATTGCCTTTCGGTCGAAAAACTGGTCATCGGGGAGAGATTGACCAGGGGTAAAGGCGCGGGAGCGCGTCCCGAAGTCGGCGAGCAAGCGGCCGTAGAATCAAGGGAAAATATTCGGGCCTGCCTCAAGGGGTGCGACATGATCTATCTCGCCGCGGGCATGGGTGGCGGCACGGGAACCGGCGCGCTGCCGGTCATTGCGGAGATAGCAAAGGAGATGGGTATACTCACCGTCGCCGTTGTGACCCGGCCGTTCAACTTCGAGGGCAAGAAAAGGACCACTTGCTCCGACGCCGGCATAGAAAAGATAAAAAAAATAGTGGATGCGCTGATAGTAGTGCCCAACGACCGCCTTCTCCTGGCGGACCGCTCCACCACCGTTCAGGAGGCGTTCGCGATGGCGGACGGCGTTTTGCGTCAGGCTGTGCAGGGAGTTACCGACCTTGTGACGAAGCCGGGGCTGCTCAACGTCGACTTTGCCGACCTTCGCAGTATCATGAAACATTCGGGCGGCGCAGTCATGGGAGTCGGCACCGGAAAGGGCGACAACAGAGCCGAGGACGCGCTGAGACGCGCTATGGAGAGCCCTCTCATGGAGAGTTCGATAAAGGGGGCGAAGGGCGTCATACTGAACGTTACCGCTGGGCCGGACATCGGTATCTTCGAAGTCGAGGAAGCGTCGGAGCATTTGAAGTCCCAAATTGATCCCGACGCCAATTTCATCTGGGGATTCGTGCAGGATGAAAAAATGGGCAAGGACTCGCAGGAGGAGATACAGATGGTAGTCATAGCCACCGGTTTCAATGCGGAGGCTGTGGAAGGCGCTGCGATGCAGAAGGAAGCGCAGGAGCACTCGCCTCCTAACAGACAGAAGGCTGCCCCCGAAAGCGAATCATTCTTCTTGATGGACTCGCCGATAGATACTCCGTCGTATCTGCGGCGCAGACAGCGCCAGTGACAGGGGCGCAATGGCGATATATAGGAAATAGCAAGCACGACGGCGCTTAATAAAGCGCCGCGTTTTTTATGGGGCAATATACAGGAGTCATAGTGACTTGAAATAATAAAATGTCTCGTGGAGGGTTGATGGTGCGTTTAAGCTGGCTCTTGGGCATTTTGGCGTCCGTGATGATATTGGTCGCCGGCAGGGCGGAGGGCGCGTCGCTGGAAGCTTGGGGCGCTATACTGATGAATACGAAATCGGAAAGCATCCTGTATGTCCAGAGTGAGGATGCACAAATACCGCCTGCGTCGCTGACGAAGATCATGACTATGTATATAGCGTTGGACGCCATCGACGAGGGTAAGATATCCCTGGACGATCAGGTAACGGTGAGCCGCAGAGCAGCCTCTCAACCCGGCGCCAGTATGAACCTGTCCGCCGGAGACGTCGTTTCCCTTGACGAGTTGCTCAAAGGAACCGCTGTCGCGTCCGGGAACGACGCCGCGGTAGCTGTTGCGGAGCATGTCTCCGGGTCTGTGGAGTCGTTCAGGGAGTTGATGAACGACAAGGCAGGCGAACTCGGGATGAGCAGGACCGTATTCAGAAACCCTAACGGTCTCCCGTCGACAGGCCAGGTAACAACGGCTCGGGACATGCTGATGCTGGCAAAAAGTTACATCGAAAACCACCCCAACGCAATGCGCTATCATAAAATACCGGAAATAACGTACAGGGGTAAGACCACCACGAACAAGAACCCCCTTCTCCGAATGTATCCCCATGCGGACGGCTTAAAGACCGGTTGGACTACCGCGTCGAGGCACAACCTGATTGGGACGGCGCAACTCGGGGACGTCAGGCTTATATCCGTGGTCCTCGGAGCTCCGACCGCGAACGACCTCAGATATGCGTCGGCTTTTTTGATAGAGTCCGGCTTCAGGACTGTAGAGAGCGGCGGTACTCTGAAGGTGGTAACCCAGCTTGAGGCGCTCATCGCGGGGACCTCGCCGGATATTGTTCCAGAGCCGGGAACAACCGTGTATACTGTCGCATCTCCGGAGGAACGGGCTGTTTCCCCCGACATCCCAATCCAGGTCGAAATATCGCCTGACGTATCGATTGATATGGAGGAGCCGGCGATATTGGAGGACGCGCACGACGATGCCGAAATACAGCCGGACGGCATACCGCCCAGGCTGGAGGACGAACTCGAATTCGTATACTACCATGATTATGATGAAGACTACGACATAGATCCGGGTGACGATGTCGAATTCGACGAAATGGGGTTTGACGACCAATCGGTA
>Ga0099364_10005485_pt1 | contig 18801 bp, 8 predicted proteins | sample TergutTh196P3_FD_73070 | JGI IMG/M metagenome (GOLD analysis project Ga0099364, IMG submission 73070) | Microcerotermes parvus P3 segment gut microbial communities from Pointe-Noire, Republic of the Congo - Th196 P3 | ecosystem: Host-associated > Arthropoda: Insects > Digestive system > Gut ...
AACAAACGATTAGAACGTTAATTACAAATATGTGTATGACAATGACGAAAATCAAATATTGTACAAAGGGTACACTTGGAATAATACCGGCAATATGTGGGAATTACACGCTAAAAGCGAATTTGAAATTGGCGACAACGATGTTCCAATATTATATAGTTTGTATACGTGGGATAATGATAATTGGAAAATAAATTCTATATCACATCACGATGTTGATGCCGACAACAATCCCATGACATATATCACATACATGCATGACTTTGTAGATGGTAAATGTGAATGGTGTTTACACGGAAAGAAAGAAATATATTTTGATGATGATAATAATGAAATTTTGCATATATATCATCGTCCGAATATGAATAACGGATGGACGCCGGTCATTAAAAGCGAACTTGAACATGATACAAATAACAATCATATAATGACAGTGCAAAACATTTGGGATGATGCAAGTAACTCTTGGATAATGTATACAAAATCAGAGTTTTATTATACGGTTCGCACTACAACAAACGAAAACACAATAAATTTAAGCGCTGATGATGTGTTAGATAAGGATTTACTAAATATAGCGAACTATCCCGAAACAAATGACACATCGGAGCATGATGCATTAAATACGATTATTTTTCCCAATCCTGCCTCCGATTATATCACTATCAGAGGCGCTGCAACGGGTAATGTCACAATATTTGATATTACCGGGCGCATTGTGTATCGTCAAGGCACGATTGGAGAAGACGAAATAATTAACGTATCTTTTTGGAATATAGGACTATATCTCGTAGTTGTAGAACTTGAAAACGAAAGGACTGTTCATAAAATTATAAAAAATTAAAAATTAAAATGAAAAAATTATCAATTTCAATTTCATTAATCTTTTTAGCATCGATTATCAACAGTTGCATGATAATCAAAAGACCTTTGTCCACAAAAGCAGTTTTTAAAGTCAATTATGAAAGACGGTGGATAAGTGAAACTGATGTTGTAACTGAAAAATATTATTTGCAACATCTCGATTATTTACTGCAAGTAGAGCATGTAGGGAAAATAACAGAGCCTTTTGGAATCGGCGATTTTTTCTTAAAATATACCATTATTTATGATAACTATCCAAGAAATTACGCTAAAAGTACACGTTATTTGCACATTATACCAGAAGACGATATATTTCATATATATTCGCGAAACTACCAAACTATTCGCTATCCGAGAAGCCCTTCTAATAATGAAATTGATTATATGCGCGATTCCAGATGGCATTTAAAAGGATATTCAAATGATGATAACCTGTTAGAAGCAAAAATATTAGAATACTATTTTAAAAACAAGGCAAGAATTGATAGACGAAATAAAAACTTTTCCAATAAAAGAGAAGATAGGAATGTAGGAGAAATAACCATGACTACCAGCGGTAAAGAAATAAGTTTTGATTTAGATGGTACCGGGACTATAACGTTAGACTGGGGTGATGGCTCGCCGGCAAGAAAATTGGAATTTGTAGATTGGAGAGGCGCCTTGACTTTCAGTCGCCAATATCCCGATGAAGCGCCTCGAACAATAACAATTATAGGTAGTAATATAACTAATTTACGAAGGATACATGGCGTAACATCATTGGATGTGAGCCGTAGTAATGCGTTAATAAAATTAAATTGCAGTAATACAGGATTAACCGAATTAATAATTAACGGAAATAGCACGTTAAAAGAATTAGATTGTAGTGGTAATCAATTAACCGAATTAAACTTGAATGGAATTACCGCGTTGACAGTTCTAAATTGCGATGATAATGAACTGACAACATTAGATTTAAGCCAAAATACTGCGCTTAAAACATTGACTTGCGCAATTAATCAGTTAACAGCATTGGATTTGAGCCGTAATACCTTGTTAGAAATATTGTTTTGCGTCGGTAATGAATTAACCTCGTTAGATTTAAGTCAAAATACTGCGTTGAAAAAAGTGAATTGCAGTTTTAATCCATTAAAATCATTGAACGTCAGCCGAAATACTGCGCTTACGGAATTGAAATGCCAGTATACTCGATTAACCAATTTGGACTTGCGCCAAAATACTGCATTGGAAGAATTGCATGTTTTTGAAGCGTTGTTAACCACTTTGGATGTAAGTCAAAATTTAGCGTTGGAATGGCTGTGGTGCGATAATAATAGATTAACAGAATTGGATGTGAGCAGAAACAGCGCATTAACACGACTGTGGTGCGATTATAATCAATTAACTGCATTGGATGTGAGCAAAAATAGAGCGTTAAGAAGTTTATCTTGTTCCAACAATCAATTAACAGAGTTGGATGTGAGCCAAAATAGAGCGTTAAGAAGTTTATTTTGTTCCAATAATCAATTAACAGAGTTGGATGTAAGCCAAAACAGCGAATTAGCAGAGTTGATAGTTAATTATAATAAATTAACGGCATTAGACATGAGCCAAAATAGTAATCTGTTTACATTGTCATGTCAGCACAACCTATTCACAGCAGATGCGTTAAATGATTTATTTGGAACGTTGCACCGTAATAACATTCGCTCTCGTGATGGAACAAGAGATAAATCGGTAGATATTCGCAATAACCCCGGCACAGATGATTGTAACGTGCGAATAGTCTGGGAAAAAGGCTGGGAGGCGTCCGGTTTTAGGGGTGGTGCATCAATAATCCGCAGAGGGCAAAATCCTAATATTGAAACAATTAGTTCGCGACAGATAATTAGTGATACAATCAGCGACAATTCTATAATTATGACCACCGGCGCAAAAGAAGTTCGTTTTGCATTGACAGGGGTGGGCAGCGCCATTATTAATTGGAACGACGGCTCAACACCGCAGACAGTAGCGCTTGGCGATGGTAAGATACAACGCTGGTATCAACGTTCATTTGACAACACAGAACTGCGAAATATAACAATAACAGGCGATAGTATACTTGGTTTACATTGTTATAATAATGAATTAATTGCATTAGATGTTAGCCGAAGTAAAACGTTAAAACATCTGCATTGCGAACGAAATTTTTTAACTGTATTGGATTTAAGTCAAAACGCTGCATTGGAAGAATTGCGTTGCAGTGTAAATCAATTAACGGAGTTAGACGTCGCAAATAATCCATTATTAAAAATATTATACTGCTATGAAAATCAATTAACTAAATTGGATGTTAGCCTAAATACGGCTCTGACAGATTTAAGGTTTTATGAAAATAATTTAACAACTTTGGATGTTAGCCAAAATACTGCGCTGATATCCTTGGATTTCAACAATAATCGAATAAATGAATTAGATTTGAGCCATAACATTGCATTGACAGAAGTTCATTGCATCGGAAATCAATTTTCAGCCGAAGCGCTGAACGAATTGTTTACCACGTTGCACAATAACGATTTTGAAAAATTCATTAGGATAATAAGAAATCCCGGCAGTGCAGACTGCGACCCAGGCATAGCCGAAGCAAAGGGTTGGCGGGTGTCTCGTTGAAACACAATTTTAACGTTGATGGTATCAATATCACAAGTCGAAAAATTGAAGTTGAATTTACTGAACATGTATTGTTTGCTTATTTTAACAAGCGAGATAGAGAATTTGAACACAATTTTTTATTACATTTCAGCGATATGTGTACTCAACGGTCGAATATCCCGACGAAACCGTAAATGAGAGTATTAAGGCTTTCAGGTAGTTTTCAATATGTTCAATCTGTTCTTGCATACTTCTTTGTATTATGATATCAACTTTCAATTTTTAACTTTCAACTTTCAACTTTCAATTTATTTCTCCCATTATTCTTGCGGTTTCCGTCAAAGCGTAGATTATTTTTCGATAATGCTCTTTCTCTTCCAACTTTCTATCTTTTCGGTCTTTCAACCACTTTTGAGCGGGTTGGTAACCACCGATATAGAAATTCCACGCAACAATCGGAACATTATCAAAATATTGAGTATGATTTATCCAAACTTTGCGGTCCTCAAAAGTCAGTTTTTCTATTTCATCGTTGCCCTGAATGGGATAATTGGCAAAATTATTCGGCACATTGATATTTTCCAATAAATGCAATTTGCGTAATCGTTCACCAAGCACCGCTAATTTATAAAAATTTTCGGCATTATTCGGATACGGTATGCGTGGAAAATCGATTTTTAGAAATTCTTTGTATTTTCCGCGATAGGCGGGCGAATGAAGAACGGCATAAATGTAGTCGAATATGTCAATCGGCGTAAGTGATTTTTGATTTTCGATTTTCGATTTTTGATTGACATGTTCTTCTGAAAATTCTAATCCCGTCAGTTCGCAAAAATCTTTAATTATAGTATCATTCAGGTTATGACGCTTGTGATATGGGCTTTTATCATTGTCGGCTATTCCGTTTTTTATGTACAAATACAGTGGGAAAATGTAACCGCCGCCAAATTTAGCCGCTCGTGCTATTAAATTCAAATCAGCAATATTTTCTGTAACAAAGGCATATCGCCAATCACTGTCGCACTGTTTACTTACAACTAATCCAATATTTTCGCCTATTTTAAAATGTTCCATTAATTCGTACACAGGAAAAGCCAAAAAACCTTTCGACTTATTAGTGAAATAAGTCCATTTTGTTTCAAACGGACGATATGAAATTCTTTGTAATAAGTTATCTTCTATTCCAAAAGTAAGGATATTTTGTTTTGCAAAACACGTTTTTTTATCGCGACTTTCTGTTATTTCTGTTCTATATTTTTGTTTTATTTCATGTTCAGATAGTTTTTTAAAATCATTTAATACATTAATAAGTTCATTTTTAGAACTTTTAATAGCAGTTTCATCCCTTTTTGAACAAATACCAACGCCATTTTGTAGAAATAATTCATCCATTTTAAAACCTTCTTCATATTCATCCCGTAATGAAAAATCTTTGGGAACAAAGAAATAATGAGGCGACGACAGTGATAAAGCGTTCCATTTAACGCTTTGTACATTATTGTTCAAAAGATAACTATATTTTTCATCTCTTTTTCCATAAATATCATAATAGAATACATCGGCAAGACTTTTTTTGGCTTTTTTTCTTGTTTTCACAAAAATATTGATACTAACGCCTTGCATGATGTCAAATACATTTTCATCTTTGTTTCCTTCAGGAGTAGTTTCGTTTTTAAGAGAATTTCCGTGCAGATTTAGAATATAAATCGCATCAAATTCTTTCAATAAACTGTATCGCATACCTCTGAATGACAGACTGTCAAGAAAACTGTTGTCAGTAATATACGCTAAAATTCCCTCTTTATTTTTATTAATAAAATATTGTCCCAAGCGAATAAATTTAACATAATCATTGTTGAGCCATTTAGTGTCGGGAATGTTTTGATTATGATTATGCGGCTCTTTTTTGTACTCCTTCATCAAACCCATAATCCATTCCCCCTTATTTTTGCTTTCGCCCAAATACGGCGGATTTCCCAAAACAACCATAACAGGCATTTTTTGTTTGATTTTCAGAGCTTCGGCGGCTTCATCGCTCAACCATTTAGTCATAAAAAGGTCGCGAACAACTTTTTTGGGTGTTTCCAAACTGTCGGTAAGAAATATTTGCAAGCGTTGATTTTCTGCGGCTTTATAACCAAATTCCTGAAGAAGCATTTCTAATTTTAAATGAGCCATCGTGTAGGGCGACATCATTATTTCAAAACCATTCAGACGTTTCAATATATGCTCGTGAACATCGGTATTCCAAATTCCCTCGTTGTTTTCATATTCTTTGTGAATTTTTCGCAACAGTTCGGCAAGAAAAGTGCCCGTTCCGGCAGCAGGGTCAAGTATTTGAACCTTATGATGTTCTTTGTCTTCAATCAGTACTTTTGTATTGTCTGCCAATCCTTTTGAGATATTAAAGTCGGCTTTAAGAATATCATCAACGGCGTTTACAATGAATGTAACCACTGCTTGAGGCGTGTAATATGCGCCTCTGGCGTTTTTTAAGTTTTTGTCGTATTTTGTTAGAAAATCTTCGTAGAAATGCAAAAACGGGTCTTTATCCTTGCTTTCAAATTCTTTGCCAATAGCGTCTATTGCCGTGTAATTAAACATATCGGCAAGCGAATTTATAACCCATTCTATATTTTTATCAATATTATCTTCATCGCTGGCATATTTGAATAAACGCCGCAAAAACGGATTTGAAACTGGGATAAGTTTTGCTGCCTTATCTCGAGTAAAGCCCTCCCCTACCCTATCATCATTCAATCGCGCCACAAAAAGACCATACGCAATAGTTTGGGCGTACATGTCAGCAAACTGCGCAAAGGTAATATCAGGCAACAAAACATCTTTAAAACCGTTCAAATAACTGTGTAGAGACGAGTTTTCGTTTGTTTCGAGCGTTTTTTGAATTGTTTCTGCCAAAAGCGCAGTCTTTGCAGCCATATATTCGGCTAACTGCTCTGAATTTTTTATTGGCTTGCCGTTGTATAGCGAAAAATCACGTATTACTTCAATAAATTTGTTGAAATTTTCTGTCAGCGGAACAATTTTTCCGTTTTGCTCTTCGCCGATAACGGTTTTTGCAACGAGTTCTTCGCCTTTGAAATACTGAAAATTCAAATAGTCGGTGATAATCAGGTTGTCCAATGCTTTTTTGTAGCGGGTAAACTGCTGTTGATAATTTTTGTCGTTAAGATTTTTCCCTATATCCTTTGCCTCGACATAGCCCACCGGAATATGATTTTTGTCTAACAGCGTCAAATCGGGTGCGCCGCAATCAATACGCTTTGCCTCGTTGACGACCTGATAATCAGTCATTTTCGCAAACAAATCACACAAGTCGCCGCGAAACGAATGTTCGGCTGTGACGCCCGTTTTGTACAGCTTTGCAACGGCTTTCAGGTAGTTTTCAATATGTTCGCTATGCTCTTGCATATAAATTTTGTTTGAAATTTCAAAATGCAAAGATATTGATTTTTTTTGAAACAAACGCAATAAAAAAAATCACACTTAACCCAATTTTTTTTCAAAAAAATTTGTTCATCTCAAAAAAAGTCCTTACCTTTGCGTTGTGTAAAAATAAGTGTTTTTTGAATGGATTCTTCTGTTTCACCAATGCGAATAGCCACTAATGTTGGCGCTGTAGTAGCTATTTTAATGCTGTGCGCATCATTTTTTGGGTGGCAAAAAATTGGCTGGTTCATTTTCGTGATGGGCGTCTATAGCGGTATGAAGCGCTATAGAAGAGAAATTGGCGGTTGCATTGGATATTTCAGGGCATTGCAGGCAGGCTTTCAGACCTCTTTCTTTGCCTCTCTGATATTGGCTTTTGTAGTCTACGTGTCAGCAACTTTCAACCCTGCAATGATTGACGCGGCGCTTGAGGTATTTGAGCAACGGATAGCTACTTCGGGCTTGCAGTCGGAGCTGATTATGCCGCAGATGCGCAACAATTTGACGCCAACAATGTTTGCGGCAAGCGCAATCTTTGCCTATTGCGCAATTGGCGGACTTGTGAGCATCGTTGCCGCTTTTTTCGTGAAAAAACATTTGATATTGTTAAATGCTGATAATTAGACGCGTATGAATATATCCATTGTGATACCCGTATATAACGAAGCGGAATCAATACCCGAACTCGTTGCCCGAATTGAAGCGGTAATGAGCCGGCACGGATATGCTTACGAGCTAATCATTGTGGACGATGGCAGCAAGGATGCGACGTGGGAAACGATAGAGCGCTGCGCCACAGGCAATTCCAATATTAGCGCTATTGGCTTCAGGCGCAACTACGGCAAGTCAGCCGCCCTTTTCTGCGGCTTCAAAAAAGCGTCGGGCAACGTGGTTATCACTATGGACGGCGACCTGCAGGACAGCCCCGATGAAATACCCGAACTCTATGAAATGATTGTAAATCAGGGCTATGACCTTGTTTCGGGGTGGAAAAAGGTGCGCCACGACAGCAAAATAGCTAAAAATTTCCCGTCGAAGGTTTATAATGCTACAGTCCGCTGTATGACCGGAATTAAGCTGCATGATATGAACTGCGGCTTGAAAGCCTATCACAACAGGGTGGTTAAAAGTATCGAAGTGTATGGCGAAATGCACCGTTATATTCCGGTATTGGCTGCTAAGGCGGGCTTCACGCGTATTGGCGAAAAGGTCGTAGAGCACAGTCCCCGCAAATATGGAGTAACGAAGTTCGGGTTGAGCCGCTTCACTAACGGTTTTCTCGACCTGCTTACCATTCTGTTTATGTCGCGCTTCGGCAAAAAACCAATGCACCTGTTCGGATTTTTGGGAATTATGATGTTTATGGTCGGTTTTCTGTCAGCAGCATGGTTAGGCGCGCAAAAAATATACCACGTTCATGCAGGCGTCAGGGCAAACCTTGTCACTGACAGTCCCTATTTCTATCTTGCGCTAACTGCAATGATACTTGGCACACAACTTTTCCTGTCGGGATTTCTTGGCGAACTGATTTCGCGCAATTCCTCCGAACGCAATATGTATCAAATAGATAAAGAGTTTTAAACAGTAAATAATACAAACAAAATGAAAATCAGTCTTGTCATCATACTCCTTTTCTCACTGAATGTCAGGCTTTTTGCCCAAGCCGACGCCGCAACAATCAGAGCGGCACAAACTACTGTAACATCGGCAAGCAATTCTTTGCGTCCGTATCAAAAATTTTCTGATAATGACAGTGTTCACTGGTTGTTTGGCGGCGACGCCTCGTTGCTGTTCAGGGCTACTACCCTGACTAACTGGGCTCAGGGCGGCGAAGACCAAATAGGCATGAGCCCGATAGCAAACCTGTATTACAATTATAAAAAGGGCAAATATACGCTCGAAAATTATGCAACCTTTGCCTACGGTTTTTTGAAAACCGGTGAAAACGAAGCAATTAAGAACGACGACCGCCTGCACTATTTATCCAAATTTGGCTATCAAATGATGCCCAAAATGTTCTACACAGCCTCAATATTGTTGCGCACCCAGTTCGCTGCGGGATACAGATATTCAAAAACAGACACTATTCGCATCAATGATTTTTGGGCGCCCGCCTACGTGTTCGTTTCCGCCGGAATAGACTATCGCCCAAACAATTCGCTGTCGTTTGTAGTATCGCCCGTTAAAGGCAGAGCAACATACATAGGCGCTAAATTCGATATAGAAGACGACCTGAATATATTTCGCACAGCCGGAATGACCACCACTCAGAAAGATGAAGACGGAAACGACATAATACATCCACTTTACTCAAGATACGAGTTTGGTGGCGGCGCAGTTATTTCATTCAGAGGCAACCTCTTAAAAGACCGTATTTCGTATAATTCGCAAATAGACCTGTTTTCAAACTATATGAATAATCCAGAAAATATTGATATTGTTTGGGCTTTTCAAACAAAAATTTTAATATATAGAAATATTAGCGCCGACATAAGGCTCGATATGAAATACGACCACAACCAAAGACCGCTCAACGAAGACGGCACATTAGGTTATCCACAAGTGCAGACAAGAAGTTTTCTTGGATTGGGATTATTTTATCAGTTCTGAAGAGATTTAAGATTTAAAAATTTAAAAATTAATACATATATAATAAAACACCCGTAGAAATGGAATTAAAAGGAAAATTAGTATTGATACTGCCTCCGGTAACCGGTCAGGGCAGAAATGGGGAATGGAAAAGACAGGAATTTGTCATCGAGCAGGAGGGTTCCTTTTCCCGAAAAGCCTGTATTTCAACGTGGGGCGACAAGGTCAACGTTGATGAGCTAAAAACAGGCAGTATGCTTAATGTTTTCGTCGACATTGAAAGTCGCGAATTTCAAAGCAAATGGTATACGAGCCTTACCGCCTGGAAGGTCGAAGTACTTGAGGACGGCTCCGGCAGCCAAACACCGTCGTCTTCGCAATCCATAGAGCCGTCGCCCTTTGACCCGCCAACGCAAGTATACCGGGAAGAAGGCAGCGAAGAAGAGCCCAAAGACGACTTGCCCTTCTAATTGACAATGAACTCAATGAAACAGAACATTGCATTGCTTTTAGGCGGCGATTCGGCTGAAGCCGAAATATCGGAGAAAAGCGCTGAGCAAATGATGAACTGGTTGGATGATACATTATACAGTGTATATCCGATAACCATAACGGGGAAATCGTGGACACACGCCGGCATAGAGGTCGACAAGAACGATTTTTCGCTAACCGTCGACGGACGCCGCATCCGTTTTGATTGCGCCGTGCCAATGATACACGGCGCTCCCGGAGAAGACGGACTGTTGCAGGCGTATCTGGAACTGATGCGAATACCATACATAACGTGCGGAGTATTAGCATCGGCGCTAACGTTCAATAAACATGCCTGTAAAACTTATCTCAACACGCTGGGAATACTTTTTCCAAAGGGCAAATTGATAAGAAAGGGAGAAAAGGTCAACACGCAAGAAATGTTTGCGTTGCTGGGGTTGCCGTGCTTTATAAAGCCCAACAACGGAGGTTCAAGTTTTGGAATTACCAAAATAAAAACTCAAGACGAACTGTTTCCGGCTTTAGAAGCGGCTTTTGCGCAAGACGCACAGGAAGTGCTGGTTGAAGAATACATCAAAGGAACCGAAATAACGTGCGGATTGGTGAAGTTGAACGAAAAAATAATCGTTCTCCCTATCACTGAAATTGTCCCTAAAAATGAGTTTTTTGATGTAGCGTCAAAATATGAAGATGGGATGGCAGAGGAGATAACTCCCGCGCGCATAACTGACAGTTTGCGGGCTGACTGTGAAACGATTTCTACCGCAATTTATAAGTATTTGAATTGCAAAGGCATAGTCAGGATAGACTATATTGTTCGCGACGGTTTTCTTTATTTTCTTGAGGTAAACACCGTTCCGGGCATGAGCGCTGCAAGCATTATCCCCAAACAAATAAATGCTTTCGGCAAAATGTCTATAAAAGAGGTGTATACCAACCTGATAAGAGAGGCGATGGGTGCATTTCAAATTGTTGCATCCTGATAAAAAGACCTCGCAGGTTTCCAAAACCTGCGAGGTCTGTATTTTTTTTGACGCGTTTCAACGTTCATAAATTACTCTTGTGCTACGGTTGCCCGATTGGACTATGTACATGCCGGACGGTGCGGATAGACTGATAATCTCTTCTTCGCCGGTGGCAATGTTGCTGTAGACTAATGTGCCGGTGATACTGTAGATGTTAAACACCTCGCCAACCGTGAGCTCGGCAACATGGAGCAAGCCGTCGCGCACCCATGCACGCAATGGCTCTTGTGTTGCTACAAAAGGCAACTCAACGTTAGTCGTTCCATCTACTTCAAAAACTGCAACTAATTCAACATCATCTTCAAACCAGAAAGCATTGAAAGTAAATTGAAGGTCAGTTTCAATTATTTCACCATCGTAGCTCCATCCTTTAAAAATCCATCCCGGATTAGCAGTTGCTGAAACAGTTACTAAGCCGCAAATATTATAATTGTCGCCGCCGCTAACACTACCGCCTTCATCAGGCTCTGCCGAAACTGAAACAATGATGGTTTCATTACATTCATCTGCTTCGTTGACAAAATATGCAAACAGATAAACATCATTTGTTATCGTGAACGTATAATTGGGATTCCATGATACATGTTCTTCGTACTCTCCATCATTGTTCATTCCTAACCAGGCTATGAATTTCCAGCCGGGATTGGCAGTTGCTGTAACAGTTACAGATGAGCCATTAGCGTACATACCGCCGCCGGTTAATAATCCGCCATTTTGTGGACCTTGCTGCTGAAGTTCAACATAGTACATTACAGCCTCTTCTATAAAATGCGCCGTAAGCTTAATGCCGGTAACAATTCCATGTTCTTGATGCGACAGATAGTAATATGCTTCTTCGTTGTATTGATCCCAGCTGTCTCCTTCTCCGTAATATACTTCTTCTATTATCCATTTTTCAAATGTCCAGCCCGGATTGGGAGTTGCCACGAAACGATAACCTATGCCGTATTCCAATTCGAAATTGCCGCCGGCGCCGCTGTCTACCAAATCGCCGTACTCATCGTAAATTTCAAATGTGCCGCCACCTGTTGGGGTTGTAGCTACAGTAACAATATAGGGCGGAAATTCATATTCAGGGTCTACGTCAAAGATTGCATACAATTCTATTGGTCCGTCAAACGTAAATGTAAACTCTTCGTCATACCAATACTCCTCATCCCATTGATTGCTTAACTTGTATATTTCCCAGTGCGAGAATATGAAGCCGGGATTTGCCACTGCTAAAATAGTTAGCTCATCGCCAATATTGTGCTGCTGTTCATAATAAGGCATATTTTCGTCGTCAACTAAGAGCGTACCGCCCCAAGCTTCAGCATAAACAGCCATCTGAATAAAGTTTGCATCCATCGTAATATCTTCTGTTACAACGAATGTGTATTCTGCATCGTACGATACTATTTCCCAATCTGGCCATAAATCCCAGTACATGAACACCCATCCGGGTTTGGCAGTTGCCGTTACCGTTATTGATGTGCCTGCCGGAAATTCTCCGCCACCGGAAACGGATCCGCTCTCATCATAAGGATACGGATTTATGGTGACAATAAAGGTTTCAGAGCCAAATTCTTTAAAACCCGCAAATAATTCAACATCTTCTGCAAAAAACAAGGCATTGAAAGTAAATTCAGCTTCGTCGCTAATAAGTTCGCCATCTTCGTCATACCATCCGGTAAAAAACCATCCCTGATTGGGAGTTGCTGAAACAGTTACAATATCGCAAATATTGACGTTGTTGCCGCCGCCGCTAACAGTACCGCCGTTAACCGGCTCTGCTGTTACTGAAATGATGATGGTTTCGTTGCACCATTCTTCTTCTTCGACAAAGATTGCAATAAGATAAACATCTTCGGTAATATTGAACGTGTAATTGGGATTCCATGATACTACTTCATCTCCTTCAAACCATGCTATGAACTTCCAGCCGGAGTTGGCAGTTGCAGTTACGGTAACAGACGAGCCGCTACTGAACTCGCCGCCACCGCTGACCGAGCCGTCGCCGTCACTTTCAAGCTCGACAAAATACATTTCAGAGCCAACTTGGACAAAATGCGCCGTAATGGTAAAGTCGGTAATAGTTCCATAATCCCAATGAGACAACGAAAATTGAAATTCTTCCCAAGGAGACCAGTACTCTTCTTCATCACCGTGATAATAACGTCGTTCTATTGTCCATCTGTCAAATTCCCAGCCCGGGTTAGCTGTTGCTATTAAATAATAATCTTGTCCGTATTCTAAAGGATAACAATTATCAATTATGGGGTTATCAAATTTACCGAAATCATCGAAAATTTCATACGTGCCGCCATTTGCCGGCTCAGCAGTTATTGTCACAAGATAAGGTGGAAACACATAGTCTTCATCAATTATAAAGAAGGCATACAAGTTTACAGGTCCTTCAAAAGGAAATGAATACTCTTTTTCATCCAAGTCTTTTTCGTGCCATTCATTATCAATAAATTCTAAAATATTCCAATGCGAAAAGATGAAACCGGGGGGCTCCACTGCTGTAACATTAATCGGGTCGCCCACTTCGTGGAGTCCGAAATAGTAAGGAACACTTTCACCGTTGACGAGGATAGAGCCTCCCATAGTTCCAACACTAACGGCTATCTCAATAAAGTTTGCGGAATATTCAATATTGCCAGTAACAGGGAATGAGTGTTCAGTATCGGTTATTATATCCCACTTCCATTCTTCCTCGTTCCAAAACCTCCAGCCTTCAAACAACCAGCCGGGGTTAGCGGTTGCTTTTATTGTTGCTGTAGCGCCGGATGGGTATTCGCCATCGCCACTAACTGTGCCGCCATCTTCTGTCCACGAATATATGGTAACCCAGAAGGTTTCGACAGATGCCGGTGTGACCGTGATTGTGAAAGGATGCGGGTAGTCTCTACCGGCAGCATAGCCGTCAGTAATCGTAGCCAAGACAGTTGTTGTTCCGGCAGCGGTCGTGTATAGCATATTGTCGATAATTTCTGCGCCGGTATCACCCGGACTTTGGACACTCCAAACAATAGTTTGATTTGTTGCATCGGCAGGAACTACCGTACCGGTGAGCGTTAGCGGAGTTCCGGCAACGACTGTGGTTGGTAAGCCTGTAATATTTTCAACGGCAACAAACGGAACTGTGACATCAATTTCGAAAACCCGAGTGAAATCTTCGTCGGCAGCTAAGCCGTTCGTAATCGTAGCCCTGACCTTAACCGTTCCGACATCCGTCGTGTTAAGCGTATTGCCGCTGATTGATGCGGTGGTTCCCTCATCTTCAAGACTCCAAACAATTGTCCTGTTTGTTGCATTGGGCGGGGCGACCGTACCGGCAAGAGTTAACGGAGTTCCGACAACCGCTGAGCTCGGGATGCCGGAGATGCCGGTGACGGCGACAAACTGCGGCGCAGTGACAGTAAATGTGAACTCACGCGTAAAATCACCGGTAGCCAAGCCGTTCGCTATAGTAGCCCTGACCGTAACCGTTCCGGTAGCCGTTGTGTTCAGCGTATTGCCGCTGATTGATGCGCCGGTGGTTCCAGCTGATTGAACACTCCAAACAATAGTTTGATTTGTTGCGTTAGCTGGATCTACTGTACCGCTAAGCGTTAGCGGAGTTCCGGCAACCGCTGAGGACGGTCCTCCGGAGATGCCGGTGACGGCTACAAACGGCGGAGCAGCCGGAGTGACTGTAAGATCGTATGTCGATGCAGTTATTCCACTTGTATGCGTTACAACTACATGACTACCGCTGTGCGCAAGGGTTAATGAAGCGCCGTTAGCGGGTGATGCAGTCAAACCGTTGGCTGTAAATTCGGCAAATCCTACTGTTTCGGATGTTCCGTCGCTATAAGAAATAGTTACTGACAAATCCGCCAAATTAAGAGCGTCGCCTTCGGTATAAAACAAGTTTGGCTGCATAAAAATTTCTATTCCTGTAACTGTTACGGGGATATTTACGGTAATCGTCATATTGCCAGACACATTCGAGCCATCGTTTGCAGTAGCTCTGACTGTTACCGAGCCATTAGCTACGGCAGTAAGTAAACCGCTTGTAGAGATAGTAGCAACGCCTGATGGCGGCGCTACTGACCATGTTACCGATTTATCTGTTGCCTCACCGGGTAGAACAGTTGCTGACATCTGTAATGTGCCGCCCGGAGTTGTTATCTGGGTAGCGTTACCTGCGGATGTGACTGTGATGGATGTTACTGGCGTTGGCGTTGGTATATCTACAGTGATTATCGTTTCGCCAGACACTCCCGAGCCATCGTTTGCAGTAGCCCTGACAGTCACTGTGCCATTAGCTGAGGCGGTTAGTAAACCATCAGAATTGATAGTTGCAACGCCCGTTGTCGGAGTTATTGACCACGTTACCGATTTATCTGTTGCATTATCAGGTAGAACGGTTGCTGACATCTGCAATGTGCCGCCCGGAGTTGTTATCTGCGTAGCATTACCGGCTCCGGCAACTGTAATGGATGTTACTGGAACTGGTATATTTACAGTAATTTCCGTTTCGCCAAACACGTTTGAGCCATCGTTTGCAGTAGCCCTGACTGTTACCGAGCCATTAGCTACGGCAGTAAGTAGACCGTCTGCAGAAATTGTTGCAACGGTTGCTGGTACTGCTGACCATGTTACCGACTTATCGGTTGCATTATCGGGTAGAACGGCTGCCGACATCTGTAATGTGCCGCCCAGAGTTGTTATTTGGGTAGCGTTACCGGCGGAAGTGACTGTAATAGATAAAACAGATATTGCTTCCCACTTAGCATAGAACGAAACATCGCCTACCTCGGTTACTTCGGTTACTGCCGTACCGCTTAAATCACTTGCTGCAAACCAGCCGCCAAAGGTATAACCCGTTTTGGTTGCCGTATGCAAATCAAAGTTCAAATCTTCTACCGTGAACTCAAAAGGATTAGCGATACCAGTCTGCAAAGTGCCGCCGTCTAAATGGTAGGTAATTTCATAAGTAGCAATTTCCCAGTTGGCATATAAGGTAACATTGCCGATTGTCGTGATTTGTGTCACCGGCGCTCCGTTTGCATCGTTCAAAGTCCAGCCGCTAAAGGTATGACCTGTTTTAGTTGGCTCATATAAAGTAACATTCAAATCGTCTATCGTGAACTCAACCTGATTATCAATGTGATTTGCACCTCCATTTAAATTGTAAGCAATACTGTATTTTATCGCCTTAAATTCCGCTTCAACTGTCACATCGAAATCGGGCATCACAAACGTATGAGTATTGCCCGTGTCGCTACTATAGACAATACTAGTCTGATTGCTTGTTTCGTAGACAGTGATTTCATCCAATTCATATCCCAAATCAGCATTAACAGTAAGTTCGATTATATCGTCTTCCATTGCCATAATATGGCTTGATGTCACGTTGCCATTAACCGAAGGCTCTACCGTAATGAAGTAAAACGGCTCATCAGTGATTATAATCGTAAATTCTTGTTCATCGAAATTTTCGGGATTATCTTCTGCCGTTGCCTTTATTTTTATGGTAAATTCGCCTTTAGTGACTTGTGTGCCGCTAATTTTACCCGTATTCACATCAAATGTTAGTCCATTTTGGAACGTACCATTTTCTATTCTGAATTCAACCCCATAACAATAAAATCCGACGCCCGTTTTAACCTTTATATCAAAGTCTACATCCTTGCCAGCCTCAAATATAATTGGATTAGCGTATGGCGTTTCAAATTCCACAGGATTATCTTTCAAATAAAGAGTAATATTCTGTGTAACATTGCTGCCAAAAACAAATGTTTCTGTGGGGGCGATGTTTGAATACCAACCACTATGGCAACCCACTTCGGTTTCTATCAACTCCTCAAACTTTGTTGATAGAACGCCGTTGTTAATTAAAGGAATACCGGCGGAAAATGGATTGTATACTATGCGAAATTCTAACGGGTCGAAACTTACCGTGCGTGGATTATTCGTATACACAATATTTTCGCCGTTCACAGCTTTCTCAAAAGTTGTCTGGTGGGCGAGGTTAAAGTTTTTGAAATATACAGCGCCGCCCATTACTACTATCCTGTTGTTTGCCGGAGTGGTAGACAGGTCTATGCTGTATTCTTTACCATCTTCAGGAGCGAAATTATCTGCTACAGACAAACGTTCATGTTGAGTGTATATATCGCCTGTGATTGTTGGGTTTCCACTCAAAGTTGTCCATCCTGCCGCAACGTTATAAATCGCGTGTTCATTGCCTGAGATTGTTCCTCCATTGATATATATCCTGCCGTTGGCTTGGTTGTTTACAATTGCCCTGCCCGATGTTGATGTTGCTGTAATAGTAGCGCCGTTGTTAATTTCGACAACTCCGGAGGTATTGTTGCTAATGGCATCGCCTGTGGTAGCCGTTACTGTTGCATCGTTAATTGTCACTTTACCGGAGACTTGATTGTGTATTGCAATCCCGTTGGCTGCCGTTACATTAGCGCCTCCGCCAATTTCTACCGTGCTTGAAGCGCCGGTGAAAATAGTTTCAGTAGCAGCAGAAACAATACTTCCTATTATGGTTATTGCTGCATTTCCTCTATTCGAAATAGCCCTGCCGCCGCCGCTGTTAGTAACTGATGATGATGTAATATCAACAGTTCCGGCTCCGGTCATTTCAATAGTGGCAGCGCTTCCGGCGGAGCTAATTGTTGCGTTGCCGGATACATCAATAACACCGGTTTGGGTGTTAAAAAGGGCGTTGCCGTTTGTTGAAGTTACAGAGCCTCCTACAATTTCAATTTTGGCGTCTGCGGCATTATTGTTTATACCAATACCATTGGTTGCTTCGATTGTGCCATTGGTAACTTTTACAATACCACTATTTTGGATTGCATTTCCGCCGGCAGTTGCTTTTACTATTGCTCCCGAAATCGTAATTTCATATCCGGCGTTGTTCACTATTGTCGAATTTCCGGCGTTAGCGCCGCCTGCCGATATTGTTCCGCCGTTTATGGTTGTGTTTGGGCTTCTGTTGAATATTGCCCTGCCGCCGCCGGTGTTTGTTACAGTTGTTGCTGCGCCCGAAATATTCAAGACGCCGGTTCCGGTTGATACATTAATAGCATTGCCGCCTGCATCGCTATTTGATACAATTTCTCCACCGGTGATGGTTATCACGCCCGCTGTGCCTGTTATAATAGCAGCGCCGGTACCGGCAGAAATTTTGCCGCCGGTAATGTTTATTTCGCCATTGCCTATATTGTTGATGGCGTTTCCGGTGGTAGCAATAATTTCGGCGCCCGCAACAATTGTTATCGTGCCGCCGCCTTCGTTATACACAGTGTTGCCGCCTGTGCCTTCAACCTTTCCGCTGATAGTAACGGTGCCTTTGCCGTTATGCCTTATATTGTTGTTACTATAACCCTTGATTTCCGCTTCAATATCAATATCTACATCGTTAGAAATCATAATTGAATAGCTGTCAGGCGAGTAAATCTTACCCGTGATAGTAACTTTGCCCCAACTAACGCCATCGACAGGATTACTAAAATTAGCGTTTCCTATATTTAACTGGTCTATGTCATCACCGAATTGTATCATACAATCCAATTCGCTCGCATGATTTCTTATGCTTGTCAAAATGCCTGCTACTCCTGTCGGTCCTGCGTTGCCGATTATTATATCAGTGTCCAGAAGCCTTGCTATCAAACGGTCTGCGCCATCGATAACAGTTCTGGTAACAATATATTCGGGCGTAGAAGCCCATACATGCACTGTGGCTATGTTGGAGTACCTTGTGCCGACAACATCGGGC
>Ga0099364_10005486_pt1 | contig 18799 bp, 13 predicted proteins | sample TergutTh196P3_FD_73070 | JGI IMG/M metagenome (GOLD analysis project Ga0099364, IMG submission 73070) | Microcerotermes parvus P3 segment gut microbial communities from Pointe-Noire, Republic of the Congo - Th196 P3 | ecosystem: Host-associated > Arthropoda: Insects > Digestive system > Gut ...
GGGCAGATGGCGTCCTGCAGGGTGAGGAACATATAGGTCTCGCCCTGGATGCGGGGGGCGAGGTTTTTTATGTCGATGTAGGAGAGCATTTCAAACATCCGCTCGATGTTTTGGTGGCGGGGGTCCAAGAAACGGATGTAGTAGTTCAGTTCGTCGTAGGCGTCTTTTAGTAAATCTATCTCCCATATCCGCCGGTAGTCGGACAAAAAGGGATAAAGCGGCACGCAGGCCGCCACCCTCGGCTCCAGGGCCGCGCAGGTGACGGTCAGGGCCCCGCCCTGGGAGCCGCCGGTTGCATAGACTTTCCCTGCATCGACGAAATCCATCGCCATCAGGATGCGGGCGCATTGGGCGGTGTCGAGGAAGACGTTGCGGAAAAAAAGGCGCTCGGGGTCGCCGGTGGAGAGGCCGCGGATGATGTGGCCGCGCAGGGTGTTACCGGGCACGCTTAGGTTATCGTCCGAACGGCCCATCTGGCCGCGCACGTCCAGGGCCAGCACAGCAAAGCCGGCATAGGCCCAGGCGAGCTTGCCCACCCAGCCGCCGGAATCGCCGGAATAGCCGTGGAACATGGCGATGCCGGGGATTTTGCCCGTGATGTTTGCCGGCCGCAGAAATTTAGCGCAGACCCGTGCGCCGCCGACACCGGTGAAGTACAGGTAGTGGCAGTGGACGCCGGGGGCGTTAAAACCGGCGGGTTCCAGGCTGTAGTCCAGGGATTGGGCGTCCAGTTCGGCCAGGGCGCGGTTCCAGTAGGCATCGAAGTCCGCCGGGGCGGGGTCGGTGCCGGTGTAGGTCTTTAGTTCGGACAGGGGCATGTCTAGTAGGGGCATGGGGGTCTCCTTTGCAATGGTCAGGGTGAAATGGGGACGGTTCTCGGCGGGGGCAAGCCCCCGCCCTACAGATTTATCTTAAGTCATAAGCCCCCGCCCTACAAAATCTATTTCAGTTTACTCCCTGCCATATATCTCTGTCAAATCATTCATGATTTCCTCGCCGCCGGCTTTTAACCAGTCCTCGACAAAGGCATCAAAGAGGCTGATGTCGCCGCCTTGGATGATCTCGGTGAAGACCTGGTCGCGCATGTCCAGCAGATGGGGCAGTTTCTCGATCATGCTGGTCGGCTGCGTGCCGATGACGGACGTGAGGCGGAACTTGTTGTTCGGCGCATAATCATTCATGACGATGGCGGCGGTACTCTCGGGCCCAATTTGACTCCACCAGCCGTATTGATGATTGTCGTTTATGCCGGTTTCGATAAAATCATTTACCATTATGTAGCGTTCAAAGGCGTTGTTGGTGCTAATGTTGGCCCCGCCGTCGTCGTTATTGATGGCATCCGTGATCTCCTGGCTATGCCGGAAGGTGACGGGCTCGGAAATCATTATGGGGGCCAGCATCCAAAGGCCATTGTCGGTGTAGATGGCGGCAGTCTCGGCGGTGATGTCTTCGTTATTGATGGCCCTGTTAATGTTTAGCAGCTTGACGAAGACTTCGGGATGGGCGTAACTGTTGTTCAACATGAAGTAGCCCTGCACCGGCCACGGCGCGCCCATCAGCAGCTCATGGCCGCTGGCCGCCGGTACGGGATATGGGCTGAAGCGGGCAGTGGGGTCGCTGTTATAGAGGGTGGCGTAGGGGTAAAAGCCGCCATAATTGGCACCGAACAGCATCCCGACCTTGCCGGTGTTTATGTCCGCTTCCAAGGCCGAGGCATCCTTGACACCAAACTCGCGGTCAATCAGGCCGTCGGCGTACATTTGTTGGAGTGCCAGCAGGGCATCCCTCATCCCCGGCTGGACACTGCCGTTTATGATGTTGCCGTCCGGTCCTTCGTACCAAAAATCATTGTCGTTACGGCTGAGTGTCGGGGCACCGAAAGCAGCGGCAAAGCCCATCATGTCGCCAAAAGTGTTATTGAACATTTCTTTTTGCAGGCCGAGGCCGTAGGTGTCGTTCACGCCATTGCCATCCGGGTCATCGTAGGTAAAGGCGCGGGCAATCTCGATGACATCCTCCAGCGTCTGCGGGGCGCCAAGGCCCAGGTTCGCCATCCAGTCGTCGCGAATCCAGAGGAAATTGCTTTCCATGCCGATGGGGTTGCCGAGGCCGGGAATGGCGACGAGCTTTCCATCGATGTAGGACGACTGGAACAGGTCTTCATTGCGGGCTTTGAGGGCCTTCACTTCCTCGCTGCCGTAGAGGTCAAAGACTTCGCTCAGGTCAGCCAGTATGCCCGCCTCGTAGGCGTTGTGGAGGGTCGCGTATGTGCCGCCCACGAAAATGTCGGGAACGTCGCCCGCCGCCATGGAGATGGCCAGCCTCGTGTCATAGTCACCCGTCGCCTGGTCAGCCGCCCACAGGACATCCATTTCAATGCCGTATTTCGCAAACTCGCGTGTCCAGACATTGTCATAAATGCTGTCGCCGTCGGGAAAGTCGATGACGGGCTGGGTGCGGTAGGCGAAGCTGAAACTGACGGGCGGGTCGTAGCTGCCGAAGGGGTCGGTGTCGGCGGCGGTGGTGCTGGCAGAGTCGCCGTTGCTGGTGTCAGTGCTTGAAGTGGATGTGTCATTGCCGCTGCCGGTGTTGCCCGTGTCGCCGCCAGTAGAGCCGCTGTCACTGCCGCAAGCGGTAAAGAGCAGGGTAATGGCGAGGAATAGGGCCAAAAGATGCGTTGCCTTGTTTCGTTTGAACATTTGATACCTCCCTTTGATTTGCGTCATTGCGAGGAGAGAGCGGAGCGAACGACGAAGCAATCCAGTGATGAGAATGAACGTATCTATGGGCTCTGGATTGCTTCGGCCTGTAAAGCGGCTTCGCAATGACATCTCTTTAACTTTGGTTGCAATTTATTCATATCATCGCCCCCGCGTGCACTCGGGATTGAATAATATTGTGAGTCGGTGGCGCAATCCTAGCCCTTCACGCTGCCCATGACCAGCCCCGATGTAAAGTGCTTTTGCAAGAAAGGATAGGCCAGCAGCATGGGGATGGTGGCAATCAGCAGTTGTGCCGAGCGGATGGTGCGCGGGCTGATTTGCCGCAGTATCTCCACCACGTCGGCAGTGACGGTGTTGTTGCTGAAAAAGACCCCCGGATTGATGATGATGGTACGCAGATAGGTTTGCAGGGGCTGGCTTTCGGCGCGGTTCATGTAGAGCATCCCGTCAAACCAGGCGTTCCAGTGGGTGACGATGGAAAACAGGGCCACCGTCGCCAGCGAGGGTTTTAGTACCGGCAGAATAATGCGGAACAGGGTCTGGATATGGCTGGCGCCGTCGATGAAGGCGGCTTCTTCCAATTCCTTGGGCAGGGCTCGGAGGAAATTCATCACCACCAGCATACTGAACACCGGCAGGGCCGTCGGCAGGACGAGCGACCAGATGGTATTCATCAGCCCGGTATAGCGCACGACCATGAAGGTCGGGATCATGCCGCCGGAAAAGAGGATGGTGACGACGAAAAACCACGAGTAGGCGTTGCGGGCCGTAAACTGCTCCTTGCTCCGCGAGAGGGGGTAGGCGGTCAGGACGATCAGGACCAGGTTTATGCTGACACCCAGCAGCACCCGGACGACGGAGTTCATAAAGGTGCGGATGAAGATGGTGTTGTCAATGATGAAGCTGTAGGAGCTCACGGTGAAGTCTTTGGGCCAAAAGGTGACTTCGCCGAGGCCGACCGCTTCCTGGCTGCTGAGGGATATGGCCAGGAGGTTCACGAAGGGGAGCAGGCAGATGAGGCCTGTCGCGAGGAGGAAGCAGGTGTTGGCTGCGAGGAAGGTTTTTCTGGGGATGGATTTTTTTATTTTCATGGGTGCCTCCGGGGTTTTCGTCATTGCGAGCCGCGTTTTATACAGCGCGGCAATCCAGTAATGAAAGCATGCGACTTCCTGGCTCTGGATTGCTTCGGCCGGTAAAGCGGCCTCGCAATGACGCGTTTCTACGTTTTCATTAACCACTTCATACACTACTTAAAATACGCGATACCCCGCCAGCTTGTCCGCCAGATAATAGGCCAGCACGACGAACAGCAGGGAGACCGCCGATTTGAACAAGCCGGCCGCCGTGGCGAGGGAGAACTGGGCGTTTTCCATGCCGATGCGATATATCAGGGTGTCGAGGATGTCGCCGGTCGAGTACACTTGCGGACTGTATAAATTGAAGACCTGGTCAAAACCGGCGTTTAATATGTTACCCATGCTGAGGACGGTCATCAGTACGATAATGCCCTTTATCCCGGGCAGGGTAATGTAAAGCGTCTGCTTCCAGCGGTTCGCCCCGTCTATGGTCGCCGATTCATACAACGAGGGATCGATGCCGCTGAGTGCCGCCAGATAGACGACCGTGCCGAAGCCGAAACCCTTCCAGATGTCGGAGAAGACCATCGTGTAGGGAAACCAGCGGGGATCGCCGAGGAAGAAAATCGGCGGGATGCCGAGCGCGGTCAGCAGTTGGTTGACAATGCCGCTGGATGGGGAAAGGATGTCTATCAGCATACCGGAGAGGATGACCCATGAGAGGAAGTTCGGCAGGTACACGAGGGTCTGGAACATCCGCTTGAAGGGGCGACGGGTCACTTCATTTAAGAGCAGGGCAAAAAAGACCGGCACGACCACCCCGCCGATCATTTTGAGGAGTGACATATAGACGGTGTTGAAGATTACCTGGCCGAAGTTCGGCAGGGCAAAGAGGCGGTCAAAATTGGCCATGCCCACCCAGTCGTTGCCGAACATCCCTTTGGCGGGATTGAAGTTTTGGAAGGCGATGTAGATGCCGAGCATTGGCCCGTAGCTGTAGACGAGCACCAAGACCACGGCCGGCAGCAGCATCAGGTGGAGCGGTAGGGAGCGGGGTTTAGTTTTCATGGGGTACCTCCTTGGCGTTGCGAGGGGCAAATCTCGGACTTTGTCCGAGGCCCCGAAGCAATCCAGTATTACCGTAAACGAATTCCTGGCCCTGGATTGCTTCGCCCGGTAAAACGGGCTCGCAATGACGGTTCTCTTTCTTTTCATAAATTACTTTACACTACTTAATGCATAATTGTTTGGGTTTCGTCATTGCGAGCCGCGTTTTGCGCGGCGCGGCAATCCAGTGATGTTTCGTAATATGCACTTCCTGGATTGCTTCGTCACTCACTACGTTCGTTCCTCGCAATGACGTGTTTTACTGTCTTACCGTCACCACCTCATACCCACCGCCTTCCAGCGTCAGCCGGAAAAAGCCCTTGTACTCAAAGATGTCGCCGTTATGTAGGCGCGTATTTATGTCCAGGGGCTCCGGTGTGATGCAAAAATCCGAAAAGGCCGAGTGCTGCTCCGTAATGGTGCCAGCATCCTCCAGCATGGGGATGAGGGCGCTGTGGGCGGCTTCGCCATTGTTTATGATGATGTATGTCGTCTCCACACCGTGGCTGCGGGCAAAGGCGATGACGTGGCCGGCGGCGTACAGGCACTTAAAATCACCGAGGCGCAGGCTTTCAAGCTCGCGGCGCAGGGCGGTCAGACGTTGAAAGTGGGCCAGCAGGCCTTTGTCCATGTCATCCCAGGGATACGTCCGGCGGCAGTCGGGGTCATTTTCGCCCGTCATGCCGACCTCGTCGCCGTAGTAGATCACGGGCATGCCGGGGAAGCTAAACTGAAAGAGGGCGGCCAGTTTCAAGCGGAGGAGGTCGCCGCCGGCTTCGCTGAGGAAACGGGCGGTGTCGTGGGAGCCGAGCATATTGTAGAGGATGGAGCGATGGGCCACACTGTAGCCGAAGAGCATTTGCGTGAGCCGCCGCTCGAAGGTGGCAGCGTCTATCGTCCGCCGGGCGAAGAAGTCCAGCACGGCATCGCGGAAGAGATAGTTCATCACCGTGTCCATCTGGTCACCACGCAGCAGGTCACGGCCATCCTTCCAGGTCTCGGCCAGCAAAATTGCCTCCGGCTTCACCGCCTTGATTGCGTGGCGGAACTCCTGCCAGAAGGTGAAGTCCACTTCGTCGGCCACGTCCAGGCGCCAGCCGTCGATGTCGGCCGTTTCTATCCAATGGAGCCCGACCCGGATGAAGAAGTCACGCACGGCCGGTGTTTTGAACCTCAACTTGGGCATCCATTTGAAGTAACCCACACATTCATAGTTCGGCGGGTCGGTGCGGACGGGGAAGCTGTCGATATAAAACCAGTCGGCATAGGGGGAGGCGGCACCGTTTGCCAGCACATCTTGAAACTGCGGCGAATGGTAGCCAATGTGGTTGAAAACGCCGTCCAGCACGATTTTCATGGGTGAAATGGGGACGGTTCTTTTTTCATTTTTTTCACTTTTTTCACTTCGGGTGTGGCATTGTCGTACCAAGTCGATTAAGTCTTGCTCAGTGCCGAAGGCGGGGTCGATGGAAAAATAATCGACCGTGTCATATTTGTGGTTGGAGGGGGCGGCAAATACCGGGGTCAGGTAGAGTACGTCCACGCCCAGCTCCTGTAAATAGGGCAATTTTTCCCTGATTCCCGCCAGATCGCCACCGCAGTGGTTTTCGCGGGTGGGGGTGGCGTCCCATGGGTCACAGTTCGCCGGGTCGTTGGCGGGGTCGCCGTTATTAAAACGTTCGGGGAAAATCTGGTACCAGGTCGCGCCCCGCGCCCAGGCGGGGGTGCTGACGATGTCGAGTTCGGCGGTGTTTAAGTATTCGAAGCAGTAGGGGGGCGGTGCTTGGTGGGATGCGGCGACGTTTTCTTGGCCTGGTTTGGTGGTGGTCGGCGGTTGCCCTTCCAGACCGTGGCGGCCCCAGGTGTATGTGCCTGTTGCTGTTTCTAATTCAAAGTAATACTTGATGTATTGAGCTGTCTCCGAGAAGACGAGGTCGGTTTCGTGGTGGTAGCGGGCTTGGGTGGCGGGGAGCGTCTGGGCAGTGCTTGCGCTGATACTGGATTGCTTCGGGTCTGAAGACCCTCGCAATGACAACGCTAGGGGTACTTCATCTCGCATGACCCCCACACAGGGGATGATAGCCTGGGAAATGTCGTCTGGATGAAAACGATTCCAGTAGATTATCTTGCAAATAGGCGTGGTTGTAGCATGTATTTGCAGGCGAATATGCAAACGGTTTCTGTCGAGGGGAAAAATAAAATCCCGGGTGGATTCGTGGATGATGAGCATGTGTTATTCTCCCTTAGTCAGGGGATTGCGGGTCCATCTTCCGCTTCGCGGAAGCGCCCGCAATGACATAGGTAGCTACATGGATCTAACGCGGCACGCCGGGGTCGTCGTGCCCTACGGGGGCTAAACAAAGCCCTGGATTGCGCCTGCGCACAGCGCAGGATGGCTGTGTAAAGCAGCCTCGCAATGACGTGTAATGGGCGTGGACGTGAAACGTGAAAAAAGAACCGTCCCCATTTCACCTATTCGTCGATTCCCGCACCCGTATCGAGGTCGAAATCAGGCTGGCCTGGTGGCGGGCGGCGGGGCCTTCCATCAGGCCGAGCATCAGCTTGGCCGCCTCCGCACCCATATGGTGGACATCGATGTCCACCGTCGTCAGGCTGGGTTCGACCAGCTCGGCGATAGGGTAGTCGTCGAAGCTGACAACGCCGAAGTCACACGGGATATGCAGACCTTTTTCGGCGGCGGCCTTCATTGCCCCCATGCTGATGACATTGTCGCCGCAGATGACAGCGTCCGGTATCCGTCCGGCATCCGGCGGGGTGGCCAGCGAAAGCAACTTACTCATCGCGGCATATGCGCCATCTTTGCTGCCGTCGCAGCTCGTTATCAGCGCTTCATCGACAGGCAGGCCGTGGCCCTCCAGTGCAGCCCGGTAGCCGGCGAGGCGATTTTTGTTGAAGAGGGAATGGGTGCAGCCGCTCAAGTAGGCGATGCGGCCATAACCCGCCTCAAGCAGATGGGCGACGGCCTGGCGTGAGCCTTGGGCGTTGTTTATGTCCACCCAGTCCAGCGGTACGGCCTCGTCCTCCGGCTCACCGAAGACGACGAAAGGCACATCCAGGGTCTTTAGGATTTTCAACAGGTCGGGGGATAACAAAATGGAAGGCAGGATCACGCCCTGGACGTGCTTGCCCTGCACCAGGCGGCTCAGGCGGTTTTTGCTGTCCTTCGCGCTTTGCATGTTGCAAACGACTAGCGAGAGGTCGTTTTGATACAGGACGCTCTCGATGCCGTACATGATCTTGTGGAAGAAGAGGTTGTCGAAGGATTTTTCATCCTCGATGTCCACCAGCAGCGCCACGGCAAAAGCCCGCTGCGAGGACAGCCCCCGCGCGAAGCTGTTCGGCACGTAGTCGTGCTCGCGGATGATGCGCAGGACATGTTCACGCGTCTCGGCGGAGATCAGGGGGTTGTTGTTTAACACCCGCGAGACGGTCGAGGTGGATACGCCGGCGGCCTTGGCTATTTCTTTGATGTTGGACATATGCAGCCCTCCGTGGCACGAGGAATAGTTATGTTTTATGCAATCGTTTTCTTGCAATTCGGCATTATGTTTCGCCGTCCTATACGTCATTACACGGCCTTTTATGCAACCGTTACCATGAGTATAACAGGGGGATTTGGGGATGTCAATAGGGAAAATGAATTTTTTTTGTCTACTCCAAAGTCTACTCCAAGCCCACCTCGATACCGTCATATGCATCGAGATAGGCGCTGACAGCCGGTGCCAGGTCTTCCCAGGGGATTGTCTCGCCGCTTTCATCCACATAGCTGAAGGTTTGGCGGAACCAATCTTCCAAAGGGATGTACTGATAGCCTTCCAGCCGCTCATCCAAGAGCCGCTCGGCTTCCTCACCCTCCCCTTGCTCACCGGTCGCCTCGTCGTGGAAATACCAGCCGCCGCCGGTCGTGAACGTGTAGCTGAGCTTCACCCATTCCCCATTTTCATACTGGTAAAAAAAGGTCTCCGACCAGGTGCCGCCGCCGGTCCATGTCGCCGACATCTTATCGCTGACACCGCTACTTAAATGCTTGTAAATTTCCATCCATTGGGATGTGACAATTTCATTCAAGCGGCCGTTTTCGATGCTATACAGGGTTTCCTGCGTGAGCACGAAGTCATGCGACATATCCGTGATGGTCACATATGGTGCCGCAAAACCCATGTCATAGAGAGCGAGTTCGTAGTCATATTCGGGATATTCCCAGAGGTCGCCAAAATACTCCCGTTTTTCTGGCAAGCGCTGCAACATTTCCGCATGGAAGCTGCGTGTCCGGTCAAAGACCGCCTGTTTCCACTGTTTTGAATGCTCAAGCGCTGCATCCGGGGTCGGGGCAGGGCTGGGATCGTGTATTTGGACGGGGGATGCCGGCGGGCTGGATGTCGGCTCGGGGGCAGGGCTCACGTCCGGAATGGGCGAGGGTATCGCCCCCTGCGGGGTCGTCTCCCCCACAGAAGGCGTGGGTGCCGACGCTTCTTGCGCCGTTTCGTCCAACGTTGCCTCCATCAGGGATGTCAGCATACTTCCGCAGCCTGACAGTATGGTCAGGAACAGGCAGATTAGGATGGGGAGGATTATTTTTTTCATGTTATAACGATATAACTATCGCGGGTTGTTGTCAAGGATTTTCAGCATTTCATCATTACCGATGTATCCGAATTTTTTTCCATAATTGCCGATATATGTTGTCGCATACTTGCTGAGCTCTTTATATTGTGATGAAGATGCGTTCACGATTCTCAACTCATAATTATATTCAGACATTCTTGTTAAAAGTGCTAAATCGTTTTCTTTGGCAACTTTGGAATATCGCAAAGCACTAGTACCGAGCCTAAAATCGAGATTATTGTCCGCTTCGAAGGTTACTTTTGCTGGTTGTGTCACACCAATATCAATGTAATCTAGATTTATATCGCATGAATATGTGTTTTTATAACCTCGTTTATTTTTCTCGGTTAATGCCGGGAAAAAGTCAAAAGTGCCTTTGCTCAACCAGAAATACTGTGTGCCTTTTCCCGCGTTTGTACCCGGTGCGGCTTGTATACGCGCTGTATCCGAATGACTGAGGGTTATAATCATTGTGACTTCTTGTGATTCATCGAGTTTGCCCAATCCATAAACCTCGTCATATAATAAAGACCATCCGGGATTCTTTCTGGAACTCATATCTGATGATTCAAGTTCATAAATGTCCCACGATTGTTTGAAAATATTATCAATCATCGTACTCCACGAGAACTTCATGTCGTTTATGTGTTTCCCGTCAATGCGAACAGCCGCTTCAGCATTTTGTGACATACCCGGTCCCGTAAAGTTGCCGGATGTGACGACTAACTCCTCAAGTGTATTTGTTCTATACCCATAACATTTTGCATGAATCAATCTCTTTCTGTTAATCACATAAACATTCGCGCCGCATTGAATCATTGCTTCGACAACTTGAAGACTGCTTAATTTTTGAGATTTGCTTCCGCCAAAAATAGCCGTTATTTCACCGCCACGTTGGATGTGTTGTGAAAAATAAGGGTAAAAACGGACACCCCCATTATAATTAGCAAAACCTGATAAAACATATAGTGTTCCGTCTCCAACCGTGTGGTCTTTAATCCACATATTGTCTAGCATTTTCATTAAACTCGAAGAAGTACCCGTATTATATACTCCCGGTTGCAATAAAAATTCCATTACTCTATACCCCTCCTGTTCCTTAATAATAAAAGTGTTTCACAGTTTATCGAATTTTTGCTGTTAAGGCCGTACCTTTTATAGGTTTGCAATGGTAGTTCTTCTTCTGCTGACCAACCCACATTACTAGAAATAATGCCGAGCAAACGAGGCGTATCAATGTCAAATGTTTTACCTCCTAATGTTGTTTTGTTATGACCAACAACCATTGCGTAGTATCCGTTTTCCTTGACTAAATCCGCCATTCGCATAAACATCGCTTTCATGTCAGAAAAATACCGATACAAAAGAGTAGGCATGGCTTGTTTTCTAAATCCATCCGAAGATGATAACGATTCTTGCATATCGTATAACATATCCATTATCTCGTTTGGCAAATCATTTGAATTAAAGCTCATGGCATCAAGCCAATGCTTCTTATCTCCGTTGTAAATATCCCTGCTGCCTATTAACGTAGACTCTAATTTCGTAATTTCAGAAGGAGGACAAAACCCTAGCCAAACCAAGCTCAATCTTTGAGTGTCGATATATGGTAGCGCGGTAGCATAAGGAGGGCTTGTAATGGCGGCATCAAATTGATATTTATCCAGTTGTGTATTACCCCGCCTTATATCACAATTAATGGCGATACTTGTCTTTTTAATATAGCCAGAAGATTCCTGGAGTGTTGAAATTAATTGTAACTGCTTTAATGCTTTTGCTTTAAGGGCATCAATAAAATTCATTTCTGGGAACGATGAAAATCTTCTCCTTATTCTTAAATCAGAGGGTTCTTGATATGAATAATCGCGGATCAAATCACTAATCATAACCAATAAAAAGTTGGAAACCATGGGCGGTTCATGGTCCAGCGCATTTTTAATTGATTCCATTTGAGTCAAAGTATCAACAGGTATCCATTTTAATAAATATTCAATCCGTGCATCATATTTGTCATTCGTTATTGAATTTGCTTTGTTTGACAATTCACATAACTCTAATAAAACTTTATTAACATAATTTACATCCATTAACAACGAGTCTGTTTTTACATTTGAAACGAAGACGGCAAAAGGATTAATATCAACCCCAACAGAAGAAATACCCATGTGCTGGCACTCTAAAATAGTGGTGCCGCTTCCACAAAAAGGGTCAATAATATTCATATCGCTAGAAATTCCAAGAATATTTACGATGCTGTGAACGATTTGCGGATTGAATTTGCCTTTGTATTCGTGTATACCATTGGTTGAATACCTTGTGTGTTGCCTTTTTGAAGTATAATCATTTGCGTTACAGTCTTCCAGTTTCGCTTGTAATGTTCTTCGGTGCTGGTCTTTAAATTCGTAAGTCATAAAATAAGTAAGCCTGTCTAAGAGAGGAATTTGCTCCTCATCAACATTCTTAACAAGAACATCGCCTTTCATGTCGATAAAACACGGGTCTCGAAAAAATGTGTGTAACTCACGGTACATGAGTTCTTTTTCATATGCCATGTATTTATATGGAAATGTCTTCAAAAGAACGTCCATTATGTGTCCTTCCTGAAAACCAAAATGTTTTCTTTGTTTATTTTACCATACATAGGGTTAAAAGACTTCCGGGTAGTAATAATATTTCGCTCAAGGCATGTGATTTTTGAATATTCATGCTGGTCGGCAAGGCAAGTGATAATATCTGCGTTATTAATATCTTTGCCTTTTATTATTGAGCGACCTATTACAATACAAATGTGCCCGCCTTTCAAAACAGTGGCATCAAACAATTTAAACAAACTATCTAACTGCACAGAAAAATCTTCTTCTGTTTGTCCGTTTTTCTTTTGATAATGTGGTCTTGCTCCTATTTCGTATGAACGTACTTTTATTGGGTCAAAACCCAACCACCACATTCTGTATTTATGATATAACCAATATTCGTAGGCGTTGGGATATGGTGGGGATGTGATGACCAGTCCAATGTTTGTTCCTATTTCGTCAGCCGTAACACTTAAAATATCTTTGTTAATGATGCTTGAGGTTGTAATACAATTGAAATCTTTTTTGCAGGTATTTATTCTTTCACAGGCAATAACAAATTGATTATAAACATCAGAAACGCTTGTGTTTTTCTTAACCGAAGCATATCGTGTGTCACTATCTTGATTAGATACACGCACAATAATGCTCGATAATGCAAGTTGCAATGCTTCACGGACATTAGTTTCATCACATCTTGAAATCTCGGACATAAGCGTTGACAACGCTATTTGTATATCTTTTTCAAACCAATGGTCAAGATTGGGTATTATTGGCACATCACAACTCTCCGAAAAATTGTTTTTAGCCTCTTCAGAAATTTTCAGGTATGTTGACTCGAAAATAGAAGGTAACTCTCTTGTTTTAACACGACTAATCAAACAAGCTATCGGATTCAGGTCAACCCCAATAGAGTCATGGCCTAATTTCTGCGCTTCATAAAGAGTTGTACCGCTTCCACAAAACGGGTCGAAAACCACAGCATCTTTAGGGCAGCCTAAAATATCAATCAATGTCCTTGGTATACATTCAATAAATCGAGCTGGATATGGATGAAGCTTCGATGGCGTTTCCTGCGGAAAATCAGAAAAGCTCCAATCAATACTATTTAATTTGTTGTAATCAATACTTTTCGAACTTCTCACAGCCACACCCCTTGGTCGTTATTAGATATATCTTGTTATAGTATCTTGCCTTTCATTATGCTACAAGCCCTGTCGCAAATCAAGATTCTTTCAACTCAGTGGGGGAGTTCCCGCCGAGCCCCGCCTCTGGCGGATGCAAATACCCCTACTCCAGCACCTTCCCGACATACACCCCCGTCCACGAGCCCGCCGTCGCCGCGACTGTCTCGGGCGTACCCTGGGCGATGACGAGGCCGCCGCCGTCGCCGCCTTCGGGGCCCATGTCGATGATGTGGTCGGCGCATTTTATCACGTCGAGGTTATGTTCGATGACGACAACGGTGTTGCCGCCCTCGGTCAGTTGCTGGAGGATGTCCACCAGCTTATGGACATCGAAAAAGTGCAGGCCGGTCGTCGGCTCGTCGAGGATGTAGATGGTCTTGCCGGTGGAGCGGCGCGAGAGCTCGGTGGCCAGCTTCACCCGCTGGGCCTCGCCGCCGGAGAGGGTCGTGGCGGGCTGGCCCAGCTTGATATAGGAGAGGCCGACGTCGTGAAGGGTGGCGATCTTGCGCCGGATCTGGGGCAGGTTTTCAAAAAATGTATGGGCTTCCTCGACCGTCATGTCGAGGATGTCGTAGATATTTTTGCCTTTGTAGCGGACATCCAGGGTCTCGCGGTTGTAACGCTGACCCTTGCAGACCTCGCAGGGGACGTAGACATCGGGCAGGAAGTGCATTTCGATCTTGATGATGCCGTCACCGGCGCAGGCCTCGCAACGGCCGCCCTTGACATTGAAACTGAAACGGCCTTTTTTATAGCCCTTCATCTTCGCGTCGGGGGTGGCGGCGAAGAGGTCGCGGATGTGGTCAAAGACGCCGGTGTAGGTGGCGGGGTTGGAGCGCGGGGTGCGGCCGATCGGCGACTGGTCGATGTCGATGACCTTGTCCAGTTGTTCGATGCCGATGATGGCGGCGTGTTTGCCGGCGATGGTGCGGGCGCGGTTTAGCTCCTTGGCCAGGCGCTTATACAGAATTTCGCTGACCAGCGAGCTCTTGCCGGAGCCGGAGACACCGGTGACGCAGGTAAAGACGCCCAGCGGTATCTCGACGTCGATGTTTTTCAGGTTATTGGCGGCGGCGCCTTGCACTGTCAGATGGCCGGTTGGCTGGCGGCGGCTGGCGGGGATGGCGATGGCTTTCGCCCCGCTCAAATACTGGCCAGTGATAGAAACAGGCGTGGCCATAATCTCGGCGGCTGTGCCAGTGGCGACGACCTCGCCGCCGTTTATGCCCGCACCGGGGCCGATGTCGATGATGTGGTCGGCGGCCAGCATCGTTTCTTCGTCATGCTCGACGACGATGAGGGTGTTGCCGAGGTCGCGCAGGCTCATCAGGGTCTTTAGGAGCTTGGCGTTGTCGCGCTGGTGGAGGCCGATGCTGGGCTCGTCCAGGATGTAGCAGACCCCGACCAGGCCGGAGCCGATCTGGGTGGCCAGGCGGATGCGCTGGGCCTCGCCGCCGGACAGGGAGGACGTCGCCCGCGCCAGGGTCAGGTAATTCAGGCCGACGTCGCAGAGAAAGCCCAGGCGGGCGTGGATTTCCCGCAAAATGCGGCGGCCGATCAGGCGTTGGTGGGGGGTGAGGGTATCGCCCCCTGCGGGGGCGGCGGGGCTACATTCAGGGGGCCCCGCATAAGGGATTTGCGGGGTGACGGTGGGGGGGGCGATGCCAGCCATGAATTCATACAGCACATTAATCGGCATCGAGGTAATTTCAAAGATATTGCGGCCAGCCACCGTCACTGCCAGCGATTCTTTTTTCAGGCGCATGCCCTGACATTCGTGGCAGGGGGTGATGCTCATGAAGCTCTCGTATTCGGCCTTCATCCCCTCCGATGAGGTCTCGCGGTAGCGGCGTTCCATGTTGCGGACAAGGCCCTCGAAGGCAATGGGGTAGACACCACGGCCCCTTTGGCCCTGATAGTGGACCTCGACCTCGCGGCCGCCCGTGCCGTGGATGAGGATTGCCTGCACATCTTCCGGCAGATCGCCGAAGGGGGTGTCAAGGCTGAAATGATAGGCCTCGGCCAGGGCCGCGAGGATGGCGTGGGTGAAGCTGCCGGGATCGGTGCTGCTGGCCCAGCCGGGTGGGGCGAAGGCGCCGTCCTTTATCGACAGACGGCGGTCCGGTATCATCAGTTCCAGGGCAAATTCCATCTTGTAGCCCAGTCCGGCGCAGACGGGGCAGGCCCCGAAGGGATTATTGAAGGAAAAGTTGCGCGGCTCAATCTCGCTCAGGCTGATGCCGCAGTCCGGACAGGCGAAGCTGGTGGAAAAATTCAGGACATGGGCAGGGGCATCGCTGGCGGCAGGGCCGGGGCCGGGGCTGTCAAGGACGGGGGCGTTTTCATCAACCGGGTCATGGCCGGGGAGCTTTGCAGTACCTGCGACATCGACCGTCAGCAGCCCGCCGGCCAACTCCATGACATTTTCCACCGAATCAGCCAGGCGTTTTTCCATGCCCGCCCGGACGACGAGGCGGTCCACAACGATTTCGATATTATGTTTAATGTTTTTGTCGAGTTTGATGTCCTCCGACAGCTCGTAGAGGCTGCCGTCTATCTGCGCCCGCACGTAGCCGGAGCGACGGGCCCGCTCCAGCACCTTGGCGTGTTCGCCCTTGCGCCCGCGCACGATGGGAGCCAGGAGCTGGATGCGCGTGCCCTCGGCCAGTTCCATCACCTGATCGACGATCTGGTCTATCGTCTGGCGGCGTATCTCGCGGCCACAGTCCGGGCAATGGGGTATGCCGATGCGGGCGTAGAGCAGACGGAAATAATCGTAAACTTCCGTGACGGTGCCGACGGTCGAGCGGGGGTTGCGGTTGGTCGATTTTTGGTCGATGGATATCGCCGGCGAGAGGCCCTCGATTTTCTCGACGTCGGGCTTTTCCATCTGGCCCAGGAACTGGCGGGCATAGGACGAGAGCGACTCCATGTAGCGGCGCTGGCCCTCGGCGTATATAGTGTCAAAGGCCAGCGAGCTCTTGCCCGAGCCGGAGATGCCGGTCAGGACGACCAGCTCATTGCGGGGGATGTCGCAGTCGATGTGCTTCAGGTTATGTTCGGCGGCACCGCGGATGCGGATGAGGTCATGGGGGGATGCCCCGGTGGGCGACGGAGTGGGGTTTTGGGGATTTTTCATGGTGGGTTTCCTTGCTGTCTGCTTGCTTTCGATAATGTACCAATCTTTGTATGCCGCCTTTGCTATCGCAAAAACGATATGATTTCCCGTCCAGTTTTAGGGGGAGCACAAAACCAGTATAGCATAAGCCCGTTCCCTTGTACAGCATTTTCCGAACAAAAGTTCGATTATTTTGATTAGCTCACAAAAAGTCGCATTTTTGCGACTTTTTGTTTTGCCGCCCCGTATTGTGATATTATATGACACTGTAAAATTGTAGGGCGGGGGTTAAAGTCCCCGCCGCGTAGGGACGACCTGTGGTCGTCCGCACACCGTAGGGCGGGGGCTAAAACTCCCGCCGACAATGTAGGGCGGGGGCTTGCCCCCGCCGACTAGAAAAGGAGACGAAACTATGGAAAACGTCAAAAAGTTCTACGATGCCCTGTCAAACGACAAGGCCATGCAGGAGCGGGCAATCGCCCTGAACAAAGAAGGTGAAAAGCTGGATGGAGCCGCCATGAAAGCTGCTAGCATCGCTTTCGCCAAGGCCGAAGGCTACGACTTTACGCTCGCCGAGCTGGAAGCCTATGCCCATGCGGCGAGGCCGCTCACGGACGAAAGCCTCGATGCCGCGGCGGGCGGAGCGTATAGCTCCAGTAATTGCTTCTGCGCCGTCGGCGGCGGTGGGCATGACTCGGTGACGGGCCATACCTGCGCCTGCGCCGTCTACGGAACCGGCATAAAAGACGAAAAAGGCCGTGCTTTAACCTGCTATTTGGGCGGTTGGATTCTCTAATTCATGGCGGGGGTTAAAACTCCCGTTGCCAATTGTAGGGCGGGGGTTCTACTCCCGCCGACAACCGTAGGGCGGGGGCTCTGCTCCCGCCGTCATCACCCGTAGGGCGGGGCTTGCCCCCGCCGACTAGAAAAGGAGACGAAACTATGGAAAACGTCAAAAAATTCTACGATGCCCTGGCAAACGACAAGGCGATGCAGGAGCGGGCAAGCGCCCTGAACAAGGAAGGCGAAAAGCCGGATGAGGCCGCTACCAATGCGGACATCATCGCCTTCGCCAAGGCCGAAGGCTACGACTTTACGGCCGCCGAGCTGGAAGCTTACTCCCGTATGGCCCGGCCGCTCATGGACGAAAGCCTGGACGCCGTCGCCGGCGGGGCGTATAGCGCCGGTTCATGCTTATGCGTTGTCGGCGGCTATGGGAAGGATGATGTGACGGGACACACCTGTGGCTGCGCCATCGTGGGAACCGGCAAGGAAGACGAGGAAGGCAGATATCTGCTTTGTGCCGCCGGCGGTTATATTGCAAAGTGGTGAGATTGATGGCGGGGGCTAAAGTCCCGCCGTCATCACCCGTAGGGCGGGGGCTAAAACTCCCGCCGACAACCGTAGGGCGGGGGCTAAAGCTCCCGCCGACAACCGTAGGGCGGGGGCTAAAGCTCCCGCCGACAACCGTAGGGCGGGGGCTAAAGTCCCGCCGTCATCACCCGTAGGGCGGGGGCTCTGCTCCCGCCGCGTAGAAAAAGGAGACCAACATGGAAAACGTCAAAAAATTCTACGATGCCCTGGCAAACGACAAGGCGATGCAGGAGCGGGCAAACGCCTTGAACAAGGAAGGTGAAAGGCCGGATGAGACCACCCCGCCCTTCGGGCACCCCTCCAAGGAGGGGAATACCACCCCACCCTTCGGGCACCCCTCCAAGGAGGGGAATACCACCCCGCCCTTCGGGCACCCCTCCAAGGAGGGGAATAATGAGGCTGCCGTGAAAGCTGCTATCGTTGCTTTTGCGAAAGCCGAGGGATACGACTTCTCACTCTCTGACCTGGAGGCCTATGCCCACACGGCGAAGCCACTCAGCAATGAAGCCCTTGATGCCGCAGCGGGTGGGGCGTATGACCCCGGTACATGCTTATGCGTCGTTGGCGGCGGCGGGAAGGACCCGGTGACAGGACATACCTGCGCCTGCGTCCTCGGCGGTGGCGGCAAACCCGATGAGAATGGACACTTCCTGTTTTGCATTGTAGGCGGTTTCGTTTGTGACGACGACCCCCATTGCTCCTGCCCGTCGCTCGGCGCCGGTTAATGAGGCTGACCTGGATGTTTATGCGAAGCATGCCCCGTCTCTGGCTGACGAAAGCCTTGATGCCGCAGCGGGCGGGGCGTATGATCCCGATGATTGCTTCTGCGCCGTTGGCGGCGGTGGGACAGGGGTATATGCACTCTGAGCCCACGGCATGAGTAACACCCTCAATCGGGTAGGAGGTAGGTAATTAATTTACCTACCGACCTCCCACACCACCGTACGTACCGTTCGGTATACGGCGGTTCAATAGTTTTCACAGACTTTGAGGTAATAGTCAGTCATGGCAATAT
>Ga0099364_10005487_pt1 | contig 18798 bp, 16 predicted proteins | sample TergutTh196P3_FD_73070 | JGI IMG/M metagenome (GOLD analysis project Ga0099364, IMG submission 73070) | Microcerotermes parvus P3 segment gut microbial communities from Pointe-Noire, Republic of the Congo - Th196 P3 | ecosystem: Host-associated > Arthropoda: Insects > Digestive system > Gut ...
TCGCCAGTGGAAGCGACCGTTGTAATCGGTGTAGCTATGCCAGCAGTGAGTAAACTCCCTTCTCTCAAAGATATGCGTCCGATCACGCCGGAAACGGGACTTGTAACCAATGTATAACCCAAATTTATTTTTGCATTTTCGTATGCAGCCAGCGCCGCCTGTGCATTGCTTTCGGCGGTTTGTAGTTGAAGCGGACTGATAATCTCCTTTTCAACAAGCGGTTTCAATTTAATTACTTCCAATTGCGCATTATCATATGCCGCTTTGGTAGCATTAACCACCTGGCTATATTCGGCGGTATCAATCTGTAAAATAGGGCTTCCTTTTGAGATATTATCACCTTCCTTCACATAAATTTCAGAGATATACCCTGTGGCGCGGGGATAAATTTCAATGTCATTCTCACTTTGGATTTGCACAGGAAATAGCGTAAAAACCGTTACATCCGTCCGGTTTACGGTTTCCACTTTGTATTTGTCCGGACTCTTTTGTTCGTTCCCTCCTTGTCTCTCAGTACAACTTCCAAGCAATAAAGTGTTTATCACAATAACTCCACATAACAAGCCGGTTAATAATTTCATATTACTCATCTGTATCTTTTTTTAAGGAAATGCGGCGTAAAAGTAGAAGAAATAATTTGTATTTCCAAATGTGCGATAGTAAAAATATTTAATATTTACTCTTTTTTCTTTTCTTCTTTTGCGACTGTCTGAATGTATTTGTTACCAAAGCGATCCGTCACTTCAATTGTAATCTCAGCATCTGAGGATGTAGGTTCGGCGTAAAACAGATGGTTGGTTGGCATGCTACCTAGCAGTGGGTTTCGCATCTTATCTTTGTTATGAATAATATAGCTGACAACTTCGGGATCATGACCGTTGTATTGAGCCATGTTCCCTTTTGGTATGCCGTTTTCCAACCACTGTACTTTCCATTCGGGGTCGTAGTTCCATACGTTGACGGTAACTGCCGTTGGTTTTTCCGGATTAAATCCTGCGGGATACGCTCTGAATTGAAAATTCTTAGGAAGTCCAACACCCTTATAATACCATGTAAGATAGTCGCTGTCAACCTCGTACACACCATAGCCAAGTGGAGCTCCATCAGAACAATACGGAGTTTGCCAAAACAGACCGCAAACCGCACCATGCACATGCTCATAGAGATTGTCGCGAATCACAAAGTTCTCATTATAATGTGTATGCCCAGAAAAGATATGTACATTATAAGGTTTGAGTATTTCATGCAGATGTGTGCGGTTTTGCAATACATTGCGTATACCGTCTTGCCGCAAATCTTCGTTATAGGAAGTAGGAACGTGCAACATCACAATAACCAAAGAGCCAGGCGCTACCGATGCAAGGTCGCGTTCCAACCACCTTAACTGCCGTTCGTGAAGATACGTCAGGATTACAGATTTATTTCCAGAATAAAAAATATTATCAAGCACAATATAATGCACTTTTCCTCGATTGAACGAATAGTAGTTGGGCCCAAACGTGTTTTTGTAGTCGGCTTTTGCTAATTCTTCGCTACGAACACCAAAAGTAATATCGTGATTGCCGGGAAGAAAGAAAAACGGAATGTCGGTAGCTCCAAGCATATGTTTGATGTCCTTGTAAAAAACAGGCTTGTCGGCAACCATATCGCCGCATACGACCCCATAAACAGGACATCCCATGCTCTCTGCAAGTATTTTAGCATCCTCTGTTGCGGCAGCAAGAAATAAGAGTTCTTCTGCAAAAGCAATTTGCGTATCAGCCCAAACTAACATTGTATGTCTGGTGTCGTCGCGATCAGATTTTTTTAATTTAAAATTTATCGTTTGTTTTGGTGAGGTTTTATCTGTAACAGGAACATAAAAACAGGGAATACCCTCTGACAATGGAATATCGTAGCCCGATGGTAACGACATGTATACAAATTCCACGATCGTATCGCTAATCAATGTATACATCCCTTTTCTATCCGTATAGGTTACATTATATCCATCTGTAACGGCGACGCCACTGATCCCTTGCTTACCATCGCACACTTGTCCCGAAAACTTTATATACGGTTGACCTGAAAGGTTTATGGTGATAATAAACAGATACGCCAATAGTTGAGTATTTCGCTTCATTGTTTTAATATATCAATTATAGTTACTTGCGACTACAAAAATATAAAATTCCCCAAATTAATGTAAATTATTTAAGGTGAAGAATGGAATAAATCTGATTGTGTTCCAGCAAAAAAAAGCCCACGACTTCCCTATCTGTTTGTGTATGAATCATAAAAAAAGTCGGGATGAGACGACTCGAACGTCCGACCTCCACGTCCCGAACGTGGCGCGCTAGCCAACTGTGCTACATCCCGATTTACTTTTCGGATACAAAGGTAGAAATTATTCTCTACTCACAAAGTTTTTTTTTATTTTTGCATCAAGATTACTGAATTTAATTAGAATCAAATGGACAGTCAAGAATCCATGTTTAGCCGTACCACTCTTTTGATTGGAGGTGAAGCTGCGAAACGAATAGCTGAAGTGCGTGTGATTTTGTTCGGAGTCGGCGGTGTAGGAAGTTGGTGTGCGGAAAGTCTGATTCGATCGGGAATCAGGCATTTAACAATTGTCGATTCGGATATCGTTCAAATCACCAATATCAACCGTCAACTTCCGGCTACAACCCGAACAATCGGACACGCCAAAGTCGCAGTCTTAAAAGCACGGTTATTGGAAATCAATCCGGAAGCGCAAATCACTGCCATTCAAAAGATATATAATTCCGAAACGGCAGATTCGTTTGATTTATCCTCTCATCAATATATTATAGATGCGATTGACAGCCTTGAAAATAAAGCCCATTTGATTTTTAAGGCTACGCAAACACAATCAACATTTTTTTCGAGCATGGGTGCAGCGCTCAAGATAAATCCATCCAAGATACAAGTGGCTGAATTTTGGAAAGTATCCGGATGTTCGCTTGCAGCAGCTTTACGACGGAAGTTCAAAAAAGGGACACTACCTGCTAAAAAATTTCTGTGTGTATTCAACGACGAAGTATTGAAAAATAAAGGAAACCAGGAAAATAAGTCGAAAATTGTGGTTTTGGAAAATAGTCGGAAAGCGCAAATTAACGGAACATTAGTACATATTACAGCCATCTTTGGTTTTACTTTAGCAGGTTTGGTCATTCAGGATATTTGTAAATAATGAGCGATTTTGAATATGTGAATAATTTCTATCTTTGCATTTTATTTATGCAAAACTATTCAAAATTTAGAGAATGGAAACACTATTGAAAATAGGCATGCCTGCCGGTTCGCTTGCCGATCCAAACAGAGGTGGAAATTTAGTCAATTTGTTGATTAACAGTGGATTTAATGTGTCTGGGTATACGCAGGGAGGGCCGACACAATTTACTTCAGTTAACTTTTTGTTCGGTTGGGACGGTCGTCCGCAAGAATTTGGTTCTCAGCTTGAAATCAATGAAATAGATGTGGCAATTGCCGGTGATGACTGGATTAAGGAGCGCGTATTGGAAATGAAATTGGAATATGGAACAGAAGTAAATCTGGAACGTGTTTTGAAATTAAACCGTGGTGGAGTGAAAATTGTTGGAATCGTTGATAGCAATGAATTTGAAACAATTGAAGAGTTTTTAATTAGCTTGTGTTCGCAAAAAAAATTAATCACAGTGGTGTCGGAAATGCCTTACATAGCGTTAGATTGGTTGTACGTAAAATTGGATGCAATTGGTATGTTAGACAAGTTTCAACGGTTTTCTGTACAAAAATACAAAACACCTTCAAAAATAGAATCAGGCATTGTGATTTATGAACCCTGGGGCAAAACCGAAGCAAAAATTAAAAATGGCAGTGCCGATATTGGTTTGGAAATAACGCAATCGGGCAGTGCAATCAAAAATTACGGATTGACAGTCATTGATACCATTATGCACTCACAAACAAGTATATGGATCAATTCGGAAATACGGAAAGACGCCGCGAAACTTGATCTGTTGAAAATGTTTCTGTTAAATTTATACGGATCCTTAAACGCAGAAAACAAGGTGATGGTTGTTTTTAACGTGTCTAATAAAAATGTAAAAGCAATAGAACACTATCTGCGCGAAAAAAATCTCTTTGCCGACGAGCCAACTGTTATCGTAGGCAAAGAATTTACGGTGTTTAATATTCAAATAGATGCAGCAAATGTGAACGAACCTATGGCTAAAGTACGTTACGAATTGGCTAAATGCGGAGCAACAAGCATAAATACCCAGCCTGTTCAATCATCGATACCCAGTATCAATGTGATCCTGCAATAAAAACGGTTTACTGACTTTGAAATTTCACCTCAGAGAAATAGGCCGTTTCAAGTACACCCGCTTCGTGTGAGCAAATAAAGATTCCAACATAAAACTCGCCTGTGAAATCCATTTCGATTTCAGCAGTAACATCTTTGGGCAGTACCCCAGTTGCTGTTCTCATCCGGATTTTGTTACCAGCCTTTTCTAAAGTGATATAGTTACCTCCTGCAGGTCCAACCTCTTCTTTAGTTATTCCGCCTGTTTCTGCCCGGTATTGAAGCGAAGTTAAACCATCTCCGTGGATAGCTATATCCGCATACCTTGATTCGCCAGTAAGCGCCTCGCGAATCATAAGCCCTATCTTCCGGTGAGCATTGACGCCCTCTCCTTCGAAAGCGAGTTGAGTTGTCATTGAGAAATCTCCTTCTACTTTTTTCCATGCATAGAAAAACTGATCTGAGGTATCCCAAATATTTATACCACCTCCGGAGAGCGTATAGGTTTTCGTTGAAGCGTCATAGACAAAATTACCTGTCAATGCAGGATTTCCTATGTTGCCGTGACCTTCAAATATACCTGTGCCATTTTGTGTACAAGCATTTAAACAAACAATTACACAAACGAAAGCAAGCGCCGTTTTTACTTTTGATACTGATTTCATACGTTTATAATTTATAATTTATTATTAATTGGTTATATATCATTTATATACGGACGATACACTGTTTGCGCACAGTACGCCGTCTATGGCAGCCGAAACGATACCTCCGGCGTAGCCGGCGCCTTCACCACAGGGGAAAAGTCCGCTAAGGGTCACATGTTGCAACGTTTTGCTGTTGCGCACAATGCGAACCGGGGAAGAGGTGCGCGTCTCAACTCCAATCATGACGGCTTCATGGGTCAGGAAACCGTGAGACACCTTGTCGAACCGACGAAATCCATGCATCAGACGGGTCGTGATAAATTCTGGCATCCAGCCATGGAACTGCGAAGCCAATAAATCCGGTGTATAGGAAGTAACGGGTAGTTCTGCCGATGTTTTATGCTGCATAAAATCCGTCATCCGTTGGGCTGGAGCTACCTGGGACTTCCCGCCATTCCGCCAACATACTTCTTCCAGCTGTTCCTGGAAGTGCATAAGCATGAGAGGAGAGTCTTTCCGGATGTTGTTTTGGTAACTGATTTGAAGTTCTTTCCGATTCAAGTCAGCAGGCAGGATTTCTACCACCATCCCGGCATTTGCCCATTTGGAATTTCGTTGAGAAGTCGACATTCCGTTAACGACTACTTGCTTAGCGCCTGTGGCTGCAGGTACGACAAAGCCTCCGGGACACATGCAAAATGAATAGACGCCGCGTTCCTGTATCTGGGTGACGAAACGGTATTCGGCAGCAGGCAGATATTGTCCACGCCCTTCCGAACGGTGATACCGAATCCGGTCAATGATTTCCTGTGGATGTTCTAAGCGTATCCCGACGGCTATTCCTTTTGCTTCAATTGGAATTTGCTGTTTGTCAAGCCATTGATAGACATCGCGAGCGGAATGTCCTGTGGCTAAAATCACCGGTCCGAAAAAAGCGTCACCCTGCCGTGTTTGGACGCCTGTTACTTCGTTACCTTTGATAATCAGACTTTTCATACAGGTTTCAAAATGCACTTCACCACCACAGGCAATGATTTGGTTCCGTATGTTTTCAATTATCTGTGGCAGTTTATCGGTTCCGATATGTGGGTGAGCATCCCACAAGATAGACGGACTGGCGCCATGTTGGCAAAGAATATGCAGAATCCGTTCGACTGAGCCTCTTTTTTTGCTGCGCGTATAGAGTTTTCCGTCCGAGTAAGCGCCTGCACCTCCTTCGCCGAAGCAATAGTTCGAATCAGGATCAACAGTATGTGTCCTGTAGATCAGGGTAATGTCTTTTTTTCGGTCGTGTACGTTTTTCCCCCGTTCGATAATAATGGGACGCATGCCTGATTCGATCAACCGAAGCGCAGCAAATAATCCTGCCGGTCCTGCACCCACAATAATAACAGGTTTGCATTTCGAAACATCCTGATAGGAAACAATCTGATGTTCGGGTATATCGGGTTTTTCATTGATAAATACACGCAACATCAGGTTGACAAAAATTACCCGCTGGCGGGCGTCAATTGAGTGTTTCAGGATACGTACCGCATGGATATCGCTGACATTATCGCCTGTCGTCTGGCTGACCACTTGCTTCAAAGTCTGTTCATTGGCAACTTCTTCGGGCAGGATTCTCAATTGTAGTTCTTTAATCATTGATATTCTAACTGAAAAGGATACGAAACGCCTCTTCAGTCTTTTTCACCTGACGAAGTTGTATCCCGGTTTTCAGGTTTTCAAGCCCTTTCATTTGTGGAATGATAATTTGTAAGAAGCCTAATTTTTCAGCTTCCTGAATCCGCTGTTCAATACGGTTGACTGGGCGGATTTCGCCCGACAACCCCACTTCGCCAGTCAAACAGGTATTTCTATCGACGGTCATGTCGAGACTCGACGAAAGCACGGCGCTGATCACGGCTAAATCCATAGCTGGATCGCTCACTTTCAGTCCTCCTGCAATATTCAGGAAAACATCCTTTTGGGCTAATTTGAATCCTGCGCGTTTTTCCAGTACTGCCAGCAGCATGTTCATACGCCGCAGGTCAAAACCGGTAGCGCTACGTTGCGGAGTTCCATATACGGCTGAACTGACCAAAGCCTGCGTTTCAATCAGAAACGGGCGAACTCCTTCAATAGCTGCAGCAATTGCAACACCACTTAATCCTTCGTGGTTTTGAGTCAATAACAATTCTGACGGATTACTCACTTCGCGCAATCCGCTGGAACGCATTTCGTAAATACCCAATTCTGATGTACTACCGAAGCGGTTTTTGATGCTTCGCATGATGCGGTACATGTAATGCCGGTCGCCTTCAAACTGAAGTACCGTGTCAACAATATGTTCTAATACCTTCGGACCTGCAATATTTCCTTCCTTATTGATATGTCCGATCAGAAAAACAGGCGTACCTGTCTCCTTGGCAAATTTAAGGATGGCGGCGCTACATTCGCGAACCTGCGAAATACTTCCGGGTGACGAGTCGGTCAGTTCGGTAAAGACTGTCTGTATCGAATCAATAATGATCAGTTCGGGTTGCAGTTTTTGCGCCTGCACAAAAATCTGTTCCAAGTTGGTTTCACACAGGATAAAACAGTTTTCTGTATCCTGTGCCGACAGACGGTCGGCTCGTAATTTCAACTGTTGTGCGCTTTCTTCTCCGGAGATATATAATATCCGAAGTTCTCGCAGTCGAATTACTGTTTGCAAAACTAAGGTAGATTTACCGATCCCCGGCTCGCCACCAATCAAAACCAACGAGCCTTTCACTAATCCTCCTCCAAGCACCCGGTTCAACTCTCCGTCTTTCATATCAATACGCGCTTCTTCCTGCAAGGTGATATCACGCAGGAGCCTGGGACGGGCGTCCGGTTTCGCCAATCCGGGAATTGAACGTTTTTGCGTGGATTCTTTGGCGATAACTTCTTCCACATAAGTATTCCATTCGCCACATTCTGGACATTTCCCGATCCATTTGGGCGAGTCAACTCCACAATGAGTACAAATATATACAGTTTTTAGTTTTGCCATAGGTATATTGTTTGAAGAGGTGAAAACAAACCATATTTTTTACACTTAGTATGGTTTTTTATGCCGATAACGGATGCCAAACGTTTCTTCTTAACAATGCATCCATTGCCGAATCAACACCTAACGTAGTGGCTTGTGGCTTCCAGTCGCCGTTTCTCAATACTTGAACAGCCTGTTCCAGGGTATTATCATTTTTATGAATAATTGGATAAAAGCCTGCATGGCTAAAAAAGTTACTTACAATAATGGCATGGAGGGTGTTTTCAATTAACTCTTTTGAAACTTCAATAAGGGTTGGACGTCGGTTAACTCCTTTATTTTCTGCGTATTCAATAAATTCTTCCAGAATCGGTTGTCTCTGTAAATACGCATACAAATCTTTGTATGATGTAAACGCGCCTAATTTCACATGGTTACGATCCGAATATTCCACAGGAAATCTGTGAAGAATGTTTGAATTGTATACATTTAAATAATAAGAAGTCACGCGATTGGTGTCGCGCGGAATAAAAATATCCGGCATTATCCCTCCACCGCCATAGACAGTACGGCCTCCAAGTGTTTTGTAAACCAACGAATCATTCATTTTAATGCTATCTGCGAAAAAATATTCTCCGTGCATATAGCGGTTATATAAATCCAATCCATATTCTTCCTGATTTCCCATTTCATACGTTTTCTGGATACAGCGTCCGGAGGGCGTATAGTAGCGTGCAATGGTCAGGCGTAATTCCGAGCCGTCTTTCAATGGAATAGGCGTCTGTACCAACCCTTTCCCATAGGACCGGCGCCCAATAATCAGTCCCCGGTCATTATCCTGAATGGCACCTGCAAAAATTTCGCTGGCTGACCCGGATAATTCATCCACTAAAACCACCAGGGGCGAATCCTGGCAAGAACCCGTTCCGTCTGCATTGTAATTCTGTCGTCTAAACGCTTTGCCTTCGGCATATACAATCGGTCTCCTGGCAGGCAAAAATTCATTGATCATCCGGATAGCTGTTTCCATAATGCCACCACTATTGTCTCTTAAATCGATAATGTAACTGTTACATCCTTCACTTTTCAACTTTGCTATGGCAGTTAGAAATTCATTGTACGTAGTTCGGGCAAAATTCTTTACTTTAATATACCCAATCCCCTCACTTACCTCGTAAGAAACTTCAATCGAATAGTTTGGCACATCTCCGCGTGTTACTTCAATAGCGAGGAGATCAGGCGCTTTGTCTCGCTGAATGCCTAATTTTACTTTCGTGTTTTTCGCTCCACGCAGCGTTCGCTGGATTTCATAATCGGGAAATTTTCTTCCTGCATATATGGAATCATTAATCTCTATGATACGGTCGAATGGCTTTATGCCCGCTTTTTCTGCCGGACCTCCGGGTACCACATTGAGAACAAGTATCGTATCTGAAACAAGATTGAAAGTAACGCCAATGCCGCTGAAAGATCCTTCTAAGGGTTCATTGACAGCTTGCAGGTCTTCGACAGGGATCAACACAGAATGAGGATCAAGTTCATTGATAAGATTGTAGGCTGTTTTTTCTATTAAATCACTGATATTTACTGTATCTACATATTGTTGGTCAATGATGTCGAGGATGGTGTTGATTTTGTTTTTCCCAGAAACAAGTTGATGCCGGTTAGGCGTACGTGTATAAAAATAAGTTCCGATGAAAAAACCGGTTAATATACTGAATGCAATAATTATCGGCAAAAAAAAGAACCATTTTGTATTCTTGTTCATCTCTGTTAATTGTTAATGTCAATAAAATTTGTAGGTATGCCTGCACGAATAAGTAAATCATACCCTTCCGAAGTACGATAATTTTCAGAAAAAACGACACGTTTGATCCCTGATTGAATAATTAATTTGGCGCATTCGATGCAGGGAGAAGAGGTGATATAGATCGTTGCACCTTTGCTACTATTCGACGAAGCTGCTACTTTTGTGATGGCATTGGCTTCGGCATGAAGCACATAAGGTTTGGTGACATCATGTTCGTCTTCACACACATTCTCGAATCCGGAAGGTGTACCGTTGTATCCGTCGGAAATAATCATCTGGTCTTTAACTATCAAAGCTCCCACTTTCCGGCGTTTACAATAGGAGTTTTCAGCCCAGATTTCTGCCATGCGTAAATACCTTTTGTCAATTTCGAATTGTTTCGTATTTTGCTCTGTCATCTTTTCTTCATCTTCCGTTTTTCCTCAAAAAAATGAATTGCAAAGGTAATACTTATTTTTTATTTGTGAATTATGAATCATTGAATAATTGAACAAATTTTTGAACCTTGCACGTTAAACATGTTTCAACAGATTGATATTTTCCCTCACTGATTCAGGCAGGAAAAACCGAACGTCTTTTCTTTCTTTGATGGCAGACCGGATAAAGGAAGATGAGATATCAATCAAAGGTGCATCTACTATACGGATATGAGGCAAAAAAGATGGGACCACCGGTTCGTGATTTTTACGTGGATAGATTATTATTGGAAATTCCCTCATCAATACATGCCCATCTTTCCAAAGGGTTATATTTTCCCAACTGTCGGCTCCGATAATCAAATGGAACAGGTAACCGGAATGTGTTTTTCTAAGAGCCCGAAGTGTATTGATGGTGTAGGAAGGAAGAGGCAAAGAACACTCAAAGTCACTCGCCTTAAATTTGGGATAACCGGCGATTGATTTTTTTGCCATTGTAAACCGTAAATCGTAGTCTATCAGTTCGCCCTTGTCTTTCATTGGGCTTTGGGGGGTCACTAAAAACCATATTTCTTCCAAATCAACATATTCACACAACCAGTTGGCTAATGCCAGATGACCGATATGAATCGGGTTGAATGATCCGGAAAATACTCCAATTTTTTTCATAACCATTCATTTTCGTTTCATAAGACATTTAAAACCTGTTCTTTGATTTGCTCTAATTCATCTTTCATCTGTACCACAAGTTTTTGTATTTCTACATGATTGCTTTTCGATCCCAGCGTATTGATTTCGCGTCCGATTTCCTGAGCTATAAACCCGAGCTTTTTCCCTTGTCCGTTCCCGGTGTGCAACGTGTCGGTAAAGTATTGTAAATGATTGTTTAAACGTGCTTTTTCTTCATTAATATCAAGCTTTTCGATATAATAAATCATTTCCTGTTCGAAGCGATTGGAATCGTATTCGACTTCCGGTAATTTTTTCAAGTTTTCCGTGATGCGTGTTCTTAGTCTGTCGATTCGTTCGTTCTCGTACGAATCGACCTGTTTAAGTAAGGTTGTTATATTGGCAATTTTTTGTTCAAATAATTCCTGCAACATGGCCCCTTCCTGCATTCTGAAATCAATAAGTTGCCGGATAGCCTCACGGATGGCTTGATGAACGACTTTCCATTCCGATTCATCCGGCTGTTCGGTAAAATCATTCTTAATCGCATCAGGCATACGGAGTAATGTCTGAAACCAATTGTCTGGAACGGAAATATTCAGATGTTCAGCTATGGTCTTGATTTGTACATAGTAGCTTTCCAGGATCGGGAGATTGATTTTTGTGGAACATTCTATTCCAATGTCTTCTACATTGATAGTAACTTCTATTTTTCCTCGTTCAAGCGCCTGGAGCAAATCGTTTCGAATCTGCATTTCTTTTTCTCGGTAGACGGGCGAAATGCGAACATGTAAATCTAACTGTTTGCTATTGAGTGATTTTAGTTCAACAGATATTTTTTTTGATGGAAGTTCGGCTGTAACCTTACCAAATCCGGTCATTGATTGTATCATATGCGTCTGCAATTTTGTGCAAAATTACAATAAACAGTCGATTTTACAATTTAAATGAACAGATTTTTCCACAATTTTCCATAAACCCGTTCAACCGCTGCATTTGTTTTTTCGGTATCGGAGCAGCGAAATGTCCTACGGTGATTCCTTCCAAACATGTTGTGTTTTCAGACGACATCCATCCGCTGGCAACAGAACTGGTTCTTTGAGCAAAACTGGCATTCCAGGCAAAAAAACAGGAAGATACCGCCTGCTTTGATCCTTTCTATCTGAAAGAATTTATGACTACCACTCCGAAGAAGATCGTAAGACCGTAGAAGAATCGCAATGTTGATTTTTTCTTACGGTCTTACATCTTATGGTCTTCTATTCCGGTATCAAAGTCACATTGCGAAACTTAATCCGTTTGCCTTCGCTTTGTAATCCGATATGACCTTCTTTTACCAGATTTGTCCCGACATTTTGGAGTACATCATTGATATACACCGTAATAACTCCTTCGTTGACGATGATTTTGGCTTTGTTCCATTCGCCTGCGGCTTTTTCGTTTGATTCCTCGCGTTTGCGTATAACCGGAAATCTTGGACGCTCTCGTCCTTCTGGGACTTGGTATTCGACCATATCCGAACCACCTAACATCACAAAATCACCTGCATTTCCTGCACTAAGCTGAATCTCAATTCCATTGGGAAATGGATTTGTCGTCTCGGCGATCATCACGAAAATACCGCTGTTCGTAGGTTCGTCCACCCAACTCCACTCAACATTCAGGGTGTAGTTTCGGTATGTCTTCTTGGTGTACATGTAGCCAAAGGGTGAACCTTGAATCAATATGGCTCCATCCTCAACAGAATATACCTGGTCGGGCGGTACTGAATTCTCTGCCACTACAAATTCCCAGTTGGAAAGATCCTTCCCGTTAAATAACTTTTCTTCGTTCGAAGAGTTACAACTTGTTGCTAAACAAACAATGGCTATAACAGCCGATAATAAATACTTTTGCATAATTTAAAATTTTTGATAAATGATTGCTATTTAGTTTATTAATTATGTCGAAACTAAAAATTATATCCCGGTTTACGTTAAACTTCGATAGCGTATCCGCTTAGGTTCTGTGTATCCTAACTGCTTACGCTTGTATTCTTCGTAGTCGGAATAGGAGCCTTCGTAATAGACCGTTTCCGAGTTCCCTTCAAACGAAAGGATATGGGTGCAGATACGGTCAAGGAACCAACGGTCGTGTGAAATGACTACTGCACAACCGGCAAAGTTTTCCAGTCCTTCCTCAAGTGCGCGCAATGTGTTGACATCAATGTCGTTGGTTGGTTCGTCGAGAAGTAATACATTGGCTTCGGCTTTCAAGGTGATGGCTAAATGCAGGCGGTTGCGTTCACCGCCGGACAGCACATCGCAACGTTTTTCCTGGTCGGCGCCGGTAAAGTTGAATCTCGAAAGGTATGCCCGCGCATTGATTTCTTTCCCTCCGACACGGACCGTCTCATTGCCTCCCGAAATCACCTGGTAGACTGTTTTGTTCGGATCAATATCCTTGTGTGTCTGGTCTGCGTATCCGATTGTAACCGTTTCGCCTACTTCAAACTCACCCTTATCAGCCTTGTCCATGTCCATAATCAACTTGAACAAGGTGGTTTTTCCTGCGCCGTTTGGTCCAATAACGCCTACAATCCCGTTTGGGGGTAACATAAAATTCAAATCGTCAAACAGTAACTTGTCGCCGTAGGCTTTGGCTACATGTTTGGCTTCGATCACCTTGTTACCCAAACGTGGACCGTTCGGGATAAAGATTTCCAGACTGCTTTCACGCTCTTTCTGATCTTCGTTCAGCAGCGCTTCATACGAATTCAGACGTGCTTTGCCTTTGGCATGACGTGCTTTCGGAGCCATGCGAATCCATTCCAATTCGCGCTCCAATGTCTTGCGTCGTTTGCTGATTTGTTTTTCTTCCTGTGCCATGCGTTGTGTTTTCTGATCGAGCCACGATGAATAGTTTCCTTTCCATGGGATGCCTTCGCCACGGTCGAGTTCCAATATCCAACCTGCCACGTGATCAAGGAAATAACGGTCGTGTGTGATGCAAATCACGGTTCCCGCATATTGTTGCAGATGCTGTTCCAGCCAGTCGATCGATTCTGCATCCAGATGGTTAGTCGGTTCGTCAAGTAACAGGACATCAGGCTGCTGTAACAATAATCGGCACAGCGCCACGCGGCGTCGCTCACCTCCCGACAAGGTATCGACGATCCTGTCTTCGGGCGGACAACGCAGCGCGTCCATCGCCCGTTCGAGGCGACTGTCCAAATTCCAGGCATCCATCGCATCAATCTTGTCCTGCAACGTAGCCTGACGGTTGATCAAGGCATCCATCTTGTCGGGATCATCCAAAATTTCAGGATCGCCAAACTTTTCGTTTACAGCTTCAAATTCGTTCAGCAGGTCTACAATCTCGTGGACGCCTTCCTGTACAATTTCTTTCACCGTTTTGCTGGCTTCGAGCTGAGGATCCTGATCTAATAATCCGACTGTATAGCCGGGCGAGAAAACCACTTCTCCTTGATATTCCTTTTCAATTCCGGCAATGATTTTTAGCAGGGTGGACTTTCCGGAACCGTTCAAACCGATAATTCCGATTTTAGCGCCATAGAAAAACGACAGGTAGATATTTTTCAATACCTGTTTTTGCGGAGGGAAGATTTTACTTACTCCCACCATCGAAAAAATTATTTTTTTATCATCAGCCATAATCTTTTACGCAGTTTCTTATCATATTGAGTAAAGACAAATCCAAAGGACTGGACAAAGATATGAAAAAAATCGTCCTTTCTATTACAACTCACAAAGAAAAAATGTATTTTTGCTGAAAAAACTGATAGATGAATAAAATTATGATTGAAAAAGAGTTGAATTTGCTGGGAAGGAAGACAGAATACAGGCAGGAATATGCTCCTGAAGCGCTTGAGGCTTTCACGAACATGCACCGGGGAAATGACTACTGGGTGCATTTTGACTGTCCGGAATTTACCAGTCTTTGCCCGATTACGAATCAGCCCGATTATGCAACAATCCTGATTGATTATATTCCGGATGTAAAAATGGTTGAAAGCAAAAGTTTAAAACTTTATCTGTTCAGTTTTCGTAACCACGGGGCTTTTCACGAAGACTGCGTCAATCTGATTATGAAAGACCTGATCCGGTTGATGGATCCCAAATACATTGAAGTAACAGGTCTATTTATGCCGCGAGGCGGCATCAGTATTCATCCATATTGCAATTATGGTCGCCCGGATACAAAATATGAAACATTAGCCGATGAAAGGCTATGTAATTATCAACCTTAGCATTTCATTAATAAATTATAAACCGAATTAAAAATTAGATTTTATGGAAAGACAAAAATTTGTCAGATTAGCCGGCGTGTTAACCGCTGTGATTGCATTGTTTATCGTGTTATCTTGTGTGAATTCCTCAGAAACATCTATTTCTGAAGATGTTAAAGAAATTTATGAGTGGCGTATTTATACGCTTACCGGTGATGGTATCGAATTAGACAATTATTTAAAGGATATGCTTATTCCTGCCTATAATCGCAAGGGTGTGAAAGTTGGTGCATTCAAACCTTACGATCAGGAAGAGCAGGAAACGCGTCATGTCGTATTTATCTATCCGGATATATGTACATATCGCAAAGTATGTGTTGAACTATGGGATGATACTGATTTTAGAAACGCTGCTCAGGGATTCTTTGACGCCACTGCCCCTAATCCGTTGTATTCCAATTTTGAAACATTCCTTAGCGAAGCTTTCGCCTCAATTCCGGTTCATCGTACACCGGAAAGTGACCGCACGTTATTTGAAATCCGTATTTACTGGAGTCCGAACGAAGAAGCTAACAAACGAAAGGTCAAGATGTTTGATGTAGATGAGATTGATATATTCGACGACTGTGGTATCAATTCAGTTCTTTACGGTGATATTTTAGCCGGTCCCCGAATGCCTGCGCTGATGTATCTGACGTGGTATAAGGACGAAGCAACAAGAACGGAAGCCTGGAGCAAATTCGGCACCCATCCCGATTGGCAACGCATCCGTCGACTGCCGGAATATGCCAATACAGCGACCAATAATACGAGTAAATTCCTTTCGCCGATGCCTTATTCGCAATTGTAAATTCATCCTGACACTCCTGCAAATTGAAAAGAAAATAATGAAAAAACAAATTGTTTTCCTGATAGGGATCATCACAATATCATTCATTATGGATCAGACCGGATTGGCTCAAAACTATCGTCCGAATCCCGATGCACAAAAGCGATTTATGCTCAATTACGATGAGGCTGCCATATCGGCATACACCTTGCCCAATCCATTGATAACAGACGCCGGCAAACCGGTGACCGACGCAAAAACATGGTGGGAGCAGCGACGGCCCGAATTGCTTTATCTATTTGAAAATGAGATGTATGGCAGGACGCCCGGATTTGCTTTCTCAACGAATGATTTGCTCCGCCAACCGCGAATCGAAGTCCGCGCGGAAAAGAAAAACGCGCTAAACGGAAAAGCCATCCGGCGCGAGATACGCTTGTATTTCACCGCAAAAGATGACGCCCCATACATTGATCTATTACTTTATTTACCTGCTGTAGCCAAACACCCCGTACCTGCCTTTATTATGCTCAATTTCAGAGGAAATCAGGCTGTAACTGACGAGTCAGACCTTTTGATTTGTGACTCGTGGATGACATCGCAAAACGACGGATCTGTCGTGAATAACCGCTCTACGGAACTGTCACGTGGTGCAGAAAAGTCAAGGTGGCCGATTGAGATGATTATTGATCGCGGTTATGCTATTGCAACTGCTTGTTATCATGATATTGATCCCGATTATGACGACGGTTTCCAAAACGGCATTCATCCGTATTTTTACAGAAAAGGTCAAACACGACCGGCGTCCAATGAATGGGGAAGCATCGGCGCATGGGCATGGGGACTGTCGCGTATACTGGATTATCTCGAAACCGAACCGGCTGTCGATTCCGGACGTGTGGCTGTAGCTGGTCATTCAAGGCTTGGCAAGACGGCGCTTTGGGCAGGGGCACAGGATCAACGTTTTGCAGCGGTCATCGCCAACAATTCCGGTTGTGGCGGCGGAGCGCTGTCGAAACGCATCTATGGCGAAACGATCGAACTGCTCAATTATGTGCGTCCGCACTGGTTTTGCAGTAATTTTGCATACTACGACTATAATTCTTCGGCTTTAGCATTCGACCAGCATGCATTAATCGCCTTGATTGCCCCCAGACCGGTATACCTTGCCGTAGCTGAGAGCGATCGCGCTGCCGACCCCAAAGGCGAATTTCTGGCCGCATTGAATGCCGACGCCGTATACAGGCTGTTAGGAACAGAAGGAATCGGCAATATCCCTGAGAAAACAAACGCTATCCTAAAAGAAGACATGATTTACGATGCTCCCTTGCCTCCGCTCAACCAACCAACAGGCGCTACTATCGGCTTTCATATCCGAACAGGAGAACACGACGTAACAACTTACGATTGGGAACAATACCTCAACTTTACGGATGAGATTTTTATCAACATAATAAGGTAATTATATGTAAATATAACTGCTTATCTTCCGAGTAGTTTTTTGACGAATTGAGCGTTAGCGCTTTGTGCCTCTTTCCAATCTTCTGGGGCTGAACTTTCGACGACCACCCAGCCGTCGTAGTCAATTTTCTCTAATGCTTCACAAACTTTGATAAAGTTGATATCGCCTTCGCCCAAACGACGTCGATTTTCCTTAAAATGTATCTGACTGATAAGATTATGCTTTCCAAGCAATTCCATTTCGTGGAAGATATCGTAATTTTTTTTGTAGAGCACGCCGTTACAAACATCGTAATAGACCTTTAAGGCATTGCTCCCGACAGCTTCAATCATCCGGATGTGATCTTCAGCCGAGAGCGTACTTTCGATCGAAAGAATTTTCCCGTTTCTCTCGGCAAGCTGACTAAGGTGTTTAAATTTTTCGACAACAATCGGAAAATGGTCTGTGTTTTGTGTCAAGTCTGCCTTGCCAAAAAAAGGTATCAATACCTGTTCAACGTTCATTTCGACCATTGCGTCAATACAGTCTTCCACCCAACTTACTGCTTGAGGCGTCGTTGCTAAGGGGTTACTGTTTAGCGTGCCAATGCAGAAAGAGGTAATGCTGACTCCGGACTCTTTTGAAGCGCCTAAAAACTTTGGACGATTCGCTTTATCGGCCAATGAATCTTCACCTTCCGGTTGATACGAAACTTGAACTCCTTCAAAGCCAAGTTCTTTAGCAATATCAAAAGAACTTAAGCGACCTGTGGTGCGGAGATCCCAATCACAGATTCCAATCTTCCACGAATTACGGGAACGAATTTCTGAGCCAAATAATGAAACCGCATCGGCCAAAAGAATGGACCCAAGGGTCATTTTAATAAAATCTCGTCTTGTTTGCATAAAAAAACAGGTATTAAAATTTTTATTCATGAATAATTTTCTGCGAAAATACGAAATATTTTCCGTATTTTTAAATTTATAAAAATTAAAAATCAGTTATTCAATTAATCACAATTCGAAATTGCCTCTACCGGATTCGTCATTGCCGCTTTAATTGCCTGCCAGCCAACGGTTATTAATGTCAGCATGACCGTAATAATGCCTGCCAGGACAAATATCCACCAGCCGATATTGATACGATACGCATAATCCTGCAACATCTGCTCTAACCAATAATACGCCAATGGAAAAGCAATCAACATGGCAATCCCGATCAATATCAGAAATTCCTTTGACAGCATCGCTACAATGCCGCTTACACTGGCACCCAATACTTTGCGAATCCCGATTTCTTTCGTTTTTGTTTCGGCAGTGTAGGTAACCAAACCGAAAAGTCCGAGGCAGGAAATCATGATTGCGATAAAGGCAAAGATATTCAATAACATTCCTGTCTGGATATCTGTTCGGTAGATACGCTCGAAGTTTTCATCGAGGAATGAATAGTCAAAAAGCAGGTTCGGACAATACGTA
>Ga0099364_10005488_pt1 | contig 18795 bp, 15 predicted proteins | sample TergutTh196P3_FD_73070 | JGI IMG/M metagenome (GOLD analysis project Ga0099364, IMG submission 73070) | Microcerotermes parvus P3 segment gut microbial communities from Pointe-Noire, Republic of the Congo - Th196 P3 | ecosystem: Host-associated > Arthropoda: Insects > Digestive system > Gut ...
GAGCGGGGTCCTGGAACCGGGCGCGTCGCCAGCGGCCACGCTCACCGTGCCGCTGGTGAACGGCCGTGGGTGCTCGGCCAGGACCTGCGGCGTCGGCACGTCCGGACGCGCCGGAACCGCACCAGCCGACCGTCACCAGCCTGGGCGGCGCGGCAGACGGGCTGTTCAGCGGGTAGAAGATGCTGAGACCCGACGCCCCCGTCACCCTGCTCGGGTGTCCAGGTTATCTGTTATCGATGGTCTGGGTCGCGGCCTGTCCGTCGATGGAGTAGTCGACCTGGAGCCGGGCGGGGGCGGCGTCGGGGCCGTCGGTGTCATAGGTGGCGTGGACGGTGACGGCGATACGGCTGCGGCTCATGGCTGTGGTCAGGTCCCTGCCCAGGACTTCGACGGCCTGGCTGGCCGCTGGGGTCAGATCCGACAGCAGGTGGAAGACGCTGACCTGTCCCGGCCACGAGGCGATCAGGGTCCCACCCTGGCCTTCGATGAACGCCACGTCGTCGTCAGCGGCTCGGACCACCCGCCCCAGGGCATCAGTCCGCAGGACCGCGCAGTGGACCCGACCGCGACGGTCACGGTAGTTCACGGCGTAGGTCGCTTCCGGCTGGGGGGCGACCAGCACCGGGTTGGGCTCGCGGAAAGTGCCAGCCACGGTCTCGAAGTACCGCACCAGACCAGCGGTGTCGGTGTAGTAGGTGGCCTCGATACCGCCGGGGAGTCTCACCTCGTACCGGGTGGACGGTTCGGGCGCGGCCTGCGCGTCGGGCTGGGCGACCAGGTCCAGCACGTGGGACCGCTCGACCCGGGGACGCGGCGCACCAGGCGGGTCGACCCACTCCTGCCGAGGCACCACCGTGCTCACCGGCGGTCTTGAGGTCCAGGTCTCGACGGGTGCGACCGGCGGGGTACCGGGCGGGTCCATCTCGATAACCACCGCCAACCCCCCGCCACCCATAACAGGCACCCCGTCCACCTCGACGAGCGGGGACCGCTCGTGTACCGAGACCACCCGCCACGTCACACCGCTGATCGTTACCAGGTCACCCACCAACGCCTCGACAACCTCCTCGTCCCCGCTACCGATCTCACCGTGAAGGATCCCGAACCTCACGTACCCCTCGTCTGCTGCCGACTGCATGACACCGACCCGGTCGACACCGACCCTGTTCGGGAACCCGTAGTAGATCTTGACCCGCGTTTCGCCTGTCTTGTCCATCTGTCTTTCCTCTCTGGTGGTCACGGCCACACGTCTATGTGGTTGAACAGCCTCTGGAAGTCGTCGATGGGCACGGGCATCGGGTGGTTGTAGCCCCAGGGGTTGCTCAGCGCGATCTTCCCGTCGGCGGTGACCCCTGCCACCGAGTAGGAGTGCCCGGCGTAAAGACCGTAGGACTTGCGGAGCGCGTCGAGGGGGGTATCTTCCGCGATCTTGGTGATGCTGGCGACGGCGGCGGTGCTGGGGTTGGCCAGGGTCGAGGAGAGCTGGGCGGGGTCCATGTGCGCGGGGAAGTAGGTGCCCCCTAGCCCGTCGGCGTGGAGCACCAGAACCGGGAGCCCTCTCGGCAGCCATCCGCGACCTGGGGCTGTTCATTCCCCGTCGGGCTCAGAGACGGAACTGCTATCCGGCACGATCAGATTGTAATTCGGAATGGGCGCCGCCTCGAAGAGAGTCCCTGAGAAACCTTTCGGCAGCTCTCCGATTCTAGGCGGAAGGCCGCGAAGGCACCGATGGCACCAGAAGGCGCTCATGCCCTCACGGTCGCCCACGCTGCGCACAGTGTAGACCAGTGTAAGCGCGCGCGTTACGCAAGTTGGACACTCGATGCTATCAACCATTTCCGGGTGGTGCCATGCGCGATCGAAAGCGTCCATCCAGTGCTCGTAGTCTGTCACGGCGGTTCCTCTCTCCCTCTGGATACTGTTCCACCACTCCTGAGCGATGCGCTCGGCGCGAGTCTCCGCTGATCTGGTTCAACCATATGTGACGCCTCCGGGAGGGGTCCCATCGTGTTTGTTGTCCGTCGTGACCCACGGCTGGGGAATCTGTGAAGTGACCTCAGGCTCCCTCCAAGCGTTGAAGCTCCCGTACAAGTACAGCACTCCGTCGGTGCGACGCATGATCAGACTGTCCAGGTCGAACGTCATGAATGCGAGCGCGTCTGTCTCGACGGCCAGACGAGCCGCAGACACCGCCATCACCCGCTCTGCCCGCCACAGCTGTTCCTTGTCTCGAGAGTTCATCGAGTAGTACAGGCTCGCCGTAGAAAGGGCTCCGAGAAACTCCGAATAAATACTTTGCCTGATGGGATCAGACGAGTCGCGAACACTCACAAACAGGCCAGGATGCCGTTCGTGAACTCTGGAGAGATCCTCTACGCCCAGAGCATCGGTAACTATTCTACTCACCTCGGCAACAGCGAACTCTGTCCTCAGTCCGAGAGTGTAGCTGAACATTCGAACTCCTCACTTCGTCAGGGGAATATCTGCTGGACCGTGTCACTACGCACTACAAGAACCTCCTCTAGACCCTGAATCGGGTGCTCCACAAGCCATTGACGGAGGTCGGCGACGTCCAGCAGCGAGTCATCTAGATTGACGAGTATACGCGGCGCCTGGTGGTCGTCCACCTTGTCCCGGATCGTCGCATAGGCGCTCCTCGCCGGAGTGTCTTGTTGTGGCGAGTAGCCATCGAAAATCTTCCCCTCTATTCGATAATCCGGATTCTTGTTCGGATCGACGCCTCTGTCGGTCGGGAGCACCGTCGGCTGGTGCTCGACATCGTGACCCATCCGTGCGAGTGTGTCTGCGGCTTCGTTCTGCCTTTGTATCGCACGGACATTGTCTGTGCTAGCGCTCGCTCCCGGGGACTCGGGCTGGCCGGTGGGTGTTCCACCTCGTTCTCCGGTCGGTTGGGTCAGCGGTTCGCCGCCGCCGACTGGTTCGAGGACTGTGCCGTTGCCGTCGTTGGCGCTGGGCTTGTGCTGGGGGTCTCGGTCGTTCGGTCTGTTCTGGTGTGCTGGGTCGCCGTCCTCTCCTGGGCTGTCGCTGCGGCGGTTGTGACCCTCGCCGCCGTCACCGCCACGGCCGCCGCGGCTGCTGCCACCGTCTTGGTTTCCGCCATGGGAACCGGCGCCTGCACCGGCTGGTTCGGCCGGTCGTGCCGGGCTGGGTGTGTCGGTGTGTGCAGGCAGGTCGTTTCGGGCAGGTTGTGGCGTCCTGGGTTCGGTGGTGGGCCGTCCGGGTCCGGTCCCGGTCTGTCCTGGTCGGGCGGGCGGGGCCCCGCCCGATGCTCTGGAGGCCGCGGCGGCGGCTTCTGGGGTGGCGTGGACGGTGGCAGCGGGTGCGGTGCCGGGTGCGCCGGGTCTGGGCAGGTCGGGGATCTTCTGGGTGGTGACGTGGTCGGCCGCGCGACCGGGGACCGGGGCGGGGTCGGGTCGCGCGGCGGTACCGGGCCCGTCTGGGTGGCTCGGCAGGTCTGTGGCCCGGGAGGGTCCGGTGGGTGCGTCCGGGCCGGTCGGTCTGGGTGGTCTGGCACTGTCGGGCAGGTCGCCTGCTGTGGGGCGGCCAGCCGGTCCGGCGTCCCCGGCGGGGCGCGGCGCGGTGGCAGGCCCCGGCAGGTCTGGTCTGGTCGGCGGTCGTGGTTGCTGTGCGCCGGGCTGGGGGTGCGGGCTCGTCGGCACCGGTGGGTGTGCTGTTCCTGCCGGTGGGTGGCCCGGGCCGGTCGGCGGGTGGGCCGGCAGGCCGGTCGACGGGTGCACCGCACCAGGGGTCTGGGCGCCGGGGACGGTCCACTGGCCGCCCGGTGGGGGTGTCGGTCCGGCCTGGGACCAGGACGGTCCGGGGGTAGGGCTGGTCGGTGCTGGTCCGGAGCGGGCCGTGGCCGGTGGGTGGGTCGGGCTGGCTGCCGGGGCCGGTGGGTGGCCCGGTCCAGGGGCCGTGGGGTGTGGGGTCGTCGGCGGTCCGGGGTGGGTGGGTATCTGGTCGGCATGGCCGGGGTGGGCGGGGACGGTCGGGCGGGCGGGGGTGGCCGGGTGGGCGGGCAGGCCGTGATCCATCAGCTGTCGTCGGGTGGTCACGAACGCGACGGGGTCGGTCGTGGCATGGTGGGCCGCGTTGCGGGCCAGGGCCCGGCCCCCGGCGGCGAAGTTGGCCGGGGCGAAGGTCAGGACCACGTCCAGCAGGTCGGCCCCGGCCTGGGCGGGGGTCAGGTTGACCAGGTAGTCCACGGTCGCCGCGCGGGGGTCGCGGGCGAAGGTCACGACCCCGGCGCCGTGGGCCAGGCCCCAGGTCAGGACCCCGGCCACGCCCCACCCGACCGGGCCCATCCACAGGGCGAACATCGCCCCCAGGGCCAGCCCCAGGGCGACCTGCTTGGCCAGGGGCAGCCCGTTCCAGTACTCGGACAGCTGCGTCAGCACACCGGGCAGCCACCCGTCGAAGTCTGGGCGCAGCAGGCCCTCACCGGTACCGGCAGCCAGGTGAGGGGCCAGCAGCAGGGCCACGGCCAGCAGCCCGGCACCCACGACCAGCCCGACCAGCCGGGTACGCGCCGGGCGGACCGGGCCCGCCGCGTGGTCCATCGCCGCCTCGCGCAGCCCCCGGGCGGTGGACGCGGCCACCGCGCCGCGGCGCATCACGACCCGGACCGGCTCACCGGCACCGCGCACGTGCGCCCCAGCCACCTGCCCCAGGTCACGGACCACCACCCACCCGGTAGCCAGCACCGCCGTGCACCCCACCGCCCAGACCCGGGCCCACCAGCCCGGCCGCACCCACAGGCGCACCACCACCGCACCCAGCCGCCCGCCCACCGGCTGCCCCGCCAGCGACGAGGCCGGACGGGCACCCAACCGGTACCCGTCCACCACCAGGCACACCACGAACAGGACCACGAACCACACCGGCCGCCAGTGCCCGTGCCCGAACACCGACCACGGCACGCGCAACCACCACGGCACGGCGGTGACGTCAGGGTCCAGCCAGGCCCCGTCCCCGGCCACCACCTGCTCGTCGTGGTGGGCGTTGAACACCAGGTGGTCGGCCATCATCGTCACCAGGCACACCACCGGCACCACCACCACGACCGCCCGCCACGCCCACCCGGCCGCGCCCCGGCCCCGCGCCCGGCGCCACACCACCACGCCCAGGCCGACCAGGGCCGCGACCATACCGGTAGCCACCGCGTGACCGGCGAACCCAGCACCCTCGTGAAACCGGTCCGAGGGCAGCAGACCAAAAGTCGTCCACCCCTCGGGCACCGACCCGCCGTACAGCTCCTGGTACTCGACCAGCAGACCCTGCCGCTGCATCTCGGCCAGCAGGAACACCCGCCGGGCACCCTCCTCCACCGCCTCGAACGCCAACCCCGACGCCAGACCCAGCAACCACCAGTCAACCGCCGCGAACCGCGACACCCGCCGCGGGGCCGCCACCGCCAGCACCACCAGCGGCATCAGCTTCAGGGCCTCCTCGCCCAGACCCGCTACGAACACCGTCGGACCCAGCGCCTCGACCCCCGCGTTGCCCAGCGTCGAGGACACCACCGCCAGGACCAGTGCCACCCCCACCGACCACAGGCCGCACACCGCGAAGAACCGGAAGAACCCCGACCAGGTCAACGTCTTGGTCCGCGCCAGGAAGAACCACACCACCGCCCCCAGGCACGCCCCGACCCACGCCCTCATCCCCAGCAACAGCTCCGGCCACGCCACCACGACAACCAGCAGGTAGAACAGCCCGAGCCACAGACCGACGGTACGCCCCAGCGCCAGGCGCCGCCTCAACGTCGGGTGACGCTCCCACCACCGCGCACGCCACTCCGCCCACAACTGCCACCACTCACGCGGCGGCATGGTGTCAGGCACGTCATAGACGGCGCCTGCCGTCGTCATGAACCCCTCCGGCTGCCTCCGCGACTGTGGATAAACTGGACGATATCACCCGAGCACCGCCCGCAGAACCCCCCGGTTCATCAGACGGTACAGCCTTCGACAGGTAACCTCTCCACACTTCGAGCCAACGACGTCACGACCGGGCTCAGAAACCCAGCCGACCCAGCTGCCGGGAGTCGCGCTGCCAGTCCTTGGCGACCCGCACGTGCAGGTCGAGGAACACCCGGGCACCCAGCAGCGCCTCGATCTGGGTGCGCGCCCGGGTGCCGACGTCACGCAGCCGGGAGCCGCCACGGCCGATGACGATCGCCTTCTGCGAGTCACGCTCCACGTACATCTCCACCCGCACGTCGATCAGGGGCCGCCCGTCGGCACTAGGCTGGTCGCGCTCGACCATCTCCTCCACGACGACGGCCAGGGAGTGCGGCAGCTCGTCGCGGACTCCTTCCAGCGCGGCCTCGCGGACCAGCTCGGCGACCATCACCTGGTCCGGCTCGTCGGTCAGCTCGCCGTCGGGGTAGAACGCCGGTCCGGGTGGGATGTGGCTCACGAGGACGTCGGTCAGCACTTCCGTCTGGTACCCGGTGACAGCGCTGACCGGGACCACGTCGACCCACGGCCCGAGATCGGCCACGGCCAGCAGGTGCTCGGCCATCCGGGCCCGGCCCACGAGGTCGGCCTTGGTGACGACGGCCACCACCGGGGTGCGCGCGGCGATATCGGCCAGCTGGCCCGCGATGAACCGGTCCCCCGGTCCGACGCGCTGGTCGGCGGGCAGGCAGAAGCCGACGGCGTCCACCTCGGACAGGGTCCCGGCGACCAGGTCGTTGAGCCGTTCGCCGAGCAGGGTGCGCGGCCGGTGCAGCCCGGGGGTGTCGACCAGCACCAGCTGGGCGTCGGGCCGGTGCACGATGCCGCGCACCACGTGCCGGGTGGTCTGCGGCCGCGACGACGTGATCGCCACCTTGGTGCCGACCAGCGCGTTGGTCAGCGTGGACTTGCCGGAGTTCGGCCGCCCCACCAGGCAGACGAACCCCGACCGGTGTTCCTCACTACGTTCGTCAACAGCCTCGATCGGCTCGGACGAACGAACAGGCTCGCTCGCCTCTCGCCTCAATCGGCTGTGCTCCGGCTGTTCCGGTGCCCCCTCGGGCAGCCCGTTCGTCCCCTTCATCGACCCAGCTCTCTTTCGTCGTCAGCCTCCGCCCGGCGGACCAGCACCGTGGCCAGCCGCTTGCGCCGTCCCTCGACCCGTTCGGCGGTCAGGTGCAGCCCGTGGATCTGCCCGGACGACCCGGGCAGCGGTACCTTGCCCAGCGCCTTGGCCAGCAGCCCGCCCGCGGTGTCGACGTCCTCGTCGTCGACCTCCAGGCCGAACAGCTCGCCCAGCTCGTCGCGGCCCAGCCGGGCCGGTACCCGGTACGTCCCGTCGCCGAGGTCGTCGACCACCGGCGCCGACGGGTCGTGCTCGTCGGTCAGCTCCCCGACGATCTCCTCCAGGGCGTCCTCGATGGTGACCAGACCCGCGATCCCGCCGTACTCGTCGACGACCATCGCGATGTGCGTCGCCCGGTCGCGCAGCTCGCGCAGCAGGTCGTCCACCGGCTTGGACTCCGGGACGAAGTGCGCCGGACGGGCCAGGTCGATCGCCGGGGTGTCCAGCCAGTGGCCGGTCCCGGCCGGTCCGAGCCCGCCCCGTCCGCCGTCGCGTCCGCGGGGGACGTGCCGCACCACGTCCTTGAGGTAGAGCACCCCGCGCAGGTCGTCGACCGAGTCGCCGACCACCGGCACCCGCGAGTAGCCCGAGCGCAGCAGCAGCGTCAGCGCCTTGCCGACCGGCTGGGCGGCCCGGACGGTCACCATATCGGTGCGCGGCACCATGACCTCCCGGGTCAGCGTGTCGCCCAGCTCCATGACGGAGCGGACCATCTCCCGCTCGGAGTCCTCGATCGCCTCGGACTCCGCGACCCGGTCCACCATGTTGCGCAGTTCGTCCTCCGCCGCGGCGGCCTGACGTTCGGCGCTGGTCGTGCCGCCCAGCCGCCCGGCCACCGCGGTGACGGCGGTGAGCAGCCGCCCCAGCGCGGTCAGCGTGGCCGCGGGGTGCCGCCGCCCGATGCTCCGCGGGCTGACCCGCACCAGACCCCACGCCACACCGGCGCTGAGCACCAGGCACACGCCGAGCACCGGCCACCACGGCCAGTCCGTGGCCGTGGCGACGGCCAGGGTGACGGCGACGGTAGCCGTCATCTCCCCCATCAGCCGGACGAACCCGGCCGCGTCGGCCACCCGGACCCGCTGGTCGGCCAGGGCGGCGACCCGGGCCGCCGCGGGATGCCCGGCGGCCCCCAGCCGGGTCACGTCGGCGCGGGTGACCCGGACCACCGCGACCTCCCCGGCGGACAGCAGCGCCGCCAGCACGTAGCCGACTCCGGCGAGCAGCACCAGGACGGCGATCACCGTCGGGCCGATCCGTACGGGCCCGGTCCGCGCTGGGCCGGTCTCACCGGTGGACCGGTCTCACGGCCGCTGGGCCAGGAAGGTCAGCAGCAGCCGCCGCTGCAGGTCGAACATCTGCTTCTCCTCGTCCGGGTCGGCATGGTCGAAACCGAGCAGGTGCAAGATCCCGTGCACGGTGAGCAGCAGCAGCTCCTCGGCCGTGGAGTGGCCCGCCGCGTACGCCTGGCCCGCGGCCACCTCCGGGCACAGCACGACGTCCCCGAGCAGCCCCGGCGCGGCCTGGTCGCCCTCCCGGCCGGGCCGCAGCTCGTCCATCGGGAAGGACAGCACATCGGTCGGCCCGGGCTCGTCCATCCAGCGCTGGTGCAGGTCGCTCATCGCCTCGGCCGTCACCAGCAGCACCGACAGCTCAGTCAGCGGGTGCAGGTGCAGGGCGTCGAGCACGAACCGGGCCAGCACGGCGATCTCGGCGGCGTCGACGTCGACGCCGGACTCGTTGGCAACCTCGATGCTCACGACGGCATCGTGCCCGACCTCGACCCTCCGTGCTGTCCGGCAGGCGGCCCAGAAGACGGCCCCGGCGCGACGCGACGGTGCTCGGCCTCGGCGTAAGCGTCGATGATCTGGGCGACGAGCCGGTGCCGGACCACGTCGGCCGAGGTCAGACGGCAGAATGCCACATCGTCCAACCTTTCGAGCACCTGCTCCACCTCGCGCAGCCCGGAGACCGCCTGGGTGGGCAGGTCCACCTGGGTGACGTCGCCGGTGACCACCACCGTCGACCCGAAGCCCAGCCGGGTGAGGAACATCTTCATCTGCTCGCTCGTGGTGTTCTGGGCCTCGTCGAGGATGATGAACGAGTCGTTGAGGGTCCGGCCGCGCATATAGGCCAGAGGCGCCACCTCGATGGTCCCGGCCTCCAGCAGCCGCGGGATCGTCTCGGGGTCCACCATGTCGTGCAGCGCGTCGTACAGCGGCCGCAGGTACGGGTCGATCTTCTCCGACAGCGACCCGGGCAGGAAGCCCAGCCGTTCCCCGGCCTCGACGGCGGGCCGGGTGAGCACGATCCGGTTCACCCGTTTCGCCTGGAGCGCCTGCACCGCCTTGGCCATCGCCAGGTAGGTCTTGCCGGTACCGGCCGGGCCGATGCCGAAGGTCAGGGTGTGCCGGTCGATCGCGTCGACGTACTCCTTCTGCCCCACGGTCTTGGGCCGGATGGTGCGGCCCCGGGCGGACAGCACGTCGAAGGTCAGCACGTCGGCGGGCCGCACCTGGGTGCCCGCGGTCAGCATCGCGATGGACCGGCCCACGACGTCCGGCCCGATCCGGGTGCCCGCGGCGACGGTCTCCACCAGCTCGTCGACCAGGCGGACGGCCAGCGCCACGTCCCCGGCGGGCCCGGCGAACGACACCTCGTTGCCGCGTACGTGGATGACCACGCTGGGAAAACCGTCCTCGATCGCCCGCAGCACCTCGTCGGCGGTACCGAGCAGCTCGACCATCGCCACGACCGACGGGACCGTCACCCGGTGGACTACACGGGTCTCGGCGTGATCGTCCGCGGTCGGTCTGGGCTCGCTCATCGGCTCCTCGTCGGCCGAGGACCGTGCTGGCACCGCGGCGTCGTCGTACCGGTACGCTGTCGTGCCGGTGTCCTGGTCATGGTACCGCGGTGGACCACCGGTCCGTCCGACCCCAGGTGCGGAGGTGCGGAGCGCGGACCGGGGGGCGCGGTTCTACCAGCAGCGGCTGGTCTACGATAACTGTGCCGTCCACCGGGCAGCCTTCGTCCCGTCGGGGCGTTACCCGCGGTAAGGTTGCCCGCGGCGGCGGGCAGAACGCCCACCCCAACACTGTCTCGGAGGTATCGGCTTGGCCAGGTATGTCAAGGACTTCAGCGAGGGTGACAAGGACCAGAAGGACCTGCTCGGCGGGAAAGGAGCCAATCTCGCGGAGATGACGCGGCTCGGCCTGCCGGTCCCGCCCGGGTTCACCGTCACCACGGACGCGTGCCGCACCTACATGTCCACGGGCCAGGTCCCGGCCGAGCTGGCCGACGAGGTCAGTGCGGCCCTGACCCGCCTGGAGGCCGCGATGGGCCGCCGCCTGGGCGCCGCCGACGACCCGCTGCTGGTCTCGGTGCGCTCCGGGGCCAAGTTCTCCATGCCCGGCATGATGGAGACGGTGCTCAACGTCGGCCTGAACGACACCTCGGTGCTGGGGCTGGCCCGGGTCGCCGACGACGACCGCTTCGCCTGGGACTCCTACCGGCGGCTGATCCAGATGTTCGGACGCACGGTGCTCGGTATCGAGGGCGACCTGTTCTCCGCCGCGCTGGACAAGGCCAAGACCGACCGGGGCATCGCCTCCGACACCGACCTGGACGCCGACGCGCTGCGCGAGCTGGTCGGCACCTTCAAGGGCATCGTGACGGCCGAGGCCGGCCGGGACTTCCCCCAGGAGCCCCGCGAACAGCTCGACCTGGCCGTCGTCGCCGTGTTCAACTCGTGGAACACCGAGCGGGCCCGCCTGTACCGGCGGCGCGAGCGCATCGCCGACGACCTGGGCACCGCGGTCAACGTCCAGACGATGGTCTTCGGCAACCTCGGAGCGACGTCCGGCACCGGCGTGGCGTTCACCCGTGACCCGGCCACCGGCAAGACCGGCGACTACGGCGACTACCTGGTCAACGCCCAGGGCGAGGACGTCGTCGCGGGTATCCGCAACACCCTGTCGCTGCACGATATGGAGCAGGTCGACAAGGCGTCCCACGACCGGCTGGCCGAGATCATGCGCCAGCTGGAGAACCACTACCGCGACCTGTGTGATATCGAGTTCACCGTCGAGCGCGGCACGCTGTGGATGCTGCAGACCCGGGTGGGCAAGCGCACCGCGCCCGCCGCTTTCCGGATCGCCGTCCAGCTGGTCGACGAGGGCCGCATCGACATGGACGAGGCACTGTCCCGGGTGACCGGCGCCCAGCTGTCCCAGCTGCTGTTCCCGCAGTTCGCGCCCGGTACGTACACCAAGATGCTGACCAAGGGGATGGCTGCCTCGCCCGGGGCCGCGGTGGGTGCTGCCGTGTTCGACCCGGTCACGGCGCAGGAGTGGGCCGCCGCAGGCAAGGACGTCATCCTGGTGCGCCGGGAGACCAACCCCGACGACCTGGGCGGCATGATCGCCTCGGTCGGTATCCTCACCGCCCGTGGCGGCAAGACCTCGCACGCGGCCGTCGTGGCCCGCGGCATGGGCACCACCGCGGTCGTCGGTGCCGAAGAGCTGGTCATCGACGCCGAGGCCCGGTCGCTGTTCTGCCACAACCAGACGGTCAGGGAGGGCGACACTATCGCCATCGACGGCGGCACCGGCGAGGTCTTCCTCGGTGACGTGCCGGTGACACCGTCCCCGGTGAGCACCTACCTGGACGAAGGCCTGGACGCCGCGCTCGCCCAGGCCGCCGACGAGGACGCCGCCGACCTGGTGCGTGCGGTGGACCGGCTCCTGCGCCACGCCGACACCCGCCGTCGGCTGCGGGTGCACGCCAATGCTGACAACGGTGCCGACGCGGCCCGGGCGCGGCGGCTGGGCGCCCAGGGGATCGGGCTGTGCCGCACCGAGCACATGTTCCTCGGCGACCGCCGGGTGCTCATCGAACGGGTCGTCCTGGCCAAGGACCCCGCGGAGAAGCAGGCCGCCCTCGACGCCCTGCTGCCGTTGCAGCGCGGCGACTTCGTCGAGCTGCTGACCGAGATGGACGGTCTGCCGACGACGATCCGGCTGCTCGACCCGCCGCTGCACGAGTTCCTGCCCGACCTGACGTCCCTGTCGGTCAAGGTGGCCCTGGCCAAGGCGAAGGGCGAGCCGGACGCGGACGACGTCGCGCTGCTCGCCGCGGTCGAGCACATGCACGAGGCCAATCCGATGCTCGGCCTGCGCGGGGTCCGGCTGGGCCTGGTGGTGCCCGGGCTGTTCGAGCTGCAGATCCGGGCCATCTGCGAGGCGGTCGCCGACCGCATGGCCGCTGGCGGCAGCCCGCACGCGGAGATCATGGTGCCGCTGATCGGCTCGGTGCGTGAGCTGCGCCTGGTCCGTGACATGGCCCTGGACCTCATGGCCACGATCGGCGCCGAGCGCGGCCTCAGCCTCGACCTGCCCGTGGGCTGCATGATCGAGCTCCCCCGGGCGGCGCTGACCGCGGGCCGGATCGCCGCCGAGGCCCAGTTCTTCTCCTTCGGCACCAACGACCTGACGCAGACCACCTGGGGTTTCTCCCGCGACGACGTCGAGGGCGCGTTCTTCGCCGACTACACCACCAACGGTGTGCTGTCGGTGTCGCCGTTCGAGACGATCGACGAGCTCGGCGTCGGGCGCCTGGTGCAGATCGCCGCCACCGAGGGCCGGGCCAGCCGTGCTGACCTGGGCCTGGGCGTCTGCGGCGAGCACGGCGGCGACCCCGAGTCGATCCGCTTCTTCCACGGCGTCGGCCTGGACTACGTCTCCTGCTCCCCCTTCCGGGTACCGGTAGCCCGCCTGGAGGCCGGTCGCGCCGCCGTCGAGACCGGCAGCAGCGACTCCCGCTGACCTGCCCGAAGCGGCGAGTGAGGGGTTTGTGCCGCGAGTGCGGGGTCTAGGACCCCCTGCTCGCGGCACAAACCCCTCACTCGGTCCTACGGTGCTCCCAGGGCATGCTTGCCAGAACAGTCCTACCATCGGTAGGATGTAATGGAACCATCGTCTCAGACGATTGCCTTCCCGAGTTCGCGGACGCCCTCGGGCGGCTGGGCGATTTCCAAGTCGGACCGAGTTCCGTTTGACTCCGAATCCATTAACAAGGTTGCCGAGAAACTGCCGATCCTTCTGTCCGTCCTGTCCAACGTCCTCGAAGACGCCGACTACTGGGAAGAGGAGACCTCTTCCATCTCCTGGTGAGGACGCCCAGGGCACCCAGTTCACGAGTTCGGAGAGCGGATCTCAGTCAGCCACGACCGGCCCGACGGGCGGCGCGTCGTTCCCTTACCGCGTCTGAGCGTCGAGGCTCTGCGGCCAGGACCTGTCGGGTCGCCAACTTGTGCTCTATCGCCTCGGCGAGCGTGGGCCCCGGCCATTTTCTCCAGAAGGCCTTGCGTCTGATCCGGGCAGTGTCGGCGTCCTCACCGCGCGCCAGCTCCAGGGCAACGCCGCGACGATAGCTGCGTTCGGTCTGTGCCTTGCGGAGCGGGATCTTCCTTCTCGCTGCCTTCTGGTTCTCGCCGAACATATCGACACGAGACGTGAGGTCCCGTGCCTTCTTCTCCTGCGGGGTCTGCCTACGAGCCACAGGCCGATGCTACCCGGCGACCCGGGACACCGTCCACAGTTTTTTGGTACCGTGGGTTCGAGAGTTCTGATCCGAAGTGCGACTTGTGCGTGGTGCGTAGACGTCCGTGGCCAGGTCGTGGGGTTACGATGATTCTCGTGAACACGGATCCAGAACCTGACCAGGACGCTCCGGCCGCGGGTACGGTCTCGGACTCGACCACCTTGTACAGATACGGGACCCGGCTACAGCTGAAGCCCGCACCGGATGACAGCCCGGCCGATCCAGGCCCCCGCAGCGGGGTTCGCGCCGTCGTCGACGATGACCGTGCGACACACTCGTACTTCGTCTTCGCCGACGGCCAGCTGCTGCACGTCCACCCCGGAGACACCGCTGGGGAAGTCGTCGCCAGCCTGCCGAGCATTGGTGAGGTCGCGCACGGGGTGGGTGACGGGCGGTCGGACGGTGAGAAGCTGGAGCTGCGCATGTACAGCCATGGCCCGTGGGTGTGCGTGACGGAGCGGTTCGGCCTCCACGCTGCCCTGGTCGATACCGCCACGGGTGGGGTACGGGAGATGCAGCGCGAGGACTACCACGCAGACGTGTGCAGCTACTCGATCGGGTTTCTCGAACGGGACGGACGCACGTTTCTCGTCGCCCAGACCGCGTGGAACCGCCTGGACGTCTTCGACGTAGAGACCTGGCAGTGCCTGACCGAGCGGGAGGTGGAGCACCCGGACAAAAACTACCTCGACTACTTTCACTCGTTGCTGCACGTCTCGCCCGATTCTCGCCACTTCCTGAGCAACGGCTGGGTGTGGTCGCCGCTTGACATGGTGATGGCGTACTCCACGAAGACGTTCCTGCAGGGCTGGGATCCGACCGGGGTGCCTTTCCGCGGTTCCGGGTACAACTGGGACCGCCCCTGCACCTTCGTCGACGACGAGACGTTTGTGGTAGCGGTCGACAACGACGGCCTGGACGAGCCGCCGAGGATCGGGGAACAGACCAGCACCGACCGCCCGTACCACCAGCTGGCCCGCGTGAAGCTACCGCACTTCCCCCAGGGCCAGATCGAGGACGTCTCCTATGTGGAGTGCGACGCGTTTCGTCCGAACGCCTACGGCGAGGTCAAGGGCGAGCTGCACTACGATCCGGTGACCGCCCGGCTGGTGGCCCTCACCGCGGACGGTGCCTGCGCCGTCTCCTTGACCGGGGAGATCTTGGCCCGTCTTCCCGATGTCACCACCAGCCAACCGTCACACGGTGACCTCGGCAGTCGGTACTCCGGCACGTCGAACTGGGCGTACTCAGACACCCACCGCCTCTTCTACCACTGGGACGACGCCACGGGCATCCAGGAGCAAGCCTTCCCCGGCTGACCCGGTCGCCCAGAAATACCGTCCCACGCACGGGAGGGCTTCACGCCGGTGACACCCGCACCGGTTCGATACTTTTGTCGCGGATTCGAGAGTATTACTCTCGAATCCGCGACAAAAGTATCGAACTGACCGCGCTGCTGGACCGCCCAGGTCGTGAAGGAGCCCCATTGTGACCGGGCAGGATCGGCTGCCCTGCGGCTCAGCGGCTACGACCGGCCCGACGGGCAGCGCGCCCCGGGTCCACCCACTTCGGCAAACCGGTGACGATCACCGCACCGTCCTGACAAGGACTCACCAGCGGCCCAGGCGCTGGGCCAGCAGGGCCAGGGCGACAGGGCCAGCGGTGGAGGTGCGCAGGACGTGGGGGCCCAGGCGGGCGGCGAGCGCACCGGCGGCGGTCAGGGCGTCCAGCTCGGGCTGCGCGATACCGCCTTCGGGGCCGACGACGACGACCACCTCGCCACAGGTGGGTAGCGCGACGTCGGCGAGCGGAAGCGGAGCTTCGGCGTCCAGGACCAGGACGACGCCGCCGGAGGCGCGGGTCGTGACGGCCAGCGTGGTCAGGCCGCGCAGGTCTACCGCCTCGGCCACCGGAGGGACCCAGGCGCGGCGGGACTGCTTGGCGGCGGCGCGGACCGTGCCCAGCCACAGGGCCCGGGACTTGGCGGCGCGCTGACCGCGCCACACGACGATCGACCGCTGGGCCTGCCAGGGCACCACCCGGTCGACGCCGACCTCAGTGGCCGCCTCGACGGCACGTTCGTCCCGGTCGCCCTTGGCCAGGGCCTGGACCAGCACCAGCGCGGGTTCGGGTACCGGCTCCCGGCACACCTGCACCACCTCGACGGCCACCGCGTCGGACTCCGTAGCGCGGCGGGTGCCGACCGCGGTGCTGGCAACCGTGCCGACCAGGCGCACCCCGGCGGTGTCGACCACGTCGACCCGCTCCCCCGCACCCCGGCGCTGCACTACCGCAGCATGCCGGGCCTCGGCCCCGCGCAGCCAGAACACCTCGCCCGGGGCGAGCCCGTCCAGGTCCCCGGGCTCGGTGAGGAAGACGGGCGCGGCGCTCACCGTCCGGTGAACTTGTCGCGCAGCTTGGCGAAGACACCGGTCTGGGACAGCCGGGCCTCGGGTCGTTCCTCGCCGCGCAGCTGGGCCAGCTGGCGCAGCAGGGCGGCCTGCTGCTCGTCGGCCGGGGCGGGTACCTGCACCTCGACGTGCACGTGCAGGTCGCCACGACCGCCGGCGCGCAGCCGACCGGCGCCCAGGCCACGCAGGGTGATGACCTGGTCAGGCTGGGTGCCCGGCCGCAGGTCGACCTCCTGCGGTCCGTCGAGGGTGTCCAGGGTGAGCACGGTGCCCAGGGCGGCGGCTGTCATCGGTACCGGCAGGGTGGCGTGCAGGTCGTCGCCCTCGCGGGTGAACACGTCGTGCCTGCGCTCGCGTACCTCCAGGTACACGTCGGCGGCCGGGCCCCCGGCCGGGCCGACGTCGCCCTGGCCGCTCAGGCGGATCCGGGTGCCGGTCTCCACCCCGGCGGGCACGTCGACGCTCAGGGTGCGGCGGGTGCGCACCCGGCCCTCGCCGGAGCACTCGGGGCACGGGTCGGGGATCACCGTGCCGAAGCCGTGGCACACCGGGCAGGGCCGGTTCGTCACCACCGGGCCGATGAGCGACCGGGTCACCCGCTGCACCTGGCCGCGGCCGTTGCAGGCCGTGCAGGACTGCGCCGACGTCCCGGGTCGGCAGCACGTCCCGGTGCAGGTCGGGCACACGACGTAGGTGTCGACCGCCACGTCGCGGCGGGCGCCGAAAACAGCCTCGGACAGGTCCACGCCGAGCCGGACCAGCGCGTCCTCGCCACGGCGGGCCCGCGGCACCGGACCCCGCTGGCTGCCGGTGGCCGCCCCGAAGAACGTCTCGAAGATGTCCTGGAAGCCGAAACCCGCCCCGGCGCCACCACCGGAGGAGGACGGGTCGCCGCCCAGGTCGTACATGCGCCGCTTCTCGGGATTGCCGAGCACGTCGTAGGCCTGGGAGACGTCCTTGAACCGTTCCTCGGCCTCCGGGCTTTCTCCGGCGACGTCGGGGTGCAGCTCGCGGGCCAGCTTGCGGTAGGCCTTCTTGATCTGCTCTGGCGTGGCATCGCGCGGCACACCGAGCACGGCGTAGTAGTCGCTGGTCACAAGCAGGTTCGCTCCTTCGTCCTCAACCGGCCAGGATCCGGGTCAGGTACCGGGCCACGGCACGCACGGCGGCAATCGTGCCAGGGTAGTCCTGGCGCAGCGGTCCGACCGCGCCGATCCGGGCCACGGCAGCGCCGTCGCCATAGCCGCTGGACACGATAGACGTCTCGACCAGCGGTTCGTAACGGTTCTCCCGGCCGATCCGCACCGCCACCGCAGCCTCGTCCTCGGCCATCTCGGTGAGCAGCCGCAGCAGCACCACCTGTTCTTCGAGGGCCTCGAGCACCGGGGAGATCGACCGGGCGAAATCCGCCGACCGGGCCAGGTTCGCCGTCCCGGCCACGACGACGCGCTCCTCGGACTCCTGGGCCAGCGTCTCGGCGATAGCGTCCAGCACGGTACGCACCAGGTCCGTGTCACCAGCTCCAGTCGGGGCAGTACCGGTCCCGGCGCTGACCTGCTCGACGAGCTGTTGGCGCACCCGGTCCAGGTCGGACAGCCGAAGACCGACCGCCGCGGCGTTGAGCCGCAGGCGCAGCCGGGCCACGGCGGCGTCGTCCACGTCCTCGGCCAGGTCCAGGGTGCGCTGCTCGACCCGGCCGGTGGCGGTGATGATGACGACGAGCAGCCGACGCTCCCCCACGCTGACCAGCTCGACGTGCCGCAGGGCCGACCGGCGCAGCGACGGGTACTGCACTACCGCGACCTGGTGGGTCAGCTGCGCGATGAGCCGGACCGCCCGGTCGACCACGTCGTCGAGGTCCACGGCCTGCGCCAGCAGGGTGCTGATGGCCCGCCGCTCGGCCGCGGACAGGGCCCGGACCTGCGACAGGTGGTCCACGAACGTGCGGTACCCCTTGTCCGTGGGCACCCGCCCGGCCGAGGTGTGCGGGGCGACGATGAGCCCGGCCTCCTCCAGCGCTGCCATATCGTTGCGGATCGTCGCCGGTGAGACACCCAGGTGATGCCGCTCGGTCAGGGCGCGCGACCCGACAGGCTCGCGGGTGGCGACGTAGTCCTCGACGATCGCGCGCAGCACGTCGAGCCGTCGGTCTTCGCCCACCGGCCCTCCTCGTCGATCGCGCTCAGGTAGCACTCGCCCACACCGAGTGCCAATCCTACGCCGCCCCGTCCCACCACCGCCCCCGCGGACCCGGGCGATCCAAGCCCAGGTCGCGGGTTCCACACCGATCCACCGTTTCGAGGAGCCTGTTGCAGAATCCAGGCTGAAAGCGACCTGGGTCGACGACCCCTGCAGCAGAGCACGGTGAGACGGCAGGACTGTAGGGACCGTCCCCACCGTCCTTGGCGACCCACGAGTACCGTCCCCGGCCACCGGCCCGTCGTCCGCATCGCTCACCCTCTCGTCCGCTTTCTCAGAGCACCACCGACCACCCACCCGGTGGGGAGGGGTCTCTCCTTTCCTCCGACCTCGCCCCCCTGTCGACGGTCGACCGATAAGAGAGTTCTGGTTCGTGGGTTCCACGCCGTTCCACCGTTTTGAAACGGTGGAACGGCGTGGAGGCCACGACTCCGCACCTACCTTTCGGTTTTAATTTGCAAAGGTGGGGTGGGGC
>Ga0099364_10005489_pt1 | contig 18794 bp, 19 predicted proteins | sample TergutTh196P3_FD_73070 | JGI IMG/M metagenome (GOLD analysis project Ga0099364, IMG submission 73070) | Microcerotermes parvus P3 segment gut microbial communities from Pointe-Noire, Republic of the Congo - Th196 P3 | ecosystem: Host-associated > Arthropoda: Insects > Digestive system > Gut ...
GATGGGTGTAATGGCTCATTTTGCCGCCTCCTGTCTTTGGTTGTCTCTTCAACTACCATTTTACAGGCTTTGGCTTCTTGAGTCATTCTTTTTGTTGCACTTACATTGTAAAGCTAAGATTAGTAAAGGAAGAAATTTGTTGTACCGTCCCTTACTATTTTCCATTTTCTAATTCCTAGCTACTATATGGGGAGGTGGCGCGTAGCGCCGGAGGGAGTATATTATACTCTAACTGCGAAACTCGTATTTAGTGCTTATCATTTAATAGGAGTTGTGCTATAATGACAAAAGGAAACCAGAAAAATGTTTGTTGTTGGGGGGTGGGCTGCATGACTGAAGCCGCGCTGCAAAAGCTGAACGGCGCTGTCGAGCATATCGTGTATTCCAGCGAAGACACCGGCTTTACGGTGCTGGAGCTGGACAATGCGGGCGAGCTTGTCACTGTTGTCGGCGTCCTGCCGTCGGTCGCGCCCGGGGAGGAGCTTGTGCTTACCGGGCGGTATGTGGCGCATCCGTCTTACGGGCATCAGTTTAAGGCAGAGCTGTGTGAGCGAGCTTTGCCCGCAACCGCTTCGGCGATCCGAAAGTATTTGGCGTCCGGGGCAATTAAAGGGGTCGGCCCCAAGCTCGCGGTACGGATTGTGGAAAAATTCGGCGAAAAGGCGCTTGAGGTCATCGAAAAGGACCCCCGCTCGCTTTCACAGGTCGAGGGGATATCTCCGAAAAAAGCAAACGCTGTTTCACAGGCGTACAGGCAAATATTCGGGATCCGCTCCGTCATGCTTTTCCTGACAAAATATTCGGTTGAGCCGTCCGCCGCTATACGCGCGTGGAAGCAGTGGGGCATAGGGACAGTCGAGGCTGTCACGGAAAACCCATATATACTTTGCGGTGAGTCTGTCGGGGTGCCGTTTGCGGCGGCGGACGACATCGCGTCGCGGCTGGAGCTGGAGGCAGATTCCCCGCAGAGGATCCGGGCGGGGCTTTGCCATGTGCTGACGCATAACCTGAGTAACGGGCATACCTGTTTGCCGTGGGACAGGCTGGTTTCCGCGGCTGTTTCACTGCTTGACCTTGACCACGCGGCCATAGAAGGGGAATTGGGGCTTGCGATAACCGAAGACGCGTTTATACGTTGGGAAGCTGATGGCAGCAGCGATTTTATCTATTTGCCGGATATGTATGAGAGCGAGGCGTATATCGCCGGGCGTATCGGGCTGATGCTGGACGCGCCGCCCCCGTCCGATCAGTCAGACCGTACAGGGCAGATCGCCGCTTTGGAGCAGGGGCTGGGCATCGAATACGCGCGGCTCCAGCGCACGGCAATTTCCATGGCGATGGACAGCAATATTTTCATCCTCACCGGCGGGCCGGGCACAGGCAAGACCACCGCGCTAAACGGCATACTGACTTTGCTTGAGCGGGACGGGAAAAAAGTCGCACTGGCGGCGCCGACCGGGCGCGCGGCAAAGCGGATGTCGGAGCTGTGCGGCCGTGAGGCCAAAACAATCCACCGCCTGCTGGAGGTGGATTTCCGCGACGAAAACAACCCCGGTATCCAGTTTAAGCGAAATGAGAAAAACCCATTAAGGCAGGATGCGATTATCCTCGACGAGGCGTCAATGATCGACACAAGGCTGCTCCACAGCCTGATGCGCGCGATGAAGCTGAATGTCAAGCTGATTTTAGTGGGCGACCCCGACCAGCTCCCGAGCGTCGGGCCGGGGAATATACTGCGCGACTTAATTGACAGCGATATTATCCCGATGGTCCATCTCAGCGAAATTTTCCGCCAGGCGCGTGAAAGCGCGATTGTATCCAACGCGCATAGGATCGTAAAAGGCGATGTGCCGGATTTAGGCGCACGGGACAGCGACTTCTTCTTTTTGCCGCGGCCAAGCAACGCCGCCACGCTGAAAACGCTGATCGGCCTATGCACGGAGCGCCTCCCGAAGGCCTACGGCTACTCCCCATTATGGGATATACAGGTTATCGTGCCGAGCAGAATCGGGGCGTTGGGTACGGTGGAGCTGAATAAAACCCTGCAAGAGGCGCTCAACCCCCCAAAACCGGGGGCCGCGGAGTATACCTTCGGCTCTGTGATACTGCGCGAACATGATAAAGTGATGCAGGTGAGGAACAATTATGATATTACATGGCAAAGGGAAAACGGAGAGGAAGGCACAGGCGTTTTTAACGGCGATATCGGCGTGATTGAAATGATAGACAGGCCGAGCCGCACGATTTTGGTAAAATACGACGACCGCACCGCCGAGTACAATTTCGACATGGCGGACGAGATGGAACACGCCTACGCCATTACCGTACACAAAAGCCAGGGCAGCGAGTTTGAAGCCGTGCTGATGCCGCTGATGGCGTACAATCAAAAGCTGTATTACCGCAATATTTTGTACACCGCCGTAACCCGCGCAAAGAAGCTGATGATTGTTTTGGGGCAGCCGGAAACGGTGGCACGGATGGTTGCTAATCACAGGAAGGTACTCAGATACACAAACCTCGGGCTTTTTTTAGAGGATTGCATAACTAATACAGGGGGGGCATTATGATAAGCCGCGTCAAAGTTTTCTTATTCGGTATTGTTTTCGGTATAACCCAAACTGTCCCGGGCGTAAGCGGCGGCACCGTCGCGATTATGCTGGGCTTTTACGAAACGCTTTTAGAAAGCGTGAACCATTTCCGCGAGGATTGGCGCAGGCACATTCGGTTCTTAATAATGCTGTTTGGCGGGACCGCCGCCGGTATCGTGGCTTTCAGCTCTGTTGTTACTTGGCTTTTGGCAAAGTTCCCGTCCCCGATCATGCTGTTTTTTATAGGGCTGATCATCGGTATTGTCCCGCTTACTTACGCGAAGGCAAAAAGCCGGGGCGGCAGGCTTAGTATGAAAGGGATGCTGTATATCTTAATACCTGCGCTTGCTTTAATGGCAACGGCGCATATGCGCGCCCCGCAAAACACCGCCCCCGCGGAGGTCATAAGCAATATCGGCATCCCGTATATGCTGTTTTTATTTGCGGCAGGGGTTGTTTGCGCCGCCGCGATGGTTATACCGGGGGTCAGCGGGTCGTTTATACTTTTGCTGATGGGCGCGTATAATACTGTTATGTATTCGGTTTCGTCCATTAGGCATCTGCTCGCCGATTTCACGGATATTTACCTCATGCTTGATATTTGCAAAGTCCTCATCCCGTTTGGCATCGGCGTTATAATCGGGGCAGTATCAATGGTAAGGCTGGCAGAAATGCTCCTTAAGCGTTACGAAAAGCAAAGCTTCTGTGTGATTACGGGGCTTTTGGCGGGTTCGGTATATGTTTTGCTCAGAAACCCCGGCGTTTTGCACAGCGGCATTTCCGTGGCGGGCATAATAATTGGCGGGGCAGCGCTCATACTCGGGGCGGTAATTTCGTTTTTAATCGGGAAAAGGCGGATTTAATCATGGCATCACTGGATATCGGCATAGACCTTGGCACCTGCGAGATACTGGCGGGGAACCCCGGCAGGGGCATTTTAGTACGTGAGCCTTCGATCGTGGCGGTAAATAAGAGGACATCGAAAATTATCTCCATCGGCTCGGAGGTCTATAAGATGCTCGGGCGCACACCTGATTATATAGAAATCGTCCGCCCGATGAGCGACGGCATCATCTCGGATTATAAAATGACCGGGGTTTTGATAAAATACATCCTCAGTTGTATAAGCCGCAACCGGCTGATCCGCCCGCGCCTTATAATCTGTGTGCCTTCCGCTACGACCGGGATAGAATCACAGTCAGTCATAGACGCGGCGGTGGAGGCGGGGGCGCGCCAAGTACATTTGATCGAGGAACCTGTAGCCGCCGCGCTGGGGGCGGGGCTGGATATTATGAAGCCGCTGGGCAGGATGGTCATCGACATAGGCGGCGGTACGAGCGATATCGCCGTACTGTCACTAAGGGGCGTGGTCTGCAAGGTTTCGCTGAAAACAGCGGGCAGAAGCTTCGACGAGGCGATCATGCGCTATATCCGCCAAAAATACGGCCTGCTGGTCGGTGAAAGGACCGCGGAGGAAATAAAAATAGAAATCGGCAGCGTGTGGGAGGGCGACAGCCCCGCCGAAACCGCCGCAAAAGGCCGCAACCTTGTCAGCGGGCTTCCCGCGCAGGTGCAGATAACCCGCAGGGAGCTTTTGCCGATTCTGCGGGAAATCGCCGGTGCGATCCTTGCGGGCGCGCAAAGCGTGCTGGAGCGCACACCGCCCGAGCTTGTCGGCGATATCCGCTCCCACGGTGTTGTTATAACAGGCGGCAGCGCGCTTCTCAGCGGAATGGACCGCTTTATTTCAGGCGGCATAAAGGCCGAAGCGTATGTAGCGGACAACCCCGCCGAATGTGTGGCGATCGGCACAGCGATGGGGTTTTCATACCTCGGGAAGCTCTACGGCGGGTTCCTTGAAACCACCGGGCATGTACATTGATTTTCTATGGGGTTTTGCAGTTGGGGTATACTCTGTGCCTACGGCGCGTTGCGCAGGTTTTTAGGATATAGGTTTCAGGCTTCAGGAAAAGGACGGTACGACAAATTGCTTCCCTTCTTAAATCCTCAATCCTAAAACCTAGATCCTGCCGAAGGGCGTAGGGGACGCACACCCGGGCGTCCCGAAAAACCGCATTTCCCCATATAGGGCGGGACGCGCAGGGGCGCGTCCCCTACATATTCTCCATCTTTGCAGACCGCAAAAACACGCACTATCAAAAAGTTGTTTCCGATGTACAAATGCCGTATCGCAAAATAAAATCATAGCGAATTAGAATTTCCAGTTAATATCAACGATGTCGCCTGTAGCTTGAATGGTGGTAATCAGCCCGTCCACCACAGGCGGCCTGTCCTCAAAGCTGATATTATCCCAATCATCGAGATACCCGGAAATTTTACTAGGCCGTGTTGACACAAGCAAAAAAATATGTTAAAAAAGAGTTATGAGGATAACAAAAAGACAGTACAAAAAGATAGCAGGGATATTTCCGATACAGCGAGGGAACGTGACGTATAGCAATCAGCAGGTTCTAAATGCAATGCTGTACGCACTTGAAAATGGCGGTAAATGGAGGCAGCTGCCCAAGCGGTACGGAAAATGGAACAGTATTTACAAACGTGTCAACCGTTGGGCAAAAGATGGCGTGTTGGAGCGTGTCTTTGAGTTTTTACACGCCGAGCAAATCACAGCTTTGACCATTGATGTGTTAAGTTTAGACAGTACAATAATCAAAGTACACCCTGATGGATGCGGCGCAGCAAAAAAAACGGGACACAGTCAATAGGAAAATCGCGCGGCGGATGGACAACGAAGCTGCATATGCTTGCTGCCAATGAGAGGGTTGCAATGATGTTTCATCTGTCCGGCGGCGGTTGCCATGATGCTCCTCAGGGCAGAAAGCTTCTTGAAAACCGTGGGCCCGTTCACACAAATATCAGCCTCCTCATGGATAGGGCTTACGAAGGCGACGCTACACGCAATCCGGCGCCGGATTTGGGATATGGTTTATGTGTCAAGCCAAAGTCCAATAGAAAACAGCCGTGGGGATATGACCATGAATTGTATAAGCGTAGGAATGAAGTCGAACGCCTTTTCCGCCGGTTGAAAGCTTACCGAAGGATTTTTACCCGGTATGACAAGCTTGATGTTGTTTTTCTTGCTTTTGTCTTCTTTGCACTTATTGTGGAAGCACTGCGTTAGTGTCAACACGGCCTAGTAATAAAAAAAGGGATTTCCGCGATGTCAAAGCTAAAATATACGTTTAAAACAGCGCTGATTTTATCACATGTCCTATCATTCCAGTTCACATTCTACCCCCTAAAGACATGATGAATGGTTTCGCCGTGCTGTATTTTGATTGCGCCGTGCTTTTTGCATAACCCCCAACGCATCGTTCCAGTCATTCCCGCAAGGGGGAGGGTCACGCGCGGAGGTGATACCGGGCATCGCCGCTACTTTCGCCGCCACTTTTCCACCGACATCATCGTTATCCGTGCAGACAACGCAATGCGTTATGCGGGGATGCTGCTGTAAAAAATGTTCCAGCGCGGCTATGCTCCCGCCGCCAAGCGTGAGCCGCCAGCCGTCAAACTGCGGGATAAAACCTTGCTCACATAAAGTCTTATGGGAAAGCGCGTCAATAGGGGCTTCATAGACCGCGACTTCTCGACTGTTGGGATTATTCGGCGGCAAGATAAAACCATATTTTTTAATGCTGCCCTCAGCATCCTGCTTGAAACTGCTTAAAGTGCCGCGTATAGCGGCGTACTTTGCTTTGCCGTTCTCGTCCCTCCCAACGAAAACGGCGTTATGATGGGTTTTGCTTTCATAGAGGATGCCGCGCTCAATACAGTCCAAAATGAGCGATTTATCAACCACACGGCTTTGCAGATAGGCGATTACCCGCTTGTTGTCGCCATTCCGCACAGGCAGGGCAAGCGGCTTCGACTATCTGCCGGGGGAAGTTTCCCCTCGACCTCTCTTGCCCTCTGCCGCGCGGGTGACGTCTGACCGCAAAGGGGCTTGGAAATCTTATGATAGAAAAATTCATATTTTTATGCTATACTAATATTCTAAAGGAGGCGTCGTAATGGAAAGACTTTTTATTGCTAAAGAAAACGATGTTTTTATGGGTTTTTGTGCGTTAATAAAACCGCAAGGCTTTCCCGGATTGGAATACACGCCATTGATTAAATGGCTTTTTGTAGAAGAAAAATATCGAGGACAGCGTTTAAGTCAAAAGTTGATTGATACTGCCGGTGAATATGCAAAAGAACTTGGGTATAAAAAATTATTTCTCACTACATGGCATGAGGGTTTATACGAAAAATATGGATTTGAAAAACTTTGTGAGAAAGAAGTACAGGATGGATATATTGAAGGGGTATATGGAAAAAAGTTATAGCATAATTACACGGAGGTAAAATATGATTATCAACAAAGATTTCGACCGCGGAAACGCCTTTGACTTTGGGCGCACTTCTTCTGATTACGCCAAATACAGAGATATTTATCCCGATGAGTTTTACAAAAAAATAGTTGGGCTGGGTCTATGCGTAAAAGGCCAACGCGTGTTGGATTTGGGTACCGGGACGGGCGTTTTGCCGCGTAATATGTATAAATACGGTGCAGAGTTTGTCGGCGCGGATATTTCTGAAAATCAGATTGAACAAGCTCGTTTGTTATCAAAAGAAGCAGGAATGAATATCGAATATATTGTTGCTTCGGCTGAAAACTTTGATTTCCCCGATAACATTTTTGATGTGGTAACAGCTTGCCAATGTTTTCAATATTTTGATAAAAATATTGCGCTTCCGAAAATACATAAAGCATTGAAAGAAAACGGGTGTTTTTGCATTTTATTTATGGCAGGGCTTCCTGATGAAAGCGGTATCGCGAAACAAAGTGAAGATTTGGTATTAAAGTATAATCCTGATTGGACAGGCGGAAGGATGAAACGATACAGTATCCCCGGAACACCGCCGTGGGCGGCAGATTTATTTACGGCAAAAAACATCATGACGTTTGATATTAATGTTACATTTACACGCCAAAGTTGGCATGGACGTATGAAAACTTGTCGTGGAATAGGAGCATCTTCTTTATCAGAAGAAAAAATCGCGGCATGGGAAAAAGAACACATGGAATATATGCAGAGTATGCCGGAGGTTTTTGATATTTTACACTTTGTTTCGGTTATGAATTTTAGTAAAAAAATAAACTGATTTTATGAAGCGAAACGCAACATCATAAGGGTGATTCTGCATTTGTTGCGATTCATACGCGAAACACCTAAATCTGCAAGAACTGAACGGAACAATCTTGCGGGAATTAGTCGAGAAGATTGTCATCCACGAAAAGGTGAAGGTCGGCAAGAAGAAAGAACAGCAGATTGACATCCACTACAATTTCATAGGAGTTGTGGACTTTGACACAAGCAGCGATTAACAGCAATAACGCACGGCGGAGGGCTTCCCCGCCCTCCGCCGTGTAAAATATATCCCTATCAGTTAGCTTATTTATACTATAAGGCGATATTTTTTCAATTGCGAGGCGAAATTATGATTGCTTTATATTTCGTGCATAAACCCGATTTGCCGCATGGCGATGCGGAATGCCGGACGAATTACAGTCGAAAACATATTCAGCGCAATTCTCAATATACCAATCGTGGAAGTAAGTAAAGAGCTGTCCCGATTTCCATAAATAGTGATAGCTGTCATCCGGTGCGGGCGGGACAAAAGGTTTCTCTACGAAGGTGTGAAAATATACAATTCCATTATCGGTTACATGAGATTTGTAGTTAGCTATAATTTCGTCGCGCAGCTCCGGTTTTGTGTAATGAAGCACCCCGCTGGAGTACAGCACATCATAATTTTCATCAAGACGGAAATCCATTAAATTGGCGCGAAACGTCCGCACATGAACACGCGCTTTATCCGCGAGGCGCTTTGTTTTATCAAGTCCCGCTTCCGATATATCAAATGCACTTACATCATAACCGCAACGGGCAAAAAATACAGCGTCTTTGCCTTCGCCGCAACCGATGTCAAGAAGTTTCAGCGGTCTTGCCGGCGGCAGGAGTTCGATTATTTTAAGGCACGCCGGATTAGGTTCCACGCCCCAGAAATAATCCTCTTTTTGATAATCGTTTTCATAAAAAGATTCATCACCGCTAAACGCGGAATAACCCATTAACTTATCAATGCTGACACCGAGAACACACGCAAGTGTCGGTAATAAAACGGTGTCCGGTACAGTTTGCCCCGTTTCCCATTTGCTGACTGCTTGAAATGTTATGTTCAGCTTTTTTGCAAGGGCTTCTTGAGTTAGCCTTAATTCTTTTCTGTATCGGGATATATTTCCGGCTAAAATATCACGCATAATTTTCATCACCTCACCAATATTATACGCATTTTCTTCGGTAGGTTCAATAACCGTGTATTTGAAGTTTGAAAAATTTCAACTGTGAATTGAAGCCGTTTCATTGAGCGCAACTTTACGCTCAGCTCAAACTTGAGCCGAGCGATGACTCCTCAATTTTGAGGAGTCCTACGCAGATTGACCAATGCCAGCGGCGTTACCATCGCACAAAACGGACAAATCCGAACCTATCGCCCACCGGGACTATCGGTGAGCGGCTGGGTTCGGATTTTCCAAAAAAATGGCGGAGAGTAAGAGATTCGAACTCTTGTGGGGTTGCCCCCAAACGGTTTTCAAGAATTGAGAACTGCTAAAATCCCCTTATATCTCCGCATAACTTCTTATATCTTCCCTAACTTAAAGCCTGTAAAAACAGGCTTTTCTTATATCTTGTTGCGAGTGCCTTATATCTCTTTATAACTTGACTTTGTAGGCTATTCCACCAATTTTCCACCATTCCACCACAAAAAAATTCTATGAACAGGAGGACATAACCATGCAAAACCCACTAATTGTTAAAGGCATATTAACACAAACAGGCGAAATAAGCAAAGATAAAATCAACCTTATCACAGGAGCAATCACCGCGCCGTTTGTTGAAATGGTATGGGTAACGACCAACGGTGATAAGGACACGATAAACCGCTTAACAGAGGTACTTGTTTCCATGAACACTCCCGCAGACCGGGGCAAGCTGTTCAAAATCATTCAAATGTTGTACGGGCTAATGGGCTTGCAGTTTTCGGACGAAGCCGCGTATATATCGTTACACAAAACCGCGCTTGAATACTTTATATTTTCTTTCATACTCGATTTTGGAGAAATCATCAAAGATTATATAGCCGAAGAAAGGAATGTGAGCGCATGAGCATAAAAAAAGACTTGCGGCAACCGGGGCGCAGCAGGGAAATAACAGGGCATGATTTAATGGAGTTAGAGCGTTTCGCAGAGAACACCCGGTACATGATTATCTTTGACGTTCTAACATGGGATTGTCCTGTTGGCGGAAAAGGAGAGCGCGTTAGAGTATTCCTGTCTGACGAGGGATATAAACAGGCACTTGAAAGCGAGGGGCGCGGGGAAATGAAAATTATACGCCGCGCCCGTGTCCGCAAAGGCGATATATTCGATGACGCGCCGGAGCGCGATTACGAAGAATATTAGCGCACATCAAAATATATAAACCGTTTCGGCATATAGGGCGGGGATTTTTGCAACGTAAAAATCCCCGCCTTTTTTTATTGCCCGAACACGAAAGGAGCATTGAATTATGGCAGTATTCCGCATAGAGAAAACGCAGAATTATACAGTTATGAGTAACCACCACTTACGAAACGCGGCGTTGTCGTTGAAAGCGAAAGGCTTATTGTCGCAGATTTTATCCTTGCCGGAAAATTGGGATTATACGCTTGCCGGACTGTCCCGCATTAACCGCGAGAAGATAGACGCGATACGCGAAGCGGTGAGAGAACTTGAAAAAACAGGGTATATAACGCGCTCACGGGTACGCGACGGTAAAGGCAGATTACAAGGCGCGGATTATATCATTCACGAACAACCGCAGAACGGGATAGACCCGCCGCATGACGGCGAATCTATCCCGAAAACGCTTGTAAACACAGAGCAATCACCTACATTGGATTTTCCAACATTGGATAACCCTACGTTGGATAAACCAACATTGGAAAAACCTATATTGGAAAATCCGACGCAATTAAATAAAGAATGTAAAGCAATCAAAGAAAAAGAATTAAAAACTGATTTAATAAATACCGATTCCATTCCTTTCCCCTCCCCGCGTATGCGCGAGGACACGCCGGAAAGGAAAGGAACGGAAACGAGCCAATCACAAGCGTTTGAAATATATCGGGAAATCATACGGGAAAACCTCGAATATGACATCATGGTTGACCGTTATCAGTATGACAGCGAACGCATTGACGGCATTGTTGACCTCATACTCGAAACTGTATGCACCGCCCGTAAAACAATCCGTATAGCGGGCGACGATTACCCCGCCGAACTCGTCAAGTCAAAGTTTATGAAACTCGACAGCTCACATCTTGAATTTGTGCTTGACTGCATGAAAAAGAACACAACCGAAATCCGCAACATCAAAAAATATCTGCTCGCCGTACTGTTCAACGCGCCGAGTACGATTGACAGTTATTACACTTCCCTTGTCGCTCACGACATAGCAAGCGGCAAGCTGTACGGGTGAATTAAATAATCTGGCTATTTGAAATAATCAATATAACCACGAAAGGGGGCAAAAACCATGCAAGAGGAAGTCGTTGACAAATCAATCGACATAGCTGTGCGCGTAACAAGCCTTACGTTATCGCAAATTTTGAAAGCACTTGAATTTCTCACGAAAAAATTAGAGGAAAAACCGGGCGACAGAACACCGGAGCAATCCGCAGAACCAAAAGACGGAGCAGACCCGGACTTAAAACACGGCAAACAAACGCTTAAAAATCTGCACAAGCACAACGAGGGCTTATCGACAATCGAACTCACCGACCCGAATTTACGGGATTTATTCAAATCTATGAAGAAAGCGGATATTGACTTTTCATGCGTCAAAGACGGCAAAGGCAAATATTCGCTGTTTTTCAAGGGTAAGAACGCAGACGAAATGACAAGCGCGTTTAAGCGTTACACAGAAAAAACGGTTGCGAAAGCCGATAAACAGGCGATTAAAGCCGAATTGAAACAGGCGAAAAAAGAAGCGCGGGAACTTGATACCGGGCGCGACAAGGAAAAAAAGAAAAGCAAAGGGGCGCGGTGATTATGAGGGATATTGATATAAAAAAGCTGATAATAAAGGTTTTACCCTTTGCGATATTCTTTTATCTCGCAAACAAGGCGGGTCAAGCGTTCCGACTTGCGGACGGCGCGGACATGAGCGCGAAAATATTAAACCTCTCGTCGGGCTTCTCGGCGGCGTTCGGTAATCCCCTGCCAAGTTTTCACCCTATGGATTTACTTGTCGGAGCAATCGGCGCGGGTATTATCGCACTTATGTTACAGCAGAAAAAGGCGAACGCCAAAAAATACCGACGGGGGAGTGAATACGGCTCGGCGCGTTTTGGTACGCCCGCCGACATAAAGCCATTCATAGACCCGGACTTTGATAAAAACGTATTACTAACTCAGACCGAAAGGCTCACCATGAACAACAGACCCGCAAATCCCGCCCACGCCCGGAATAAAAATGTGCTTGTAATCGGCGGTTCGGGGAGCGGTAAAACAAGGTTTTTCGTCAAACCTAATATTATGCAGCTTCACAGCAGTTATTGTATCACCGACCCGAAATCAACCGTTTTACTGGAAATCGGGCAGTTATTACAGCGCGGCGGCTATGACATTAAATTTTTGAACACAATAAATTTTCAAAAGAGCATGAAATACAATCCTGTGTTATGTTATAAAGGGGCTTAGAAAAACGAGCCTACTAAAATAATGTGGCTGTTGGCTCATTTATGGCATAAACAAAGCATTTGTGATTCACAATGAAAGGAGAGGTTTTTCCATAAATGACGCCGCCAGTCTGAAAGGGGACTACCCATGAACAGGCAGTCAAACACCCTCATAACCGCGCTGTATGAGCGCCTCTCGAGGGATGACGAGTTACAAGGCCCGTCAAATTCCATAGTGAATCAAAAAATGCTCCTTGAAGATTACTGCAAGAAAAATGGTTTTATAAATATTAGGCATTACACAGATGACGGAATTTCCGGCACGCGCTTTGATAGGCCCGGCTTTTTGCAACTGATGGATGATATTGAGGATGGTAAAATCGACAAAGTGGTTTGTAAAGACACCAGCCGTTTGGGCAGAGATTATATTCGTGTTGGGCTTTTTATGGAAACGCTGCACCAAAAAGGGGTGAGCCTAATTTCTGTGGGAGATAACTTAGATACCCTTCACGGCGAGGATGATTTTTTGCCATTTCGGAATGTCATCCATGAAATGTACGCAAAAGACATCAGCCGAAAAATTAAGGCCGCTAAACGAACCAAAGGGCAGAACGGAAAATATGTTGCCAGCTTCGCGCCCTATGGATATATGAAAAGCGAAACGGAGAAAGGCGTTTGGGAAATCGACCCCGAAGCTGCCGCAGTTGTAAAATACATTTTTTAGCTTACTATAGAGGGTTACGGTATCACAACCATTGCCAATAGATTACGCAAGGAAAAAATTTATTCCCCCGGCTACTATCTTGCACAACGAGGATTAGGCGCTTTTCAAAATAAAGATTGGGAAGACCTTTATCGCTGGCAGCCACACATGGTTGACCTAATCATCCAACGGATGGAATACAAGGGCTGGATGGTGAACCTAAAGACAGAAAAAAGCTTCAAGGACAAACGCAGCAGGGAAATTCCAAAAGAGGATTGGGTAATCTTCAAAGATAAACATGAGTCTATTGTAGATGCCGACACATGGCAAAACGCAAACAATATACGCCAAAAAAAGCGCAGAAACAAGGCTGATAGCTTGGGCGAACCGCACCCCCTAACAGGCTTGATGCACTGCTTTACCTGCAAGTCAAAAATGTACCATAATCGAGGAATCATAAAGACTACAGGACATGAAAAAAACTACTATACTTGCGGAAAAAGCAAACATGGTAAAGAGTTTTGCACCGACCATAGAATCAAAGGTGATGTTGTAGAAACTCTTGTGCCGGATACGCTCAAAAAAATAAGCCGGTACGCCACCACCAATGAGGAAGATTTTACTCGTCAAGTAAGTGAACTGTTTTCCTCGCAAAAAGCTGATACTGCAAAAGTCGGGCGCATAAAACTGAAAGCAAGCCAAGCCCGATACGGCGAACTCGATAAGCTGATACAGCGCATATACGAGGATATGGTAGGCAACCGCATCACAGACAAACGCTTCGCAGTATTGTCAAATCAGTACGAGCGTGAGCAGTCGGAACTGGAGCATACAATTAAGAAGCTTCAAGCCGATTTAGACAGTTTTGATGACAGCGAGGACAGGGCGGCGAAATTTTTAGAACTGGTACAAAAGCACAGGGATTTCAGCGAACTGACCCCAACCATGATTCTGGAATTTGTTGATAGGATTGAGGTTCATGAGCGCGCCGACAGGCGGTGCAAAATAACAACACAAAAGGTAGATGTTTTTCTAAACTTTATCGGCACTTACTTCCCGCCGTCTGATGCTGTAGAAAGAGAACCGGAGCTTAGAACTGATGAAGAATACAAAAAATATCTGCAAAAACTCGCCTATATGCGCGAGTATAAGGAGCGCCGTAAGGCTAACGGCGGCAAACCATTGGGGTATTTTACCGGCCCAAAGCCAGATGACCGTACTCCCGAAGAAAGCGCCATAGCCGAAGCGGAGAAAACACAGAGGCGAAAGGAGTATCACGCTAAATGGTATCAGGACAATAAGGAGCGTTTGAAAGCCGAAAAGGCCGCCAAGAAACTTAATCAATCTATTGCTGTTTAATACGATTTCACTATTCCATCGCCTTTGTCGCGCCAACGACAGGGGCGGTTTTCTATTGCGAAAATTTTGAGCAAAGGAGACTATTTCTTGCAAAATCAAACCACAAACACCAGCAACACGTTTGCTAAAACAATAGGCAAAGTAACGTACAATGTGCAAGTGCATTTCAGTCAGACAAGCAATCAGACTTTTGAGGGAAGGTTGTTGCGTGTTATCAAAAGTGAAGCCGAAAAGATTTGGAAACCGCCGTAACAATAGTCTATCAATACAGTAATCCCTAGTCCTCAACATATCCCCAAAACTATAAAATAGCAAAGGAGTAATTCACCAATGGCAAAAACAAAAATCGAGAGAATCAATAGTATTGAGGAACAAATAGCACAGCTTGAGGCCGAAAAGAAAAAGCTACGCCAACAGCACAAGGTGCAGGAAAACAAGGCGCGGACAAACCGTCTATGCAAACGCGCGGGGCTTCTTGAAAAGATGCTGCCTGACACCATACCTTTATCAGATGAGCAGTTCAAAACCTTTCTTGAAAAGGCTGTTGCTAATGATTTTGGGCGGCGTATGCTTGCCAATATTGCGGCACAGAACGTAATCACAGCTACGCCAGCACCTACAGGAGCGGCGGTACATGGTACATCACCACCCACCGCAAAATCGCCCCAACAGCTACAGCTAGGCGGCACAGGCGGGAAAGGTGGAAACGGCGAAACCGCAAGTGCATCGGGCTAATGCCCTTTACCCTTGTCTGGACAAGGGCGCACATATGTACCACAAACAAGTTGTGGTACTGTGCGCTCTGCCGAGGGCGATTTGTACCTTTCGGTACAAATAAAGGCAAAGGCCGCATAATCGGAAAGGGGATATGCCTATCGCAATTTACCACTTGCAGATAAAAATAATCAGCCGTGGCGCGGGGCGGTCAGCGGTTGCGGCCGCCGCTTACCGCGCAGGGGAACGAATCACAAACGAGCGTGATGGAATTACCCACGACTACACCCGCAAAAGCGGGATTATTCATACAGGTATTTTGCTGCCGGAGAACGCGCCGCCGGAGTACAAAGACCGCAGCGTATTGTGGAACGCAGTAGAGCGGGTAGAAAAAGCCAAAAATTCGCAACTAGCGCGGGAAATCGAATTGGCTTTACCTGTCGAATTGACCAAAGAGCAAAACCAATTCCTTGTATTTGAATATGTAAAAGAGCAATTTGTCAGGCACGGGATGTGCGCCGACATTGCCCTACATTATTCAGGCGGCGGTAATCCCCATGCCCATGTGCTTTTGACTATGCGGCCATTTAATGAGGATAAAACTTGGGGTGATAAGCAGAAAAAAGTCTATCATTATGACGTGCATAGTAATAAAATCTATGACCCGAAAAAGCGGCAATATAAATGCAATAAAATCCAAACTACCGACTGGAATGAGCAGACCAAAGCAGAGGAATGGCGCGGCGCGTGGGCCGATATGGTAAACGGTGTGTTGGAGCATAACGGACACGCCGAGCGGGTTGACCATCGAAGCTATGAGCGGCAGGGCATCGAGCAGATACCGACCGTTCATCTTGGCGTGGCGGCTTTTCAGATGGAGCGGCGCGGGATTGCCACCGAGCGCGGCGATATGAACCGTGAAATAGAAATCAGCAATCAGCGTTTGCGCCAGATAAAAGCACGGCTTGCCAAGTTGGAATCATGGTTAAAAGAAGAAATGCAGAACACCGAGCCGCCTACCCTTGCAGATGTTATTTCCAATATTCTTCATCGGCGGGAACAGTCCGGGCAACCGAGCCGCTATTATTCTGCCAATAATCTGAAATCGGCGGCGAATATGCTGAAATTTCTACAAGATAACAAAATTATGGATATGGCGGGATTGGAGAATCATTTGAAGTCCATGATGAGAAAGCGGTTTGCCATCCGTGACGAGTTGAAGCCCATCGAGCGGCGTATTGAAACTTTGGATATGCACATCAAACAGGCTGAATACTATGGGGAGCATATCAAAATCAACAGGCTTTATCAGCAACAGAAACCAAAACAGAAAGAACAATTCTTTGAATCCAACCGCGCCGCCTTGACCCTTTTCAAAGCGGCAGATAAATACTTGCGGCAGCATCTAAACGGCAGAAACGAAATTCCGCTGCCATCATGGAAGAAAGAGCGGGAAAAGCTGGTAGCCGACCTCAAGCGGCTTAATAGGGAATATCAATCCCTTAAAACTGTAGTTGCTGAAGTTGAGAAAATCCGTAGCAATGTGCAGGATATTGTCAGCGCGGAAAGGCGCAGGACGCAGCCAGAGAGGACGCAGGGCTTGTCACGATATTGGAGACTGTAGCTTATATCACCCCCAAATACTTCTCGAAAAACCGCATCATCTTTTCGATAATGCCCCGCTTCTTCTCGGCACGGTTGCCACCGCCGAAGCGCGACACCGGGGGAAGGATTCTATCAATGTCCGTTCCTGTGGTTTTCAGTACGCCATCCCGGAAAGCTATGTCGATAAAACGGCGGGCTTCCTCGTCTTTTAGCTTTTCATTGGCAATTAACGCGGTTAAATCTTCTTCTTTTCGCTCATGCACAAATTTCTGCCAGCTATCGTCAACTTTATCATCCACATTCACACGAGCAATAAAACCCTCAATCAATTCTTTCTTGCTGCGAAGCTCAATGCTTGAATTAACCGCTTTCTCAATCACCACAAGTATGGTTTTATCCTCACAGTTAGAAGCGTGGTAGTTTTCCACAAGCATGAGGATATAATCGATATTAACCTCAATTTGCCTGATTAGATCCAACTCAAAGACAATATCGTCATTGATGTTTTCCTTGTCGGCGCCTTGCTCTTTTCTCATATCTTGATACAAGTCGATGTAAATACTTTGGTAATCTTGTAAATCTCTGCTGCTTAGGATTTCATTTCCGGCGAAGTCGTCAAACGCCGTTAGGATATTACGCAGCCGCAATATCGCACTATACAGACGAATAAAGTCTTTCTGGGCTTCTTCGCTGATGATAGGATTGCCAAGCGGAAACCGCTCTGTCAATTCTGCTATCAACTCAGCATAACCCGGCTTGTAAATGCCATTGTGGTCAAAGCCATTGTAATAATCATCATATGTTTTAAGCAGGACAATACCGCCTGCATCTTTGTTGCCAAACAAGGCAATGGCATCGTCTGTAGCTTGTTTTAAGTCGCGGAAGCATACGATATTGCCAAAAGTTTTTACGCTGTTAAGGATGCGGTTGGTGCGCGAATATGCTTGTATCAATCCGTGCATTTTGAGGTTTTTATCAACCCAAAGCGTATTCATCGTAGTTGCATCAAATCCGGTCAGGAACATGTTTACAACGATAAGTATGTCAATCTCCCGGTTCTTCACACGCTGCGAAAGGTCTTTATAATAGTTTTGGAATTTGTCCGAGGATGTATCATAATCGGTTTTAGGTGTCCACATCACATTGTAATCCTGTATCGCCGCTTCAAGAAAATCGCGGGAGCTTTTATCAAGCCTGTCATTATCGAAATCTTCATCAGGCAGCACATCCTCCGGGTCGTCCTCGTTTGCGCTGTAGCTGAATATTGTCGCGATTGTCAGATTCTTATTTTTCTCGGTGAGCTGTTTTTTGAACTCCTCATAATACTTCATTGTCATTGGGATTGAGGACACCGCGAAAATCGAATTGAACCCCGCGACGCGCTGCCCTTTGAGCGAATAGAACGAATTGCGCTTTGTCTTTTGGTCGAAATGTTCGAGGATGTACGCGACAACCTCACGGATGCGCTCGGATGAACCCATCGCCTTTTCAACATCAATGGCGCGGACATCTTTATCCGCAATATCATCTTTTTGTTTGACCGTGTTGATGAAATCTATACGGAACGGCAGCACGTTCCCGTCATTGATGGCGTCAACGATGGTATATGTATGCAACTTATCGCCAAAAGCCTGTTCGGTTGTCCGCATAAGCGGGCTGCCGCTTGTCCCTGCGTTGACCGCAAAGATTGGCGTACCCGTAAATCCAAACAGGTGATACTGCTTAAATGCCTTGATTATCTTCTGGTGCATCTCACCGAACTGCGAACGGTGGCACTCGTCAAAGATGATAACAATACGCTGCTTATAAACATCATGCGTTTTATGCTTGGCAACAAATCTATCCAGCTTTTGAATGGTCGTTACGATGATTTTAGAACCGGGGTCAGAGAGATTGTTTTCAAGCTGTTTAGTCGATTTACTGGCATTGGCCGCGTCTTTTTGAAAGCGGTCGTATTCCTTCATGGTTTGATAGTCAAGGTCTTTGCGGTCAACCACGAATAAAACTTTGTCCACCGTCTCCAGCCCAGTTGCAAGTAG
>Ga0099364_10005490_pt1 | contig 18794 bp, 19 predicted proteins | sample TergutTh196P3_FD_73070 | JGI IMG/M metagenome (GOLD analysis project Ga0099364, IMG submission 73070) | Microcerotermes parvus P3 segment gut microbial communities from Pointe-Noire, Republic of the Congo - Th196 P3 | ecosystem: Host-associated > Arthropoda: Insects > Digestive system > Gut ...
GCTTTCGCTTCTGGTTTACTGCTTCTCATGATGAGAGTATACAGACCGCTTTCGTTGATGATTATTGTTTCTCGTCCCCGACCGATTGCGTCAGAAATTCTGACGCAATCTCTTTCATCTTCATCCAGCTTTGAGATTGTCTCTCTGGAGTTGCTATATCCCAAGCAATCACATACATCCTTACCTACGAACCACGGTTCGTTTTCTCTTTCTACTACTCGGACTCCGCCGAATATCTCGTGTCCGAACTGAGTTATTATACTCGTTTCTTGTTTTTTTTCATTATCCATGAAATCTCCCCTTATATTTTTTTATATTTCTCTAAATCACTCATCGCCATCGGCAATTCCTAGTTCATCGACAAGTCTATCGCACATCAGCACTATTTGCTCATCGTCTAACTGACCAAAATAACTCATATCTATGCTCAAACTCTCGATCACATTCCACAATCTGTCGTAGGTATCTACTTTGTGTTCAATGACATACTTTCTCACAGTGTATTCTACCAGATCAGGAAAACTGAACCTCTCCAGACTTTTCATGATGGCATCTATCGTCTTAAATCTTAAACTAGTCATCATCCCCTCCTACGTGGGTTTGCTGGTCGTAGTTATCTCTTACAGATGGAACTTTGTAATATATTGCTCCGTAATTATCTTTTTTGGGTGCTTTTTCTAGTTTGAGTAGGATTCTAAGTAGATGTCCTGCCTTCTTTTTCTGAGAAACGGAAGGCTCTCTAATCCCGCACTCCATCAAAATATCGGTAACCGTCCTGCCCCTCCAAAAACTGCTGTCTGTCTTCCAGTCTAGCCTGCTCCTGATCAAGTCATCTATGCTGTCGCTAACCTCGAATTTACTGTTACTTTCATTCAGTAGCTCCATCTCTTTAGGAGATAACCACCAGATATAGTTGTCTTGTTTTGCTACGGCGTTTTCGTATAAAACTCGCACCTCCGCCCACATTTGCTGCATGTTGATTTCCTTTATGCTGGATATTTGTTTGACTGAGATACACCAAAACCTTGTATTTCCAGTCTCATCAAAGAGAAATTCTGGATTGTTGGCATCACCACAATAGACAGTTCTTCTCCAGATAGTTTCATGCTTTTTAGCGTATGGCAGACGGACTTCGGTCTTGTTGTTTGTAAGATATGCTTTTAGTGCAGGTAGGTTTCTCTTTGTTGTATTTTCGATTTCTCCCAGTTCTGCTATCCAGACGCTGTTTGCTATTAAGAGGCTGTCTTTTTGCTCTGCATTCAACGTCAATCCGTTGGCAAACCAGTCAAGGTGTCCGCCCACCAACTCTCTGAAAAACGTGGACTTCCCTGCTTCTTGATTACCCTGAAATACCAGAACACCTCTTGTTCTAAAACCGTCTCCATCCTCTCTCACAGCGGCTGCATATGCACTGATGAGCCACTTTGTAATCAGTATATTTTTAAGGTAATCATCGGATTCAAAGGTCACTATAGCATTGCAGACTTCAGATATGCGATTTTTTCTGTCCCAACGCTCGCTATGTATCCAGTCTTTAACAGGGTTTCGTTTGTTTCTTATGGATATTGCATCTAGGTAAATGTTTAAGACTTCGTTGTTTACATGTAGCTTATTATAATTGCATTTACTAATCACACTGGCGTAGAACGTTCGCAAATGACCCTGTGACTTTAAGACTTTGCCATCAATCATACAGTCAAAGCTACCTGTGATCACATTGAACGAAATATCATGTTGATAGTATTTCAGGAGGGCTTCAAGGTTTTCTTGGGTGTTGGATAATTTGTATTTAGCGTCAATATGGGTAAATATTTCAAGTGGAGCTTTTGCCTCTGCTGTTCTTTGTTGCGTAGTTTCTATGCGTTTTTCTACGAATGGATAAACTTTGCCGCCAGCTTTGATTAAGTCCACTACATCCCACGTGTTGGGGTAATCATCGTGCATTATATTCAAGATTAACCCGTGATAGTTTAATTTTATGCTTCGCATGGCGTTTTTGCCAGATTCGTCATTGTCAGGCCAGTAGATCACTTGTCTGCCTTTCAACGGCTCAAAATCCGTCTTTCCTATCGCTCTACAGCCACCACACCAACTGACTGGGATATAAGGCCACTCAGCAATGTCAGTGTAAATCTCCGAAAACTGCCATTTCACTGCTTCGACTTTTTTTGCACCTTCCAAAACTAAGACAACTTTTTCGGTATATTTTGCCAACATTTCGAGATTGTATAGTGGCCTTTCTTCATTGATACAACACTTTTCCCATGTTGGTTTTTCGTTGAATTTACCTCTCCAGCAGGTTGCATAACGCACCTCTTTTCTTCTGTTGTCATCGAACTCAAATCGATATTCGATCATCATTAACTGATTGAACTCGTTCTTATAATAATATGTCCGCAGGAGCTTGCTTCTCACAATAGGATTCTTGTTTTCGTCGACAAGTGCTATGTATTCATCACCTATTTTGTAGGTTTGAAGCGGAGGCGGGGCATCCTCAGGAACAGGAAGGCATATAGATTTCCCTTTCCTGACTAACTCATCATATGTCGTAGATGAATTATTCTTCTTATTCAGTATTTTTACCGCTGTTATTGACGAAAAATCTTTTTCGAGTCCAATTTCTGCATTCAATATTTTCAATGCTTTATATTGATTATTATCAGTAAAGAGATATGCATAAAGCGAGATCAAATCCGTTCCAGACACATCAGATAATGCATAATCTGCCCACCAACCACTTTTCAGATTGACCTTGAAACTCCCGAGTCTATTGTCTTGTCTGTTAGGATTTAAAGCAACCCAATAATGTCCCTCTTTTTCTCCATCGCTCAGCCATTTTTGAACCCAGTATTCAATGTTTGCAAACAATCTGTCGTTCAGATAATCAAAATCATGACTCATTGGATATTTCCGCACCTTTTAAGTTCGTGTTCAAACAACTTGTCTCGAACTTTGGCTATGTTATCAACAGAAACTTTATCCCATGAACATTTTTCCAGATACGACAAAACCTGCTGACTTATCCCACAGATATTCGCAAGCTCATGCTGAGTACAATTGTTCTCAGCCCTGAACACACGAGCCAACTTAGCTACGAATTCTTTCTCCATTACTTGCATAAATAAACCCTCCCAAAAATTGACTTTTTGTAACTACTTGATTTGCAATTACTTGTAATTTCAGCTGTCGAAATCAAACGTCCCTTTTTGGTATCTAGTTTTAAATTATGCTCTTTGTATATTCTTGTAAGATCTTTTACGCCTGAAGTTTTACTAGATATATCGTTAACTCGGTGTTCAATTAAATTATTAATATCATCCATAAGCTCCGAATATACCTCAGTGATAGTAGCACTTTGTATAGGAAATTTGCTTTTGGTGAGTATTTCGTATATTTTACACTTCATTGAATACTCTAACGATGAGTCTAACAAAGGACTTATAGAATTATCAGAAACTGAACATGCTGTACTGATATTACCTTTTAAGTTATTAACTTTATTTTTGATATTATCAATTATTTTGCTTGTGTCTATATAATCAGTTACATCCTCTTTTGGTAGATATAATTGATCCAAGGACTCTTTGAGTACAGCTTTTCCGTCTTTCGACTGGATATATGAAGAGATTACTTTTTGTATTTCTTTTTCGATGTTTGATTTTGTAGTTTGATTATAAGATGATGCAAGAAGTGATTCCTGAACCTTTTCTTCTGTTTTTGTATGTTGTAATCTGTCCTCACCCTCAATACAGTATTCTTCTATATAGTCATGGTAATCCACAATTGCTTCTATTGAGCGTATAGTTAATAATAAGCTATACTTTTCTTTATCCCACAAATGCAAAATACATTTTTCAGCATCACTTTTTTCCATAGACTTAAAAGTATCTTCATCAACTCGCGTTCTACACACAATTTCATAAAGCTTGTCAAGAGTGGCATCAGAATTTTCAATGAGATAGTATATATAATTTACATTAGCTCTTAGTGACAAAGGAACATATGCAGGATCCCATAATCCTTCTACATTGTTTATCCCTTGTGTTCTAATTTGGTCAGAGATATTTTTATCAGTATGTTCCCATTTGATTCTCAATTGTGAATCATTAGGTGCTGTCCAAAAATATCCTTTAGTTCTTTTTGAAAGCAAAAAATTTGAACGTGATTGTTGAATCGCTATATCAAGATAGTCTTTCCATAATTCTTTTAGGTTTTCTTCATGGTCATCACAGCTCCAAAGATAAAATTTTTCTATTTCATTTAATGCAGGATGGTTTTGAAGATTTAAATCATTTATTTGATTTTTATTCATCATAATTTCATTGTATCTTTTATCCGCTTCACTAACAACAATCAAATCAATGATGTAGAATACATAGTATAGATTTATATATTTTTTATCAATCTCACAAGGTTGTTCCCATAAACCCAACAATTCATATATTGGATCATTTGATACTATAGGTTTACATTCTGACAATTGTGGAAGATAAAGTAAACAATCTTTTAAAAGCCAAAATGCGAGTTTTTTTCTTGCATTATCTAAATTAGTTTTAAGATTTTCCATATTTATAGCTGTTAAAAAAGCCGTATCTATATCATCTTTTGTTCTTTCGGCTTCGTCTACCAATTCTCCAAAAATATAGTCATACACATCTGCTAAAGTAGAGCCTACAGAATAAGTAAAATACAATGATTTTTTGGAACTTTTATTTGCCATAAAGCCCCATGTACCATCGTCTCGTTGACTATTCATGATTTTCTGTAAGGTTTCGTTAGCAAGCTCGAAGATGATTTTTTCGGTATCAGAACTAATGATAAGGCATTTGAGTTTATGCGAGGCATAGCGAATGAGAACGCACAACGAAAGAACCCAAGTTATCGTTTCGATATAACCATCTGTTTCAAAACCCACTATTTTTTTTGTTTTATTATGAGGAACAATAGGCTCAGCAGAATAACCTTGGTTGGCTTTCCATTCTTTAATTTTTAAAACACTTTTTTCTGTTATGTCATTTATGTCTGCCTTGTCTTGCTCTGTGATAACAATAATGCTTTTACCTTCTGAATTAATGTTTTGCTTTTTGTTAAAAGCCACTAAAAGTAAAAGTAACCCGGTGAGTCCTATAGATTCTGACAGAATACCTTCTGTTTTCAGATAATCTTCATCTGAAAAAAAAGTTTTTTCTAATCTATTTTTTATAATTGTGTCTTTTGCAGGGATAATCACATTATAAAGTTTCTCAAATATTTGTGATTTGGTTTTTCTTGTTTCCATTATAAATTTCCTCCAAATTGTTTAGAAATCTTCATTTTTTTGCCTGAAAATATTCCAGCCCTTCTTCAAATTTCTTTTGAATCTCTTTTATTTTTTCACCAGCATTAGCAAAGCTAATATTATTACAGGCGATTTCGATTAGGGCATCGTCTGTAATGCTGTTGAATATTTTACCAAATTCTCTTGCAACTTCTTGGTTGTGTATTTTTAGGGTTGCGGATATTAATACATTACTTTTTGCTTGAGCTTTATCTGATTCTCTGAAATGTATAAAAACGATTTTTGCATCGACTATTACAATTTCAAAACTGAATGCAAACTTTGTCAGGTAAATATTATAATTTTTACCCATATTAGCTGCAATGAGGCCTTCGATTTCTTCAAGTTTTTCAGGAGCGTTAGCCGCATAAACTCTATCAAAACGATTTACTCTTTTCATAACATTTTTAATTGCTTCAAAAAAACCTTCATGAGTATTTTTTACAATGTATGGTGAAAAACGAGTAGTTCTGACAGAATCAGTTGCACTATTTACAGCTTTTGTAAGCTCATCAAATGCTTCCTTTTCTCCAAAAATATATTCCGTAATGATGCTGGCACTTGTTTTTCCATCCATAGTAAAAGATTCTTTTAAGTCTTTGATCCATGTTTCAATTGTATTCATTTTATATTCGAGTGTCTCTTTTAATATGCTATCATATGGTCGAACTCCCTGACTACTAGCATTTTTAGTTTCCAGAGCTTCAAATCTTTTCATAATTTCTATTTTTAGATCATTTACTGTATCAGCATGGTTGAGACCATTAAACTCATCTTTATTGTATTCAATTCGGTCAAAGGCTTGAGTATCAAATGGCGGTTTATTTCCAATTGGGTTAATAATTATCACATATTTATTAAGAGCATGTGCAATACCCATTTCATAAAAAACATTTCTATTTGTCCCAACAGTATCTGCAATTACAACATCACTTTCTAAAATTGCTTTAAAAATTTTATCAGTCACTGTTCCTGTTGCTGTGGTTGAGAGAGCATAATCTATAGAGAAATTGTTTTCAACTGCAAGCGGTTTAAAAACTTTAGTATACATCCTGTCAGCATGTATTCTGATTTCAGTATCAGGTTCGCCAATAGGTGTTATCAAAAAAGCTTTCTTTCTAATGCTCATATCTATAACCTCTGTCTGTTTTTTCAATTTTTTTTAAAGAGATTCTCAATTTATATCTCCTCCACATAAATCATCTTCTAAAGCGTCTGCAAAGCTAACAATATTGTTAATAACTTGTAATATTTCTTGAGGTGAAATAGCTGACAAAAGTAAACTTTCTCTAAGGTAATGTTTGTCATCTATTTTTATTAAACCACCAAAAGTTAGATTGTTGATTTTTGTCAGTGCGATTTCTGTCTTGTCTAGTGGTATGATGCCTATAGGTGATACAACTTGAACCCATTCTCCACAGGTATTAGAAATATTTCTAAAAACAAATAAAGTTTGTGTTCTTGTGGGTGCTTGTGTTTTCAAATCGACAGTCTGAAGTGATATTTTAAGGCAATTTCCTGAGTCTTCTTGAATCGTGAATTTTGTTTTTATAAAAGAGCTAATTTCATTCCATGTAGCCATTTTAGCCTCCAATTAATTTTATTTCATTCCTTAGTTATGATAGTTATTTATATCAAACATAAAAATCTCATAATTGATTGATTATTCTGCTTAAATCATTTCCTGTCAGCAAACTAACATCATTTACTGTTTGTCCAAGATATGAAGCGTACAAGCTAAGAATCAATAATTTTAACAAATTTCGTTGACTTTCTGATATTGCAGCTATGTTGTGAAAACTTGTAAAAAATATCATTCCTTTGCCATATTTTACTTTGACCATTAATGGTTTACCCACGAATTTACTTGATGATGATTTTAGAAGAACATCTCCTTGAGATTTATTTAACACAGCCCATGATCCTAAATCAAATTCAATTTCAACCATGTTATTGGGCACAACACCTTTAATTAGTTCAACCAGTTCTTTATCTACCACTTCAGCATTCATCTTCATTTTATTACCGATATGCCCTGCAAAATCAAAAATATTTGGAAAAGTTTTATTTAAAGTTGTGTCCATAAGATCAGAAGCATAGAGACAACCACCATCCTCTACAAACTTTCGTAGTTTTATAGTGTCTATCTTATCTTGTGTTCCGCAGTTAAGGAAGAGAATATCGCATTTATATTGCAATTCATTAAAACTTTTGAATTTAATATTCAATCCATCCAGTATTTTTCCAATATCATCATACTTTGGACTTGAAACACCTGTGATTTTTTGCAAAATTTTTGGTTTCTTTCTTTCCTCAATTTCTTTTGGTGTGGATTTTACTCCATTAACGATATTCTTTATGGGACATTTACATCTGATACACGATGTTGATCCCATACCTATTGAAAGCCCACAATCTGGACATTTATAAGTCATTCTTCACTTCCTCCTGAAATCAAACTTTCTGATCTTTTTAATATATCTTCTATTTTTCTTTTTAAATCTGTGATTTCTTCTTTTGTGCTGATGTTATTATACATTTGATATGCTCTAAAATCTCTTAATGAGTCTTTGTCATACCTATTATCAATTATTGTCTCCTTACTTTTTGCAAGTGCCTCAATTATCAAATCAACTATTCGAGGATGTCCAGATAGTAGTTTCTTTATTTCAGATACTATTATTTTTGTGGGCAAAGACACTTCTTTTTTTTCGTTAACAATAGAGAAACCAAATTTTTTAACCGTTTCAATATTGAACAATCCTGTTGCACATGTTAAAATATCATTTTCAAATTGGAAAAAATCAGATAGGGACTTCTCGTATGAGTTCAGTCTCTCTACTGTAGTTGCTGACATCTTATCTATTTCTTTTTTAAGAATCAATGTCCTATTTAAATTATTAGCGACTTTTTCTTTTAAAACCATTATCATGTCGAATAATGAACCTGGATAGACAGGATCATTTAACATACTATCAAGATTATACTCGTAGCGCATCTTGACAAGGTATTCATAATTAAAGAGTTTTTTATCTAATGGCTGTCTTTGGGAATTAGAGTTGTAAATTAGTCCATGTAACCTCGTTATTTCTTTGTTAATATCGTTTAGCATATTCTCTTTAACTTTTTTTAATTTTTCAAATTCATCTTGTCTAAGTTTTAAAATCGCAACTGATTGTTGATAACTGCTTGATTCTTCCATAACTTTAGATATTGACTCTGCAAATTTTTTACTTATTTCCTTAACTATTCTCATATTTGGATTATCTAAACATTTCATCTCTATACATTTTTTATAGAGAGTGGAGTCAATGTCTTTCGCAAAAACAGAGTTTTTGATGTTTTTATCTGTAGTTTTCAAGTATTCACAAAAAACTCGTAAATTTTCTCTCTGTAACTGTTTTCGTCCTGATTCTTTATCTATTGTGATTGTTTTTACATACGATTCTATTATATCCGATATATCTTTGGTTAATATTTTATCATGAGTTTTATTATCATACACAGCAATAATCTGATCAATGAAATAGTCAAGCTTAGAAATAGTTCGCTCTAATATATAACTTCTGATTTTATCGATTGAATCAGGAACAACAAATAAATCGTATACAGGTTTATACTTATCGTATATTTCGTTTATGTTTAAAACATACTTTGACCTTTGCTCCAAACCCTTTTTTATGTCATCATATGTTTCAAACCCTATTGGTACGAAACACATCGTTGTATCATCAGGTTTATTTCCATTATTGTCATAAAAATTTTTTAAAGTGTCACTTAATTCTTTTGGAGAGTTACAAGAATTTATGTATTTTAATAAAAGGGCTTCAAACTTAAAATTGTCAATAGGATAAAAAGGATCAAAAGCCCCATCACTTACGGCTAGCAATATACAAGGTTGGGGTAAGGAGTATGCTTGATGGTTTATAACAGCTTGTTTATCTGATAGCTCAAAAATGTTTGTGATTTTTCTGTTTTCTTCATCATCAATAGTAAGTTGCTTTAACCCATCTTTAGATAAAACATAACACCTTGAATCACCTACCCATAAAACATCGACTTCTATTGAATCTTTACTACTATCTTTATACATAATCGAGGCTAATGTAGTAGGAAGAAGTGATAAACCCTTCATTTTTGGAGAATCGATTTTAAAATACTCAACAGTCTTTTTTAGATTATCTGATATAAATTGTGATAATTTCTGCCTAGTTTTACTATCACTTAAATCAGAAAAGTCCGAGTAATTTTTTATAGCATAAATAAATGATGCTATGACTATTCTTGATCCCCATAATGCTGATGTTTTGTAGGGAAGTGATGCTAAGTTTTGAAACCATTCGTTAAGGTAGTTCTTAAATAAGTCAGATTCTTTCCCTAATTTATGTTGAATAACTATTTCATAAAGATATTCAAAGATTTGATTATTTTTATATAAGGAATCATCTAACGATATCTTAAATGCACCAGAGCCACCTAATCCATCTGCAACAGCAATTAAATTATCGTCTAAATATGGTTCTGCATCTTCGTTTCCTAATATGGAATAAAATTTGAATGATAAATTTGGTTTCATAACCTCTCCCTTACTTTTTATCTATTTCTATAGCTAATTTTTTTGAAATTAACCAATCAAATTTAACATTATGTGAAAATCCATTTATGTATGTTATTTTATACATGTCGGTTGCGATTTGCTCAATTTTTTTATACCCTAAATTAAATACTTCATCTGGAGAAACCATTTTAATGCTATGAAAAGACCATGGTTTACATACATCGGCTGTTTTTGACTTAACATCTTCTGTTGCTATTTTCTCTGAAATTACCCATTTCACATCTTTTATAAACGATAATCCTGAAGTTGTTGTAATTTTATATTTATATCCTGACGCTTGCTCGATTTTTTTATATCCCATTTTTAGAACATTCATTGCTGATTCCATCACGATATTATGTATATGCCATGGCTTACAAACATCAGCTCCTGTAGGTTCCTTTAGTTTTGCCAGTTTTTCTGATAGTAAAAACTTAAACTCTTTTATAAATGTTGTCCCTGAAGTTGTCGTCAGTTTATACTTATTGCTGGATGCTTGTTCTATTTTTCTATATCCCAAAGAAAAAATGTTATCTGGTGATTGCATTTCTATCTCGTGTCCCCCCCATGGTTTACAAATGTCAGCTGTTTTGGGATATGCGTAACCTGAACTAATAATTTGCTCAATAGATAGAATCCTTTTTATATTGTCGTTAAGAATAACTTTGTATTTATGCCCGGAAGAGTCATCTTTGCCAAATGCCTTAACATTTTTTTTCTTTAACTCTGTGATTGATGATAATAATTGAGCAACTAGCTCATGTTCTACCCAAAGATTCATGTCGAAATTCTTATGGTAATAATCAGGCACGCTAAGATTATCAGAGAGAACGTTCTGAACTTGATCGGCTGTTGGTCTTTTTGAGTGTTCATTTTCAAGCATCCAATAAATCAAGTTAGACAATGTTTCTTTATGATGTTTTCCTATTTCTATGTCAAATTTATCGTTTACTATAACCTTTCCACCTTTACCAATTTCTTCACCTATTTCTGGTGGATCATCTATTCCCTCAATTGTTGGGTCTTTACCCGTCCACCAGCGATGATACACAATAGCAAAGGTAAATATATCTGTTGCTGGAGTAATAACCTTTGAAGAAACGCTTCCTGTCTTATATAAAAAATATTCAGGACTTCTATAGTATTCTGAACCGCCTAACTCCTCTGGAGTTGGAATGTCGTTTTTTATATAAGAAAGGTCAAAATCTATTAAATAGGGTAAATAATCACTTCCCTTTGGCTTTACAAGTATGTTTGCTTCTTTTAAATCTCCATGAATTATATCACGTTTATGAATTTCTGCCAATAGTTTTATCAGTTCAATCCCTAACGAAATAAATTGTTTTTGATTTATCGAGGTAAAATCATGATTATTTGGCAAGACATCGTGAATTATCTTTGTGATTGTCACAAAAAACGAACCATCATCAAAATGCTCTTCTTCAACAACTATCCTGTCTCGAATAGATTGTAACCCTGCCATTTTTTCTTGAATTTTTTTTTGTTTTCTAACATGGTTCTGATATTTTTTTCTCGTATCAGAGGCGGCTTCAAAAGTATCAGATTTTGGCGGATTTTTTATGTCTGTATTTCTTTTAATAAAGTACTCTTCTCCTTTATACATTCCCCTAATTCTTAAACCATTTCCCGTGCATTCACTAAACTTTGGTTCATTCGTTTTTGAAATGTATTTTGGATTTACAATCTCATACTTATTTTTGTACTTTATTGCCATTATATTACCTCAACTTCTTTCACACTCATCTAGTGTATCCTCTATTACTATAACATAAAGAGGATACACTTTGAATTGTGAGTTGCTACCATTATTTAGTTGATTTCTCAATAATTTTGATAACATCGTTAAAATTAACATCCTTTAGTCCAAGGTCCTCTGTAGGCAAGTAATAGCAATCTTCCAAAGGTTCAATAATTTTTTCGTAATATGAACCTGGAGGTGCTATAATAACTAATCTTCGTAAAGATTTATTCAGGGTTCCTGTTTGACTACTACAATTCCACATATCTTTGAAACCTTGTTCATCAACCATATCATCTGGATAATTTGGACATCCTTTTCTTGCACCAAGTTTCAAAGCATCTGTATCTGAGAATAGGACAATTATTTGCCTATCGTTTGGACCAGCTTTAAAGCTTGATTTCATTGCAAAATAAATGGCTTCAAGACCGTTTTCGGGTGCGTCACCTCCACCTTGAGCTACTACATTATCTAAATAGCTTTTATATTCAGCTTCATCACCCGCAGAAAGCTCAAAGAATTCACTGATTTGCATAGTGTTGTCCCCGTCATATTCATAATCACGGAAAACTATTACTTTTATGCGAAGTGAAGACATTTTGCCTCTATTCGCCTCAATACAATCTTTTAATTCTTTATGAAATCTCAGGGCATGTTCTTTCACCATCTCTATACATGGTGTCATACTTCCTGTTCCATCGATACAGAAAACTATATCGATATTTCTACTTTTCTCATTTGCATTTGCATCTGACATTATTTCCTCCATATTAAGTCTTTTATGACTTCATTTATTTTTATTTTATTTAATATCATTGAATTTATTGGTTCGGCATCTTTCCAAGCATGGTGAATTTTCAAAGTTTTCCCGGTTGAAACATCAATCGCACCACCTAAACTATTGAATTCATCTATATCAAAAGTCAGGTTTACGGGGTCCCTTTCTGGAATATTACTCACAAAACCATCCTTATCTATATTCGATCCATCATACCAAGTCGCATCACAATATATTCTTCTTCCATCTTTAAGGTGAATCAGGTTCCACGCATGATTTCCGATATTGCTGACCCACTTCTCGACTTTTGATACTTCAGGATGGTTTTTAAGCCTCTCAATTACCACATTTGAATATCCATCACATACTTCTAATTTAATATTTTTATCAGTATGTTTTGCCGATATTCCTACTTTTGCAAAATTGTAATTGTAATCAGTAGCGATCTGAAATATAACTTGTTCTATTTGATTAAATACAGAGTCTTTCCTTCTTCTTTCCATTTTATATTCAATTTCATCATGTTTTTTTTTAGTGAGAGTGTAGTTGATTAATCCGTTCCCAATGGATCCGGTTACTTTACCCCATTTTTGACCAATCCAAGTGGGCTGATCAAACGACCATCCTGCCTTTGCATTAACTGTAAATTCAATACAAGCTTCACAATCATCATTATAAAAAAATCGATGTGTGATTGACAAAGCCGAATTTATGTTTTTTTTCATAAATTCTTCTTTAAACTGTTCAGCTGCTACTTTAGCGTATTTTGGTATATAATCCTTTGTCATGCTTTACCTGTCATATAATCTATTTCTAGTTGATTCAACTTCATTCAAAAAAGCCACATTTTTTATATCATTTGGAATTATTACCACCTTTTGGTTTTGTTTACCTTTTAAAACACAAAACATTTCAATGTGGGTTGCCACCCCATCTTCTCCTAAAGGACATACATTCCTATCATGCCAATCATTTTCTCTTCTAGGCAAATAAACGGCAAGCCCAAAAGCTTCCATTCTATCTCGTGGGACTCCTCTTTCAGCAAGATCATTCATAATTCTATTGGCACGCCTGTCAGATAAACCAATGGGCCAAACTCCAGTATATGATCTATTTTTTGATTCAGAACCAACTAAATAAATCTTTACGTCAGGATTCGGATTACTATTTATATATCTTATAATAGTATCAGCAAATCTGTTCAACATTAACAAAGCTTCTTGCGGTCTTTCAAAAATCTCATTAGGATCACTGTTCATTTTATGCCTTTGAGGCTCATTAAACAAAAATTCTATATAAATAGGCCATCCGTACTCGTCAAAGAACTCTATAGGTCTTACTTCTGGAAAACCACTATCTATACTATTTGGCATTCTTGAACTGATATATGGTGCTATTGTCACGGTATTTGCATTAGCCTTTGACAAAATAGTTTTCCAAATAATCCCAATTCCGTTTTGAATGTTTGGAGATAATTCTCTTTGAGGAGGTGCCACGTCTCCAAGTCCAATAAAAGTAATATCCACATCCTTTAGATTGGGTAAAAAACGATTACTATGTAATCTTTCTGCTATAGTTTCCGCAAATTGCTTTATCTCCTCATCAGAAACATGAAAGTAGAAATTGTCTATGTCATGAGAAGTAAAGTTTAATGGACCTTGGGTTACTATACCTGTATCTAATATTACTAATTTTTGGTTTTTTATTCTTTGCCCATTCCTACTTGCAGTTCTCTTAAATACATCAAAAAGATTACTCGCATCATTGATTGCTCTTAATAAGTCATTTTCAGGTGTAATTGCTTTTGTTCTTTCTACATTTTGAACAATGAATAGAATATCTTCAATATCCTGTTCTAGTTGTGTGTTTACATCACTTTCTTCATCAACTTCAAAATCGTCAAAAATCGCTATTCTTCTCGGTGTCCCTTCACTAGTAATGATCCCGATAAAACCTCCATATCTCGTCTGACGGCTTTTTAATGAATTTGATATATAATTACTCAACTCATCAAGGATGTCATGATCGAAAGCGTTAGCATTCGCATGTCTTCCGAGTATAATCACCAAAGCATTAACATTTTTTGATGAACAGCTACTCAAAGCAATCAAACTAGCTAATAATATGGCGAATAGAGTCATAATAAAAGTTATTTTCTTTTCCATCATGACGTACCTCCAAATTCAGGTTTTTCAGTTATTGCAGGGTTTGCCTTAATAAATTCATCATATCTGATTTGTCCATTTGATTCGTTATCTTCTAACCATTGATGGAAAGTTTTAGGAGTAAAGTATTCAGGATGTTTTGATTTTGCTGATAGTTCATCCCTAATTTGAACGACTAACGCATCAAGTATATCGACTAATGCATCAACATCAGTTTTATAATCATCTGCGACATTGTTCTCTAAAGCATCATTTAGTGCAGTATATAAAGTACTATAGGTTTCCTGACTACTTTTCTGAAGGTCAGGGGCATGTTTTTTTTCTGCATCTACAATATCGTATAAGGCGTTATAAAACCCTGTGGTTTCAGCTGCTGCTTCAATCGCTTGCGTATCAGTTTGAGTTTTTTCTCTTAATTCATTTAGTTTATTCTCGCTACAAATCTTTTGGATCAAATCATCTCTAGTTTTTTCAAAATTGCTTATTTCTTTTTCAGCTTCATTCATCTTATCCTTGTATACAGTAAATTTTTTAGCGTTAAACAAACCAAGAACGAATGAAACTAGTGTTGTTAGAATTGGTATATATAATGAAAACCAATCTAACTCTCTTAGAATACCCCTTGAAAAATTTGTGTATTTTGGTCTCTTTCGATCATGGTTTTGCTGGCAACAAACAGTTAAGCTAGCATCGTGTCTATCAGAACATCTTCTTTCGGCTTTTTCATATACATCAGAATATCTAATCGATTCCCAATTTGCCAAAGCTTTTTCATAACTTGATACATTTTCATTGAACTGAATATGTCTCATATTAAACACTTTTATTTGAGCAGCTCCTGTAGCTCCAGTAAGTACTATTAATGCAAGACAAGCTAAAATAAAGTGATTTCGTACTTCAGTTAATTCAGGAACTTTCCAAAAAGCTGGGATGTTAAACAAATACCCCAATCCAAAATATGAAGATAAAAATGCAAAGATATCTATAAAAGCAGCAATTGCAAAACCTGCCAAAATTGCTCCATACAATGGCCATCCTTTTACAAAAATTAAAGTAAAACACATGGCATCAAGTAAAATAAAAACAGAGATCGGGATTAATATTTGTTTTACCCAATCCTTTTTATACCAAGCTACGACCGCATCTTCTTTGATCATTTTATCGGTCTTTCCCATTTTTCCTCCAATTTACCTAAAGTTTTTCAATTTTGTTTTGCTTAATAAGATTATATTTGATAATCTTGTTCTGCTCACCTATTTTTGAAGTATCAGAATCTTGAGCTTCTAAAATGTTAGTTATACGATTACCATAGTTGTTTTTTATTTTGCTTATTGCAACATCACAATCATATATAACACTTAAATTTGTACGTATCCTCTCCAGAATGATATCTTTTTCATTATGAAACACATAGCTTCTGTCTTGAATAATTTGATCATTCCAAAAATCGTCAAAATCACTTTTAGTTCGCTCAAATATCGCTAAAGCTCTATCATAAAGATTTTTTATTTGATCTTCTATCTCGGTATCGCTCCTATACTCTTTGTCAGGATCTTTTGCTTCATTAAGTAAGTCCTCTACTTCTTTTAGAGCATTTTTTTTAAGACTGTCAAACTCTACTTTTTTTCTAGTTCTAAGTTCTGTTGATTCTGGCATCTGTTACTCCTCATTTATTTAATCTGACCACTCTTCAGGTCTTTGTATATTTGTATATTGTTTAATTTCAAAGTCTGCTGATTTGGTGGGATTATCTATATCATTCATTTTTAGTAACTCAATATCTGAAGGGAAATTGATGTTTCTGTATTTTTCTCCATGTAACTTACGCCCCTTCCTAATTAATGAGGTTTTGTAAATTCCAATTTTCTCTTTACAAAATGCCCATTCACGTTCAAAAAAAGCGTTGTAAGTGTCTTTTTTAATTATCGCATTTTGACATGCTTTGTTTCCATTATCATTTGAAGAGATGATTGTATCTAAACAAGACAGTTTTTCTGCTTCAATTTTCCCTATATGCATATTGATCCTTGAGTCTCCTAATGGTAAGTTTTTGATTAAATCTTGTTGAGCTTGGATAATTGCTTTCGATCTTTCTATAGCATCCAACCCTTTTTCCATGCTCATTACTACTGTTAGGTTTGAATTTGTTATGTCTTTAATATATGATTTTGTCCATTCATCTCTAACGACAACACCAAAACTTCGTACCATTTCACCCACATAGTCTGTTATGCTATAAGGTTTTTCATCGATAACCATGTTGTTCAAATTATCTTCTTTAGCATCTTTTTTTCCATTATTTATCAAATCTCTTTCTTGAGCACAGGTAATAGTGTACTTGCTTTCCTTTCTGCAATCAACTGAAAACATCCATTTGAAAAACCAAAAGAAACATTTTTTACCTCTTTCATCCCTACATCTCATATTTATTTTTCTCCATATTTTTAGTTTTTATTTATAATATATTGAATAGTATCCAATTCATCATTTATTGCTTTACGTTCTTTTTTATACTGTTCATTCTCTTCATCGATAGAAATTTTGTTTGCATCCTTATACCCTTTGTAAGTCTCTTCAGAGAATTTATTCCCTTTTTTCTCTTGTAGATCATTCTGCAATCGGATAATTTCTTTTTCATGCCTATCTTTTAGAAGTTCCATATCTTCATGTAATTGTTTTTTCCTTTCTTCTAACTTTGCAGTATATTTCTTTGCCGTTGAAAACCCAAGTATAATAGATAATAAAGCTGAAAGAAAAGGAACGATAATTGATATTAAGTCGAATATTTTTGAACCACCATATTTTGGTTGTGTGATACCAGATATATTATGTTCATATTTTACAGTTTCTTCATATAGAATCAGTGCATGTTCATATTCTATATTTTTTTCTTTTATCAGCTCTAATCTTATATAAGTAAATATGCCAAGAAAAACAGCTAAGCAAACAAAACATAAAATAAAGAATAGTAATGCTCTATTTTTATCTTCCCTTATCATGTGGGTTCGTTTTGTATTTGGAATACTTATAAGCGGAGCTATCCCAGAATGACCGAAAAAATATGATAGCAAGACAAGTGAGGTCGCAGACAATACGCAAAACATTGTAATCACAAAAACAGAAAATTCTAACTTTGTAGAGTAATTAAAGAACATGAAAGTATTGAATATTATCAATACAGTCAACACTAAAATTACTACAAAATTTGTTAGTAACCTATTTTCAAATAACATAGGCATTTGTTATCCTCCTAATTTTAAGTTAAAATCACCACTCATAATCACATCGAGTGCAGTACCAAAACGGTCCTCTGTTTTGTGTTTCTGTACTTCCGCAAGCTGGACATTTTTTGCCAGTTTCTTCATAAGAAGCACAGTTCATAATTTCTGAAGAATTATTCTCTTCATAAATTGACTCCACATAGTTCAATTCGTTTTGAGGATTCATTGCTTATTTCCTCCGAGTTTCTTTTCTACCATTCTTTATCACATTCATAACAACGCCAAATTCCGTTTTGCTTGTCTGTGTTAGTGCTTCCACATCTAGGGCATGGTTTACCTTTGTCTTGAACAAAGCTGAATCTCATAAAATTCATAAATCTTTTAAACATAATTTATTCTCCTTAACTTTTATAGTCAGAGCCCAGCCAGTTGCCATAAGTATCATATATTCGATTGGCTCTGATTTCATATTTTCGATTTCCATAGGTATCAAAGATGTAGTCTCCTCTGATTTCGTAGACTCTGTTTCCATAAGTATCAAAAATATAGTTTCCACGAATTTCATAAATCCTATTTCCATAAGTGTCATAGAAATAGTCTCCTCTTTTTTCACATACTCTGTTTCCGAAAACATCTCTGATTTCCATGTTCATTAGTTCCTATACATCAAAGTAATTCGCAAACGGATCATCTGTCGGATTATGCGTTGGTGTTGGTGGATTGATATGTCTGCTTACTTCGATAATTATTTCTTTCATTCGTTCTTCATCTATTTGTAGTCTTTCGGCTACTTCATATAGAATTTCTCTTTCTTTTTCGTCTAATTTTCCATCGCATATCGCAAGGTAAACGATATCTGCATAGAGATGGAATTTGTAGTCATTTCTTGACTGGGCATAATATTCACAGATAGCATTTTTTCTGTCTTCTAGGTCCTGTCTGTCCTTAAATCGAAGA
>Ga0099364_10005491_pt1 | contig 18793 bp, 12 predicted proteins | sample TergutTh196P3_FD_73070 | JGI IMG/M metagenome (GOLD analysis project Ga0099364, IMG submission 73070) | Microcerotermes parvus P3 segment gut microbial communities from Pointe-Noire, Republic of the Congo - Th196 P3 | ecosystem: Host-associated > Arthropoda: Insects > Digestive system > Gut ...
AAAGACCCGGTCAAGGATGTACTTGAGGTATCGGGGCTTGACATGACTGCGGGTACAAAGGAGCTTGTATCGGGGTTGGATTTTGAACTCAAGCGGGGAGAAAAGATAGCGGTTATCGGAGCAAACGGCATAGGCAAAACAACATTTCTCAGGTCTATACTAAACCTTGCCCGTCAAGACAAAGGAAACATAACATGGGGCAAGAATGTAACGGTGAGCTATTACGAGCAGGAGGGTGCCTTTCCCAATCAAAACAACACCGCTCTTGAGGAACTGTGGCGGCGTTTTCCCCGTCAAGACGAATTTACCGTGCGTTCAGCCTTGGCACGGGTTCTGCTGCAGGGTGAGAATGTATTCAAGCCCGTATTTGTGCTGAGCGGCGGAGAAAAGGCCAAACTGGCCTTTGCGGTGATCCTGATGGAAAGACGCAACACCCTCATTCTCGATGAACCGACCAACCATCTCGACCTTGCCACAAAGGAGGTACTCGAGCAGAGCCTGAAAGATTTTGCGGGAACACTGCTCTTTGTTTCCCACGACAGGTATCTGCTCAACAATCTGCCATCCAAGATAGCCGAACTAACCCCTGATGGATTTGTTATATATGACGGCAACTTTGACTACTACGCAGAGAAAAAGCGGCAGGAGCAAGAACTCCCGCAAAACAACAATGCAGTGCGTGGAACTAAGGCAACAAACCCCAATAACAAGAAGCTGCGGAGGACAGAGCAGACTCAAAAGCGGGTCAGGCTATCAGAGCTTGAGAAAAAAATAGCCGATCTTGAGCGGCAAACAGCCGAACTTGCCGCTCAAATGAATGACCCCGCCAATCAATCGGACTATCTGCTCATAACCTCCCTCTGCAACAGCCTTGAGGAACACAAGCAGCAACTGGACATATATATGCAGGAATGGCTGGAACTGGAGTGATATTTTTTCATATCACGCTATAGAGCAGTTTTGCGTATGTGGGGAATGGCCAGTGTTTTTTCGGTGCAAATGTTTCCAGCTCGTCAACGATCAAACGCAGTTCTGACATTGCGGCAAAGACTCTATCACGGTAAAAGGCGGCTTGTTCGTATATTTCCCGTGTTTCTTTAGAATCCAGGATTGCGTTTTCGAGTGTTTTCAGCTTTTTGATCATGCAGGAGGACAGCTTTGAGATATTAGCAAGCAGCTGTTCTTCCATGCCTGTATCATACTCTCCGCAGACCTTTTTCTGGCTCAGCAGATTGGCTAAATCGCTCTGATAATCAACACAGGCAGGGATAATATCACCCTTTACCATATCTACCATGGTCAGCGCCTCGATATGGATGGTCTTGCAATAGCTTTCCATGAGTATCTCGTAACGGGAGTGTATCTCAGACTCTGCAAAAACACCGTGGGCTGTGAAGAGATCTATGCTCTTCTCACAAACAAACTGAGGGAGAGCATCTACAGTGGTTTTGAGGTTAGACAGACCCCTCTTTGCCGCCTCGGACAACCATTCGTCCGAATAGTTGTTACCGTTGAAAACGATTCTCTTGTGTTCACGGAAATATTTTCGTATCATATGGGCTAAATCCGCCGTAAAGTCTTCCGCATTTTCTAAGCGGTCGGCAAGCTGCCGCAGGGTTTCTGCCACTATCGTGTTCAGCACGATGTTGGGACCCGCTATAGAGAATGCCGAGCCGAGCATACGGAACTCGAATTTGTTTCCGGTAAAGGCAAAGGGCGACGTTCTGTTGCGATCGGTTGTGTCCTTGGCAAAATGCGGCAGGGCAGTAACCCCTATCTCCATCTGGTTCTGTTCCTTTTCGTGGTAATTATCCTTGGCTTCGAGCGTTTCTAATATCTCTGTAAGTTCTTCTCCCAAAAACATGGATATAACAGCGGGAGGGGCTTCGTTAGCGCCAAGCCTGTGATCGTTTCCTGAGCTGGCGGCCGAGATGCGAATCAGATCCTGATAATCATCGACAGCCTTTATGACCGCTACCAAAAAGAGCAGGAACTGTGCATTTTCATGGGGGGTTTTGCCCGGTTCGAGCAGATTGATTCCCGTATCGGTGCTGATTGACCAATTGTTGTGTTTGCCGCTTCCGTTTACTCCGGCAAAGGGCTTTTCGTGCAGGAGACAGGCTAATCCATGCTTATCCGCAACAACCTTCATGGTTTCCATAGCAAGCTGATTGTGGTCGGTAGCGATGTTGGCGGTGCCGTATACAGGGGCAATCTCATGCTGAGCGGGAGCAACCTCATTATGCTTGGTTTTAGCACAAACACCCAGCTTCCAGAGTTCCTGATCAAGCTCCTTCATAAACGCCGACACCCGTGGCTTGATACTGCCGAAATAGTGATCGTCAAGTTCCTGACCTTTTGGAGGACGGGCTCCGAAAAGAGTTCTCCCCGTATATATCAGATCGGGACGCTGTAAGAACATCTGCTTGTCGATAAGAAAGTATTCCTGCTCCGGGCCAACCTGTGAAACCACACGCTGAGCGGTTGTGTTGCCGAATAACCGCAGAATCCGCAGCGCCTGCCTGTTTACCGCTTCCATCGAGCGTAACAGCGGCGTTTTTTTGTCGAGAGCCTCCCCGCTGTAGGAGCAGAAAGCTGTAGGAATACACAATGTCCCGTCTTTGATAAAGGCATAGGAGGTTGTATCCCAGACCGTGTATCCCCTCGCTTCAAAGGTAGCGCGCAGACCGCCGGACGGAAAGCTTGAGGCATCAGGCTCTCCCCGTACCAATTCACTGCCCGAAAACTCCATTATGATCTTCCCGTTTCCGCAGGGTGAGATAAAGCTGTCGTGCTTTTCAGCCGTAATGCCTGTCATGGGCTGGAACCAGTGGGTAAAGTGGGTTGCGCCTCTCTCCACCGCCCATTCTTTCATAACACCCGCCACGACGTTAGCGACATCAAGCTCCAAATGCGTACCCTGCAGCATGGTTTTTTTCAGCGCCTTATAGATGTCCTTGGGCAGTTTTTGCCGCATAACATCATCGCCGAACACCATGCTCCCAAATAATTCTGTAATGTTTTTCATTAGACCATCACCTCTATAAAAATTTTTTTTATTTACTCACCAAAACCCGAATCCTGCAATGCGTCGTATCCCTGTTCGCCCGTGCGTACCTTAACCACGTTTTCAACATCATATACAAATATCTTACCGTCTCCGATATTACCTGTATAGAGTACATTTTTGATCGACTCAACCAAATAGTCTACAGGAACCTTGCTGACAACAATATCTATCTTGATCTTAGGCAGTAACGGAGATTCCAAGGGTACACCTCGGTATGTATGGGTATGCCCTCGCTGAACGCCGTATCCCATTACGTTGGTAACGGTGATTCCGGTAATGCCTATATTATCGAGAGTATGCCTGAGTTCGTTGAATTTGGTTGCTTTTGTTATAACCGTTACCTTAGTGAGTTTTGTGCCGCTCGATAGATCGGTAACCGGGACAGCCGCCTCAGGGGTGACAGCAGGTTTGATGGTGTCATTGACGGTTGATATTGTCTGCAGACCGGGATTGACGATCGGGAGAAAGTCGGCATAACTGCTATCAAGACCATGTTCGGTTGTATCAAGACCAAGTATCTCGTCCTCGGCCGATACACGCAGTCCGTGCAGTTTTTTTACAAGCAGGAATGTTATGGTCATAATAACAGCCGTCCATGCAGCTATCGACAGCACGCCGATAATTTGCACTCCGAGCAGTTCGGCTCCGCCGCCGTAGAACAACCCTCTTGCCTCGGAGATAATATCATCGCCCGCTACAATCGGAGTTGCAAAGAGACCCACGGCAATAGTTCCCCATATACCGTTTACGCCGTGTACCGCTATCGCTCCGACAGGGTCGTCAACGCATAGCTTTATGTCGATAAACTCAACCGCCAATACTATTAATATACCCGCTACAGCTCCTATTACAAGAGTTCCGAGCGCATCAACATTGGAGGTTCCGGCCGTTATACCGACAAGACCGCCGAGAGCGCCGTTGAGCGTCATGGAAACATCGGGTTTGCCGTTCTTTATCCATGTAAATGCCATGGTTACTACCGCACCCATAGCGGGAGCTAGTGTGGTGGTCAGGAATATTGAGCCGAGCTGAGATACATTTTCGGCCGCCGCTCCGTTAAATCCGTACCATCCGAACCATAGCACAAAGCATCCGAGTGCGCCGAGTGTCATCGAATGACCGGGAATGGCGTTGACTATTTTTTTGCCTGTGGTTTTATTCTTGGTATATTTACCGATACGGGGACCCAGGATAGCGGCTCCGATCAAGGCGGATATACCTCCTACCATATGTATAGCGGAAGATCCTGCAAAATCAACATAACCCAGCTGAGCGAGCCATCCGTTCTCGTTCCACACCCATCCCGCTTGAATGGGATATACGACCGATGTTATAACAAGCGTATAGATGCAATAGGAGCTGAACTTTGTCCGTTCCGCCATCGCTCCCGATACGATTGTAGCGGCCGTAGCACAGAAAACAAGATTGAAGACAAAACCCGAAAAATCAAAATTGCTGAAATCGGTGAAGATAGCCATATTCGGCACCCCGATAAAACCGAGCAGATAATCCTCTGCACACATAATGCTAAAGCCTATTAACAAAAACGCTATTGTACCCATGCAAAAATCCATTGTATTCTTCATTATGATGTTTCCGGCGTTTTTCGCGCGGGTAAATCCCGCCTCCACCATCGTAAATCCGCATTGCATAAAGAACACCATCGCTGCTGCGAGTAAAAACCAAATGTTAAAATCCATAAAATATCATCCTTTCTTATAGCATTTCGCTATAATAAAAAATAGGTGCATCCCGCCGCCGACAAGGGCAGCAGGACACACACCGTTGTGCATCCGTGTTTTCGGTTCTCCGGATAACCGAAAAAATAAAGGTACTGCGGACATAAAATCCACAGCACCTTTGCTGTTTACTATCTGAGTATAGCATATGAAAATTCGTTTGTCAAGGGGTTTGGGGAAAATATTTTTGGATGGGGAAATATTTTTTTGATGGGGAAATATTTTACCAAACCAACCCCCAATACTATATACTATATACTATATACTATCCCCGACGTTTTTGTTGGCTCGGTCGTATTAATAGCGAAGGGAGGAATGAGCGTGGTAAAATCATTGTTGCGTACGGACAGTGAAATTGCGGAAATATATCAACGCCATGTGAAAACTGTATACAGAGTGTGTTATACCTACATGAAAAACACCGCCGACACCGAAGATGCCACATCTGAAACATTTGTTAGGATGATAAAGACCTCACCCGTGTTTAAGAGCGGGGAGCATGAAAAGGCGTGGCTGATCAGAACGGCTATCAATGTATGCAAGGATTACTTAAAACGCTCCTGCAGAAAAGACGAGGGTTTGGAGAACCACTCAGAAACCCTGAGCTGCGAATCGGTATTTGAAACAGACGGCGTTATCACGGCGGTGCTGGAGTTACCCGATAAATACAAATCGGTTGTGTATATGTATTATTACGAAGGTTACACAAGTGTACAGATTTCAGCAATGCTAAAAAAACCGCAATCTACCATCCGTAATTATTTAAGTGAAGCGAGAAACATTCTCCGTGAAAGGTTAGGTGATTCATATGAATAACAACAAAATAAAACAGGCTCTGCAAAAAATAGAGCCGGACAATCAGGCAAAAGAACGTATGCTTGAGCAGATTCTTTGCCGAAAACATATTGAAACAAGAAAGGATATAAAGGTGAGTTCTATGAATAATATAATTAAGTGGGTAATCCCCGCAGCAGCGTGTTTGGTCATTGCTATAACGGCGGTGCTGGCATCAGAGTTGTTTACAGATTATGGCACGATAGACATCGACAAAGGCAAAGAAGGCAGTATGTCTATTGATGTTTCGCAAAAATCCGGGACTGAAGATTCCTCGACAGAAGATAAGGACAGACCTATTGTCCCCTGGAACCAAAGGCACGTCACTCAGCAGTTCTATACCATCAAATTCGGCGGGGCCGAATATATCACTACATCTCCTAAGGCGATAGCGGCCGCAGATATACAGGCGCAGCTGGGCGAGATCACGGTAACGGGGTATGATCGGAGCGAAAAGACAAGCACAACCGAGTATAACATAAACTGTGAGGTCTATTCGGTTAAAAACATCTCAAGCAATGCTGTTATCGCTGTCAAATTCAACGGACACGGCGGATATTTCCCCTTTGTCAGCACAACCTACTCCCCCATAACGCTTGAGGATTTTGTGAATGACATGAATTTGCAGGAAAATCTCAAATTCGGCAAAATATACGATAACAGCGAAAAAGGTCAAGACGGCACAATAGCATACACATTGGAGGATCAGTCGGTACTATGGGATATGCTCTTTTCGGACACATCCATAAAGGCGCAGACCAATATACCCTATTCGGATATGCTTATGTCCATTTCGGTAGCGGTTGATATTATCGGGATCGAGGATGATCAGTTCCTGCTAAACCAAGACGGTTATCTGAGGACGAATTTAGTTGCATCATCGAGGGGCATATCATTCTTTATCGGCAAAGACAAGTCGTCGGAAATTATAGAATATGTTAGGCAAAACGCCACCCAAACAAAAGAGTTGTGGTGATGACCGAAAAACCCCCGATGCTACTGCATCGGGGGTTTACTCTATCTTTTCTCTACCTTTTCCCCAGTATATAATCTCGAATAGCAAGAATGTCCTTGATGCTTACATCCTTTTCTCCGATTACCTTTGCCGCTTCGAGTGCGGTTCCGCTCAGGATTGTTCTGCCTACGATATGGTCTCTTATTATAATCATGTCGAATATATTGACCACTCCATCGTTATTGACATCACCCCACGCATGAGGGATGCCGCCCTCTTCTAAGGCATCAATTGCCGCCTGCAGGCGAGCCTCTGCCTCCTTGAGTTCTATTATGGCATCTGCGGCCTCCATCTCAAGACGGGCATACTCAAGAGCTTCGATATATGCGTTGTAGGATTCTGCGGTGTATATTCCCCTCGGAATAACATTTTCTATCATGCTCTTTAATATCTCCCGCTCCTCCTCAAAGGTTATGTCCACAATCCGTACATCGGACAATGTCATTCTAAAGGTGATGTTGGCATCCTTAGAGGCGTTGCTTGGGTTTATGTATATCAGCATACGCTCGACAGCGGCCCAGTCCATGATACCCCGAATGTGGGTCTGACCATACATAACGCCGCCATTGCTGCCGATAACATTGTTTAGGGCGCTCTCAAGAGGAATATCGATATAGTTGTCGCCTATCCGCAGATTCCATGAGGAATTTATATTCCAGCCATAACGATGCTCACGGTTGTTCGCTCCATCGGGATCGTTTGCTTTCTGTCCATCGGTAGATCTGATTCTGAGGACACCGTCGCCGAATAAGCTGTTTGTATCTATGCCTGTCAGAGGGTCGTCTGTTTCGAGTTTCATGTTCATCCGCAGATAGAGTTTCTTGGGATCTATATTGGTAATGTCAACCGGAGAGCGGCTATCGTTCCACTGCCAATCGGCGTAGATCATGGCAGGTCTGTTGTTGGTTTCACGGTTTTGATTATGTGTACCTTCGATTCCGCCAAACCGCATAATCTCATAGGGAGGATATATATCCTCGTCCTCTATGCCCAGGGTCATTGACTGAAAATTCAGCCATCCATCAGGGAATCTGACATATATATCATGCACACCCGGCTGAATCTCGCCCGTGATCTCGGCTCTGAAATCCATATAGGTACTCCACGATCCTGTCTGTTCTACATATCCGACAGCGACAGGATCGGCGGTCAAACTGCCGATACGCATTTCTATACGCGCATTTACGGACGGGTTGCCGTCTCTGGATGCACGGAAAATCACATAGTCGGGTATTTTTGCAAAGTTTATACTGCTATACTTCGCCCATCCGCCCGCCTCTGTATTGCCGAGGTTTTGGTCGCCGCCGGGTCTAACTCCATTTAGATCGCTGTAGGACAATGCCCCGATGGTACAGGGTACGGCAAGATTGTTGTTACCCGGGTCTTTTGTAAAGGTGACATTCATGTATCTGTTACGCCGCCAAACCCTCAGCGTAATGTCGTCACCGTCGGGAACGTCATCATAAAGATCGATAAGCGTATAGGCATCGTCAATCTTGATTCCGTTGAGACTTGTGATAATATCCAGCCGCTTTAGCCCCAATGCAAGCAGGTAACTCCCTGTCTCAAACGATTCTACAAACACACCGTCGAACAATCCTATTTCGGGAGGAGCAAAGACGTTGGCGTGTATCGTATCTGAATGCAGATTGTTCACCGTTGCCCGCAGGAAAGTAACAGGCCGTGGAGCAGGCAGGGTAAAGGGGGTGTGTTTGACAACCGTGCCTCTTGTCAAACCGCTGTCGTTGTATGAATCAATCGAGAAATAGTAATCTACACCTCTGTTGAGTATTCGTATTGTAGCGGAGGTGTTTCCCATAACCTTAAAATGATTGTGCATGAGATCCTCTCTGATTCCGAGACGGATGATATACCCCTCCGCTCCCGCAACAGGATCCCAGCTCAGCTGCACGCTGCGTTCGTCCGAAACGGGACGGGTAGCGGTAAAGTCGCTCACAGCATCAGGAGCATCAGACTGACCGCTGCCGAAGAAACGCAGTCCGCTTATGGCGAACAGTCCTCCCGCCTCATTCATGGGAACGGGGGCGGTGTTGGTGATTCTTATATACCGCAGACCGATGGTCTTTGCCAGCTCAAAGTATTGATGGGTATAGTCCTGCGCCTTTTTCGGCTGGGCGGTTGCATTCCGTGCGTCAACAAGCGTGTGCCAGGTGACGCCGTCTATAGAGAACTCCAGCAGATATTTATGTACATATTCATTCAGCCGTCCGGTAAGAGAGTTGATCGCTCCCTCTGTCAGTACATTTTGCTCCGCAAAATTTACCTGAAAGGCATTGACGGCCTTGACCTCGCCGAAATCCGCCTCGAGCCATTCGCCGCCTGTGCCTGTAGCGGCGCTCCACCATGTCTTCATGTTCTCGTCAAAGGCCGACTCGGGTGAGTTAGACTGCGGATCCTTGTTATCGGTGCCTCTGTTAGCGCTTGCAGGATAGTAGGTCTTTTTATCCATAGTAAGCGTGGATGAAGCCGTAACTTCTTTGGGATTGTATGAAACCAAATGCCAATCAGGGCCTTTTTGCTCAAAGGTCATGTCGGTAAGATCGTGTTTGTACATGGGATAGTCTGCAAACATTGTATTAGATATAAGTTCGTCTTGGTCGGAATGGGTTGCGGGGAAGAGGATCAGTCTGCGTTCAAACCCCGTGGTTGACGAGATAGATACCGTGTCCACCTTCCACCAGTTGCCGTATTTGTCCTCGAATGTGCATCCGTGACCCGCTCCCCGCACAAAGCCTGTACCCTTGTAGCTGACGGGACTGTGATCCGAATGTCTGAAGGGGCCGAGAGGATCATCCGCCACAGCAACACCGTCGGCATATGAGCCAAACTGCGTACCCGGAACTCCGAACTCAAGATAGTATTTACCGTTATACTTTGTCACCCATGCTCCCTCAAGGAACGGACGGTTGCCGAATTGGTCATTCCAGTCTCCGTTGACCTCATAACCATGAGCCTCTCTGTTGCTGTTGTAGAGCGGGATAGGGCCGGCTATCAAGGGCATATCCGGTTGTTTGTGATCCAGTTCAATCACATACAACGGCTCGGTAAGTGACGTTCCGTAATAGCAGAAGGTTCTGTCGAGTTCCTTGTCATAAAAGAGCGCAGGATCTCCCCAGCCGTTGTAATGCGGTCTGACATATTCCCACGAATTTGGGTCTTTGGGATCGTTGGACTTTAAGATCGCACCGCCCTCCGAGTGGGTTATGTAGAGATAATCGTCTATAACCATGGTAGCGGGGGCAAAGCGGGTAAACTCATGCCTGCCTTCACGGACTATAAGTTTGCTGTTATCCATGACATAGACATAGTTCCACTCGGCCAGATCGTCCGACCACCAGTACCCAGAGCCGTGTGAGGCAAAGAGCCAATAGAGCTGATCGCCATGTTTGTCGGTGAAAAGCGCTACGGCAGGATCGGCCGACTCACGGGAGTTGTACATCTCCTGAAACTGATAGCTTATACTAACGGGATTTATGAATGTGTCCATCTCTTCCCCGTTTCTGAATACAACCTCCGTGGCGTCCTCAAGTGCGCCGGACGGCGGTGCGGGCGGATTTGCCGTGCGGGTTCGTGTGTCTGTGACAACCAAGATGTCTTGTGCGAAAACCCCGAGCGGTATAAAGCTCAGGACAATCGCAAATGCTGTTATCAGCGAAATTACGGGTGATATAACAGTCTTTTTCATAGGGGTACCTCCTGTTTTTTGATTTTATTTGGGTTTCTGCAAGGTATGCACGGGGGTGTTTATTAAGGACGGTACGCACAGGGGTGCGTACCCTACAGTAATCTATGATAACCACGGGCGGCAGATTGCCGCCCCTACAGCCTACCACCTATCCCTGCGGAAGATGACATTATCACACGCTAATGAAAATTTTGTATTAGGATGTATGTAAGGTTCCGGTTTCGGATTATCTATAAAGTAAAAACAATCATTCAAGTTATCTTGAAACGGCATAAAATATTCAATCACATTGTCACCCAAAAGATTCTGTTTAACATCCATGCTTTTAGGAGAAAAAGCCCATACGCCCGTTAGCAATCTTCTTCCGACAATCAACCCCGGAATTTGAAACAGATAACCCGAAGCAGTACCGACATATCCTCCGATTGACACTTCTTTTCGAGGAAGTTTATCTAAATTATACCATTCGTAACGCTCACGGTTTATAACCGTTAAATACGCACCCGTATCATACATAAATAATATTTCATCAGAATCAGTGCTGCCCTCACACACAATGGGTATATGAAGATATACCTGCCCCTTAAAACGATTGAATCTAATTTTTGTTTTTTCATTAAATTCTATTGTCAAGGTCTTTACCCTCCACATTAATTATATCATAAATACCTGTCAAACCGGGTGTGTTCTCATAATCAAAATCATAATCTGTTCTCGGTGCATATTCAGGCGCGCGGAATTTATCATAAAATCCGTCTTTGTGTCCTTCAAATATGCGATCTGCTACGGCAACAGGGAATCCGCTGGAAAAAGCATGGTTCGGATTGGGTTGGCAATTTGTTACCAAAACCCACTTGCCTGCAAACTCTTTTTCCATTTCTTCATAGGTCATAAAAACAGGGTTTTCTACTAATTTTCGCATTTGGTTCCCTCCTTAAAATATTTTCCCCTCACAACAATCCTCTTAGTTCCTCTAAAAATTCCGGGGTTTGGCTGAGAAGCGTTTCGGTGTTCTTTTCGGCTGCCAATCGCTCTAAGCGATATGCCTTGTCGGAGAGTTCTGTTTTTCCGATTCCGGCAAGAGCGCTCTTTATTCCATGCACGGCGATCTCATAGTTATATATATCGGTGTCGCCGGGTGTACCCGGTTTTTCGCAAATCTCCTCTATGATCTCTATAGCGTTTTGTGCATCGAGACGGAATATCTTGTATAATTCGGAATTTTCCCCGGCGCTGTATGATGCGGCCGTTGCACTGCTCATTCGATCTCCACGCTGTTTGCGGCGTACCTCCTCAACAACCTCGGGCGGCTGTTTGTCACGGATAAGCTCGTTGAGAACAGAATTTAGTTCCCGTGAATCAATGGGCTTTGACACAAATGCGTCAAATCCGTTTTGCAGGAACATCTCAGCATGACCTACCAGAGCGTTTGCGGTTAGGGCTACTATGCTGTGTGTATAACCCATACTGCGTATGATCTCTACCGCTTCGATTCCGTCCATTTCAGGCATCATGTGATCCATGAATATAACATCATACACCCTGCCGCTCTTGACCTTTTCGATCGCCTCCATGCCGCTGACTGCCGTATCTATCTGCAGACCGTATGGCAGCAGCATACCCTTAGCGACATAGACATTAGACTGCACATCGTCTACGACAAGGACACTTCCGTATGGCATATATTCACGCAGCATACGGGTCTTCTTGTTTATTGATGTGCTTTTAAAGCTGAAATCCTGCAATCTTTCGGCCAATCCTTTGCCGCAGACAAGTCCGTTTATCCGCCTCTGCGGTATTCGCACGGTGAATGTCGATCCCTTGTCTAATTCGCTTTCTACCTCTATCGTCCCATTCATCATATCTACAAGACGTTTTGTGATATTCATGCCCAGCCCTGTTCCGACGGTAGAACGGTTAGCCGCCATATTAAAACGAGTGTATTCCTCAAAGAGCTTTGCCACCTGCTGATCGGTCATACCCTGTCCCGTATCGGTTATGGTGAAGACCATGATAACATCGCTCCCGGCAATGCCGTTTGTCTCGCCTAAGTTAGGAACAGCCTCGGTCTTCTCAAAGGATACCGACAGCCTGACCGTTCCCTTGTTGGTGTACTTATATGCGTTGGATATAATATTGCTTAGTATCTGTTTTATACGCAGTTCATCACCAAACATATTGAGCGGTGTTTTGGGATCTATCTCAAGCGCAAACTCTATAGGCTTGCTCTCATAACGCATACGGTTTATCTGAACAACATCGTTTATCAGGCTGGGAATGTCATATTTAGTCGGGTTGAGTTCTAACTTGCCCGCCTCTATCTTAGAGAGGTCGAGTATGTCGTTGATGATATTGAGCAGCAGATTCCCCGATTCATACATTGTGGTAAAGGCTTCCATGGTATCCTGCGGGTGTGATTCCTTTTGCAGCTCTATCTCGGTTATGCCCAATATAGCGTTCATAGGCGTGCGTATCTCATGGCTCATGTTGGCAAGGAACTGTGTCTTTGCCTTGTTAGCGAGTTTTACAGCCTCAAGCTGTTTGACCTCGGCAAGAACTATTCTTCGCACGGTATAGAATCCGACAGCGGCAAAGGCCAACGAGAACAGCAGAATTATGGCTCCCAGAATGATATACACATATGTACGCTCACGCAGTATCTCATCTATGGCAATAGCGACATTCGCATAGGCGGCAACACTTCCGTCTGTACGAAAAACCGGCTCTGCTGATGTGAAGAGCCGTCCCCATTCGGTATCAACAACAAAGGGTTCCACCCTTTGACCATCCGCAAGCGCCTGTAATATATCGTCAAACTGCAGGTCATCGAGCGGGATTATAAAACCCAAATCTACCTCTTCTGTATCCTCGGCATCAAAGACAATGATTTCTTCTCTTCCGTTTATCTGCGATATGTAGATATATGCAACCTCACTCTCCTGCTGCTGGACCATCAGATGACCCAAGATTCGGTCATACTCATCGTCCTTTTCAAGCGTTGAGACATATCGGTCAACCGAATCGCCGTCCACCAAAGATGCCGCAATCTTCGAGAGCAAAACCGCCTTGTTTGTATATTCGGTCTCGACACGCTGCTGAAAAATCATCGACAGCAGTAACATCATAGCAATCCCTATAACAAGAGCCGAAACGACCAACACAACCATCAGCCGAAAATTCAGCAGTCTCTTTTTCGATTGAGCAGAGGCCGATTCATCGCTGTCGCTGAGTTTTTGGAAGGTTTCTTTTATTTGCATCATTTGCATAGCCACTCCTTTGTGATCTACCTACCATTTTATCAGTTGTTCGTGTTAATGTCAAGGGTTTTTATATTTTTGGCAGGGTTACTCTAAGTCTCACCCCGTCAGCGGAATCAAGTCGGTGCTGATTCGCAGTGTCGGGGTTGCGTTGGCGGCGGATATTCCGGCGAAACGCACCGGAACGCTTATACGCACAGGTGGATTATTACACCAACTACATCAAGAGCTGCGAAGACTGGACTTTCATTTCCGTCTTCACGGAGGCGAATAGTTTTTTGCGTACATTTATGTACCCTGCCCAATCTCTCACTCCTACACCCCAAAAATCCGCCCGACGTCTTTCTCATCAATCACTCGCTTACTCTTTTTCTTTGCGTTTTTAAGAAGATTTTTCATCTTTTCGTCCACGGATTTTTTGATGAGCAATGCCGGGTCTATACCCCGCAGTGTGAAAAACAACAGCGGGTCGGTGTCCAGTTTAGCCGCCACGCCATACAGAGCGGCCGCGATGTGTTTGCACATATCCGCCCAGTCGGGACAATCGCAGTCCATGTGAATCTCTTTCGGCGACGGAAATAACCCGCTCCCTTGCTGCATAAAAGTTTCGCCAAATTCTTCGGGAAACTTTCCCTCGGCAAGTGCGGCTAAGCTGTCTATGCGATTGGCACATTGCTCGGCGATTCCCTTCCACTTTTGCTCGGGTAATTTGTCAATTTTTATCGTGATTTTATATACGCTGCTCCCGCTGACCTGTGCGGCAATCACCCCTTGCGAAATTCGCAAATCCAGCACCAATCCGTTCTTGACATAGCTCCGTCCACGCCCGATACGGTTCTCATAATCGGCGTATCTTTCGAGATTCTTGCACCACGACATTCCCCACCAGGTTTTAGTAATTTTAGTCCCCTCTATGGCAATTGGCTGAATGTCAGGGTCTTTTTTGCGTAGCTTGGTAAGACGTTTCTCAGCCTGCCGCTTTCGCTCTCCCACAGATGGTGTCCGATAATATTCCCAACCCATGCACCTACACCTCCAGCCTAAACAGATTCATCAGGTCACTGTCGGACATTTCGGTCACCCATTTTTCGCCGGAACTTTCGGCAATAATGTCCTTTGCCAGCTTGCTTTTATCCTCGATGATTCTGTCAATCTTTTCCTCAATAGTGCCGGTGGTGACAAATTTATGCACCATCACATCTTTTGTCTGCCCAATACGAAAAGCCCGGTCGGTGGCTTGATTTTCAATCGCCGGATTCCACCAGCGATCAAAATGAATGACATGGTTGGCGGATGTCAGATTCAACCCCACACCGCCTGCTTTTAACGACAGAACCATAAACGGGACATATTTGCTGTTGAATTGTTCAACAATTGCCCCTCGTTTTTTAGGCGTTGTCCCGCCGTGAATAACCAACCCATCCCGCTCGAACACCGTTTCCAAGAAAGACCGGAGCGGACCGCACATTTCCCTAAATTGTGTAAAAACTAGAACGCTTTCACGCTTGTCCCGAATCGTTTTGCAAAGTTCGGCCAGCGCATCAAATTTACCGCTGTGTCTGGGGTCAAATCCGGCTTGTCCGCTGTATTGGTCAGGGTGATTGCAAATTTGTTTGAACTTCATAATAGCGGCCAAGATTTTGCCTTTTCGCTCTATACCGCCCAAATCGTTTTCGGATGAATTAAACAATTCTTCCAACTCTTTAACCAAAGAATTGTACAGTGCAACCTGTTTTTTGGATAGAGTAGTGTACTGTTTGATTTCGGTTTTGTCGGGCAAATCGGAGATAACAGACTTGTCCGTTTTCAGCCTGCGTAAAATAAACGGCGATACTGCACCCCGGAGCTTTGCGTATCCTTCCGGCGTTTCTTTGAGCTTCCCGGTAAAACTCTTGAACTCTTTAGGACTGCCCAAAAGACCGGTATTGAGAAAATCGAATAACGACCACAAGTCCGACAGTCTGTTTTCAATGGGCGTGCCGGTCATGGCGATTCTCACACCGGATTGTAATTCCTTGACAGCTTTTGTCTGTTTTACGCCGGGGTTTTTGATAGCCTGTGCCTCATCGAGAATCACCAAATCCCACTTATCCGCCCGCAGTGATTCCAGCCTAGCGACCATGCCGTATGTCGTGACGAACAAATCTCCATTGTCTAAATTGTAATCGCTTCCGGTGCCGTGAACAATGCAGATTTTTAGTTTGGGCGTGAATTTTGCGGCTTCTTTCTGCCAGTTGATTAGCAGTGAAGCTGGCACGACCAACAATGTCTTTGTGCCGGGTTTTGTTTCCCGCAGTTTGTCGAGAAGCGCCAATATTTGCACGGTTTTACCCAGCCCCATGTCATCGGCAAGCAATGCGCCAAACCCCATAGAACGCATGAAATCCAGCCAATTCAACCCTGTTTGCTGATAATGCCGCAAGGTTGCATCAAAGTCTTTTGATGGTGTTATGCCATCGATATTGGTAGGGTCTCGCATTTTGTCCATTACTGACGCCAGCCATTCGCCGTTGGTTACGCCGATTTCGGCGTCTTCCGGTAAATCGGCAAGCTCGGCAATTCCGGCTTGTAATTTTAAAGCCTCGGCGAAGGTTAGTCCATCGTGTTTTTCCACATCATCGAGTACCGAAAGTATCTGCGCTATCCGGTCTTTGTTAATTTCCACCCATTTGCCCTTGAGAAAAGCCAGACCGTTTTCTTCTGCAAGTAAAGATTCAAGCTCTTCCCGGCTCAGCTCAGTATCGCCGAAATACACACTGGGTGAAAAAGCAATCAACGATTGTAACCCCAGTGCGGACGGCTCTTTTGAGCCGAGGGAAAGTGATAGTTTTGATTTTGCCTTACGCTTCCAAAAGTCGGGAATCCGGCAGACAATACCGCATTCTTCATACAACGGCACTTCCCGCAAAAAATCATAAGCGTCGTTCGGTTCAAATTTTAGCGGACTGAACAACTCGCCGCTTTCCACAAGCGAAGTCATCAGATCACTTTTATCCGCCGCCCGGCTAACCGCACCCAATAACCTTAACAGTTCTGCTTGGTTATTGCTAAACTCTTTCAATGCCTGCTTCAGCGGCAAATGCGTGACGTTACCCGCTTGTTTTGTAGAATATGTCGCCATAAAAGCGAACGGGAACGCGTCTTCCCGAGTTTGGACAAGATGGAAAAACACCCGTCCGCACACTGTCAATGCTTCGTTTTTGGATTTGAAGTATTCCTCGGGTGTTCCGTCAAAAGCTGAAAGTTCGGCGTTCAGCACGGCGGCTAATTCGCTGTATTGTTTTTCAATCCAGTTGATGTTGACAAATTCCGCACCCAAAACATACGGCAGTTCCGCCAGCAAAGGAAGAAACGCCGCCGGTTCGGGTGTTTTTGCCGTGCGGGTCAAGGATATATCCGGGTCTTGCCGGGTATTTTCTACAAGCATTGAGACAATACGCCCAAGATACAAAAACCCCGGATCATCCGGCCGGGTCGTATCGAAAGCTGTGTTGTATATATCTGTATAGTGCAATTCGCCGCCGTCAACAGCATACCCGTCCGACCTGAATATGACTTGCATAGTATCACTCCATCGAAATTGAAATAACAACACGAATTATAACACTGTTATTTCATTATGTCAAGAAAAAATGAAATAACAGTGTTTTTACGAATAACGAAGTAACCGCCGCAAAATCGCATGGATACTGGTTTTATCTTTAATTTGTCGATATAAATGTACGCAATGTATATTTACGATGACACCTACACCGTCCGCTTTTCCGCCCTGCCGAAGTATAAATAATGCTTAGCTTGACAAATTGAATTTGACGATCATGTACAAAGTCTTCCAATTGCCGCTATCTTTCCCAACGGCATTCGGATTACTTCCCAGCGTTCGGCTTCTTTCGATGGTTGTATTAACAAGTTCCGGTCCAACCTTATCCATCATTTCTAATGGATTTTCTCTCCATTCATAAAAACCGTCTTTTTCAATTACCATAGCTCTAAATGCTCCGAGAATCGGATAGAGGAAAGCGACCGGGCTTGAAAAATCCATAATTTGTTGATAAAATTTAGACTTGAACCCACCTTTTCCCTTCGTCCCGCTCACGCCTTTAACCGAGCCGTATTTTGCGTTTGGATTTGGGTTTCTTTCTTTATAGTAGTCACCGATTTTAGTTTCTAATTTGTTATAAAGTTTAAAAATATCAAGCATGATTGGTTTCATCTTAACATATGGATTATCGCTGTTTTCGCCGTGTTTTTTATGAAGGGTTATATATCGTTCTGTGCATTTGCTTTTACTCGAATACGATTGTATGGCAACGCTTTCAGTTTGGGTAGTAGGATATTCATCAATATTAAATAAATTTAATATTTGCAATATTTCAGAAATATCCACATCACCTTTAGCGTTCTGTTTATAAATGATGCGGTCAAAAAGACCTTGGTCGCCTTCAAGTACGCTTTTTATGATTTCAAAACGATCTTCAAGTTCGGCAATTGATTTACTCTGAACTTGTACTGATGTATTTCTTGCAGCGGCCAATTCAGTAAAAATATCCTCTACACCAGTTAGTATTTCGATTTTAACAAATTGTGTTCCCGGAGTTATTTTTTCTTTTAGCTCTTTGATTATTCGATATGTGTGACCGCCGTCAACATTACCATGAAATTCTGTGTCCTCAAAAATAATAGTCATTTCATTTTTATTGTTTTCAAATGACACATTCTTTGCAGATAAAAGAATTCCCCGATTTAGTAAATAAAAACTGTTTTTTGCCTCTGCTTTCAATGATTCGTGAATCGCTCTTGCTACTCCTGTGTTTAAGTTTTGGTCTCTCGGATTTGTCTCCATTGGAAAATCGACAGGTAAATTTGTTACATCGCACAACGCCACATACATTTGCGGGATGTTTTCTGCTCCATCTGATTGAGTATAGGGGTTAGGGAGTTTCCTAAACGATTGGACTTTAAAAGTAGTTTTCATTTGTTTTCCTTTCTCGCTGTTACACGAATAAAAATATTGATACGCAGCTTGCACCACCATCTGATTTGTAGTATACTACGAACTACACGATTTGTAAATACTCATTTATGATTGGGGTAAATAATATAGCAATTCCCCTTGACATTAGCAACATAATATGATATAATATAATCAAGGAAAGGGTGATTATATGAAAC
>Ga0099364_10005492_pt1 | contig 18791 bp, 22 predicted proteins | sample TergutTh196P3_FD_73070 | JGI IMG/M metagenome (GOLD analysis project Ga0099364, IMG submission 73070) | Microcerotermes parvus P3 segment gut microbial communities from Pointe-Noire, Republic of the Congo - Th196 P3 | ecosystem: Host-associated > Arthropoda: Insects > Digestive system > Gut ...
ATTTTCTTTCTTTGATTGAAAGAATAAGCCTGTCGCGAAGGATAATTATTATATACGTTACGCATCATGTCGAAGAAATCATTCCGGTTTTTTCCGATATTTTCATGCTGCAAAACGGCAGGTGTTTCTTTTCGGGACCGGTAAGCGCCGGTATCACCTCTGATAATTTAAGCCTGCTCTTCGAGAGGCGCGTAAATGTCGAGCAAAGGGGCGGTCGCTACCATGCGTTTTTAGCGGAATTGTACTGATTACCTATATCATTGTATGCTTTTTTCATTTCATTTGTTTGTCTTAGAAAAACTCCGTGAGGACAGGTCTTGGTATATTTTTTGTACCCTGTACAGTTTTCGCCGTTTCGTATGACGATATGTTTATGCCATAAAAAGTTGACTTTCCCAATTGCCTGTTTAAGACAGACAACAATACATTTCCAGCATGCTACGCAGTTAAGTTAGTATGCCATATTATTATAAGATACTCCTATATACTTATTTTTTTATTGACATTAAAAATTATTCAGCAATACGCTTACTTTTTGTTTCTTGATTACAGATCAAGAGACAATTTCAAAAATAAAGGAAGAACTGTCATGTTAAGTGAAAAATTGACCAAGGCATTGAGCGAACAGGTTAACGCCGAATATTATTCTGCATACTTGTATCTCTCCATGTCGGCTTTCGCAGAACACACCGGTTTAAAAGGGGTTGCCAACTGGATGTTTGTACAGGCGCAGGAAGAAATGGCTCATGGTACTCATATGTACCAGTATATTCTTGACCGCGGCGGCGCTCCGTCTTTTGCAGCGATATCACAACCACCGGTTTCATTTACCGGCATTAATGAAGTTTTTGAAAAAGCTCTTGAGCACGAACAAAAAGTAACAAAAAGCATTAATAATATTGCAACCCTTGCAATGCAGGAAAATGACCATGCCTGTTATCAATTTATTATGTGGTACGTAAACGAACAGGTTGAGGAAGAGGCCAGTGTTTCAGATATCTTGAGTAAACTCGAAATGATTGGCGGAGATAAAGGATTTCTTTTGTCGCTTGACAATGAGCTTAGCACAAGGACGTATGTTAATCCTTTCCCGACGGACAGCAAATTGGGCGGCACAGCGTAACAAACTTTCGCATAGTTATTTTGACACCCTAATTTTGACACAAAACGGAGACCTCAATGGAACCTTTGTTATTAATAAGCGGTGGGCTGGCTTTTATTTTTTTGATGACCTGTATGGGTTCTGCGACTGTATTTTTCTTTCGCAAAGCTGCGCCTGATAAATTTCGGCAAATTTTCCTTGGATTCGCGGCCGGAGTGATGATAGCGGCCTCAATATGGAGTTTATTGATTCCGGCCATTGAAGCGGCAGAACAGCGCGGACAAATCGGATGGATTCCGGCAGTCTGCGGATTTATGCTTGGGGTTTTATTTTTACTGGTTTTGGATAATCTCATCCCGCATCTTCACCCTTTTACTGATACTCGGGAAGGAGCGCCATCCTCATCAAAACGCAGTACACTTTTAATGTTTGCGGTTACCTTGCATAACATACCTGAAGGTATGGCTGTAGGGCTTTCATTCGCTTTAGCGGCACAAAGCGGCGGTGATCCGGTCTTGTATGCATCTGCAACCGCTTTAGCGCTTGGCATTGGTATTCAGAATTTTCCTGAGGGCGCTGCGATTTCACTCCCTCTGCGTCAAGAAGGCGCTTCAACAGTCAAAGCTTTTGGCATGGGTTGTTTGTCAGGCTTAGTTGAGCCGGTTTTCGGCTTCCTGACAGTCCTTCTGGCAGCCTGGATTGTACCGGTTATGCCCTGGCTGCTGTCCTTTGCTGCAGGCGCAATGATGTATGTCGTGATAGAAGAGTTAATTCCGGAAGCGCATTTAAGTGAACATACTCATGCAGGTACATTGAGCGTTATGGCAGGTTTTTTACTGATGATGGTGCTGGATGTGGCGCTGGGGTGAGTTTATTCTGATAAATCCATATTGGATAGGCACAAAAAAATAAATATTAGATATTTCTGTTGACATTAATGGCTATTTAATATTTATTGCTTATTAAAAATAATTATCGATAAGGATTGAATTTATAAATGGGACGCAATACTGTGCAACGTCAAATTATTTTGACCGGATTGCGAAAATTGAATACGCACCCAACTATTGAGGAGGTATATGCTGAAATTCAAAAAGAGCATCCTGCTATTAGCAAAACGACGGTTTACCGCAACCTCAGGCAGCTTGCAGAAAGCGGTATAATCCGTCAAGTTTCGCTGCCGGATGGTTTGGAAAGATATGACAGATTTGCCACTCCGCATTACCATTTCAGATGTATGAAATGCAACAGCATTTTGGATGTGGAAATGAAATATCTTTCGAATATAGATGACGAAATTCAAGAAAAGTACAATTTTCAGGTTGATAAACACGATGTTGTATTCACGGGTGTTTGCATGAAATGCAAAAGAGCCGGTATAAAGTCTCAAGAGGGCAACAGTGTGAGAGAAAGAAACCAAAAGTTGAACAAGGAGGTAACCTAAAAATTATCGCTTGCTTTAAGTCAAAGGCAGTGACTGAAACAGATAAAAATCTGGAAGATGCCGCAAAAATGCTCGACGCCGACTAAGCAACATGGTACTCGGCAGCAAATAACGCGGCTAAAGCGAATAGCAACATGAGCGCGTTGCGCTCGTTAATTTGAAGCAAATAAATTTATAAGGAGAAAATTATGGCAAACTTAAAAGGAACAAAGACTGAAAAAAACTTAATGGAGGCATTTGCCGGCGAGAGTCAGGCAAGGAACAAGTATACCTATTTTGCTTCCAAGGCAAAAAAAGAAGGCTATGAGCAGGTCGCAGCCATCTTTGAAGAAACCGCAATCAACGAAAAAGAACATGCAAAGATTTGGTTTAAATTGCTTTGCGGCGGTGATATTCCCTCTACTGTCGAAAATCTTAAGGCCGCTGCCGCCGGTGAACATGAAGAGTGGACTGAAATGTATAAGCGCATGGCAGTTGAAGCAAAGGGAGAAGGTTTTAACGATATCGCATTTCTCTTTGAAGAGGTAGCCAAAATTGAGAAAAAACACGAGGAACGTTACCTTAAATTGCTTAAAAATATTGAAGACGGAACGATCTTTACCAAAAAAGAAAAGTCTGTCTGGATATGCCGTAATTGCGGCCATATTGTTGATGCTCAAAGCGCTCCGCCGAAATGTCCTGTTTGTGCACATCCGCAGGCATATTTTGAATTACGCGTGATTAACTATTAAGGAAGGGAAACGATCCGGCGCTTAACTGCTTAGGCGCCGGATTTCTCTGTAACCATTATTCTCATTTCGCAGTTTCAGTTTTTACCAACATTCCATTTGCAATAAAATTATCGCCCCCGGAAAGCTTGATTGTATATGTAATTTGCCGTTCGTTGACATTTTCTATATTGATGATTTTTGAAAAAATATTTTTTTCGGGTATAAAAACTTTGTCGCCGACTTTTAAAGTTTCAACTTTTGTTTTTTGGAAATAATTTTTGTTTGCTTTTTCTGCATTTACCGCAGCCCAGTTGTTTTTTTCAATCCAAAACGGGTGGTCGGCAGTTGCAACTATTTCATTATCGGCAAATTTCAATCTCAACAAACTTGAATGTTCAGCAGAAATTAATTTTATAACTTTTGAATCTATCAATTTCTTACTTTCAAAATCATAACTCTTTACTATATCGCCCTTTTGAATCAATTCAATATCTTTCAACGAATAATCAGACATTAAAATTTTCGTCCCCGCGGCAAAACAATGTACGTCCATTCCGTCAAAATAAATCAGGGTAATTGCCGTATCCTCATGCTTATCGCCAGGATAAACTTCGAGAATTTCAAATTTTATTGTCCATTTCGGCAATTTTTCTAACTCCGCCAAATTTGGATGGTCAGTTCGTTTACCTATTGGCTCAAATTCAAAAATCTGTTCACGGCGAATGTCTTGCAAATTTAAAATGGCAAATGGTTTGCCATCAATATACATTTTAAGTTTTTTCACCCGTGAGTTTTCACGATATGCTTTTTCCGATTTCACATAGCCGTTTGCAATGATAATGCGCGTAATTCTTGGATTAGTTGGCGTGAAATAATAAGTCAGATATTCGCCTATACCGTGACCGCCTGCTCCTTCTACCCAAGCGTTTTCATAAGATAAATTGTGAGCATTTTGCGGTACATAATTGATTGTCGCCGAATTTGATTTTAAATATGAAGAAGCGGAAATGCTGTCCACACTGCCGCCACAATACCAACTGCAACCCTGACTAATAGCGTCCCAATAACCCGGCGCTGCTGTTCCGTAATCCTCATGGTTATAATTGATTTGTTTGAAAAATTTTCTATTTTCCGTAGTCAATTTTGAATTATCCCCTTGCGTGTTTTCCATAATTTTATCCGCTTTTTTCCATTGCTCCGCAATTTTCTGGTCTAAGTCAAGTGAACGTCCAAGTTTTGGCTGCATTTCCTTTACGTTTTGATAAACTGAATTTCCCAAAGCAGTATGATGTTCACCGCTTTTACTGCACCCAATTACCGTAATTAAACTGACGATTGCCATAAGCGCCAAAATCTTACATCTTTTCATAATGTCTACCGCTCCTTTTTTGTGTGCTTATTATGTCGCTACTTGGTAAGATTGTAAACATCTTTGTGTTGTCCGAATTATGAGTTGCACTAAATCTCACTGCCTTCAAAAGGCCTTGCCGTTACAGGCTTTGAGGGTTCTGACTCATGGTTATACGGGGTATCCGGCCTGTAGCTGTCAAAGGCGCTCACAGCCAGAAAATAAAGAACGGTATTTTTCAAAACAGGAAACGTGAGCAAATGGTTACGCTCTCTGAGACGGTTTTCTTCTATAACATCATTGGTAATAATTACCTCTGCATAATCACCCTTACCGGTATTTTCGTTGGTTATAATTTCGCCGTTTATGGTTTTAATTATTCCGTCATAGCGGCCGGGTACAACGCCATAATATATACGGTAGCCGAGAATATCGGCGTCTACATTTTTTCTCCATTTCAATTTTATAAACCGGTCGCCTGCCTCAACGACCTCAACAAAACGCGGAACCGAAGGCGCGGTGTCGAGCTGATACGACAAACGCAGAGCGCTCATCCGCGGCGATTTTCGTCCATCTGGAGAAGGAATAAGATGGGCTCTCCACTGGTAAAATTTACCTCTGAGAAAAACTCCATTAGCGTCTTTTGTCATATGTATATTTTTTTGTCTGTTCTCTATGCGATACCAGCGCAGGGCGGTATCATTTTCATGGAAAAAATGGTCGCTTATCCTAAACTCCATCCATATGAACGTGTTTTCGGCCAAAACCTCATTCCATTCAAAATTCGTGACCTTTGTACCCGTAGATGGAAACTCTAAGACAGAACTTGTAATTACACCCTCATGGTTATATGGAACCCTGTCATCAACTCCAAGCCTTTTATAACGCCTGTCAGCCATAACCTTGCGTTCCTTGAGCGCGGCAATGGGCATGTACGATATGCGAAATTCGTCTATAAGGCCATTAAAGCTGCCGCCAATTCTTACAAGCGATTCGTCAACTGCTCTGAAGGTATCCCCTTCAAGACGTTCGCCGAAAGAAGGCGTAAAAACAGAGCTATAAGATGTTCCATCGGCGGTAGCAAAGAGTACTTGGTCCTCCTTCCCATTAATATATTTCGTCAATTTACCCGTCTGTCTGTTAAAACTCAGGGCAAAATGATGCCATTCCCCGAAGGAAAGTTTTTTTCCGCCTGTCAGGCTGATAGTTTTTCGGCGTCCGTCGGGCATTTCAAACAGGTTATGCATTAGGACTGCTACCCGCTTATCGCGCACCACTATCTCTATACCGCGCTTGCTGCCTGAAAAATAGCCGACCCTTGAAAAAATCTGCCCCCCGTCAACCAAAGACTGCGACAAAAAACGAAATTCAATGCTAAACGACCCCAAATCGCCGGTTCTCCCAAGAAAAAGGTCGGGGGATGTTTCAATATCAATAAAATGTCTCTGAGATGTAAAACCGGCGCAGCCGCCGCCTAATTCACCCTTCCCCTTTACCGCTATATATTCTGCACGTCTTATTCTATAATGGCCGGTATCGTCCCTTCTCAGGGACTGGGCAGGACGATTCATGGCAAGAACCATATCTACAACAACCGGATCAAGTTCTCTCGTATAGGTTGCATCAATCGTAGTATAATACGAACCCGTTGCGGAATGTTTTATTTCGGCATTGACAAGGTTTTTTCCCGAAACCTCAGGCAGCGTAATGACCCCTGACTTTTCCTGTACCTGGTAGAGACATAACACAAGCGGTGAAATCCGCAACAGCGCTTTTTTGATCCATTTTATTCTATTCATTACCGGCCCTGTGAATTTTCAATAGCCGATATTTTGTCTATGCGCGTTTGGTGGCGTCCCCCCTCAAATGAGGCCGCGAGCCATTTTTCCACAATACTCAATGCCAAATCCTCGCCTATAACTCTGGCGCCCAAAACCAATACGTTTGAATTGTTATGCTGGCGCGACTTTTCGGCCATAAATTCATTAAAACAAAGGGCAGCCCTTATTCCTTTTAGCTTGTTTGCCGCCACAGATGCGCCAATTCCGGTTGCACAGATAAGAATCCCAAAATTAGCCTCGCCATCTATAACTGCACGCCCCACCGGCAGCACATAATCGGGATAATCGCAGGATTCCTCCGAATATGTGCCTGCATCATTAAAATCTACCGATTTTAAACGTGAAATAATCAGGTTTTTCAAGCGAAACCCGGTATGGTCAGAGCCTATCATTATTTTCAGCATAATCAGAAATACCTTCCACTTATTAATTTTCGATCAAATTGAAGAAAAAACATACTATAAAAGTACAAATTCTCATAAACAAAAAATACGCTTGCAACAATTCTGTGCAAATTATTTTTTAAAAAAAATATCGAAGTATATTTTTCAAGAATTTGAAAATATATATGTTTTGGCAATTAATGGAGTAAATTAATTGCCAAAAATTCTCGTTTTTGTTAATAAAGTTGATAACTTTGTTGATAACTTTGTTGATAACCGATTTTAATTTTATTACTTTCATACACTTGCATTGACGTAATAAAAAAGGAGACGATTATATGCCTAAAAAACTGATACTGCGCGGAAGAGTACAAGGCGTAGGCTGCCGTCAATATTGCAAATCATATGCAGAAGACTTCGGCATCTCCGGAAGCGCCACAAACAAGGCAGACGGAAGTGTAGAACTGCTTCTAAATACCGACGATGAGGCATTGCTTAAAAATTTCAAGAGCGCGCTTCTCTCAAACCCAAGAAATTATCTTTTTTGGGGACGCATAACAGAAATCAAAAGCGAGGATTACCGCGGGCGCTTCGGCGGCGATTATGTCTTTTAAACCGGTTTTGGTTAAGGCTATCTCGAATTTGCCTGAATTATATACGGATTCAGACGTTTTTCCTGATATATGCTTGTCACAGGGCCGTGTCCCGGGTAAACCATCGTGTTATCGGGAAGTGCGAAAAACTTTTCCTGTATCACATTTATAAGCAAATCCTCGTTCGCACCGGGAAAATTTGTCCTGCCTATCGACAAACTAAGCAAAGTATCGCCACAAAACAACGAGCCGTGCGAATAAAGCGACACTGAGCCGTCCGTATGCCCTGGAGAATGAATCAATTCAAATTCAATACCGGCGAGGGTAATGGTTCCCTCAAGGGGCAGGTTTTCATCAGGGGCAGGCACTCCCTGAGACGGAATCCCCTGCTCTATGGATTCCTCTATCGTAACGTTCTGTACGAAATTCCAATCGTTCTCATTTAAGTAAAATGGGATACTATAACGTTTTTTTAATTCAAGAACGCCTTCCATGTGGTCTATGTGCCCGTGAGTACAGACAATGGCTGTTGGTTTTAAACCGGCATTGTTTATTTTTCTTATAATAGGGTCGGTTTCTTCTCCCGGATCAAGAATAAAACATTCCCGTTTTTCTTCATTTATGACTATGTAGGTATTTACTACATAATAGCCGTTTTCATGTATTAATATCTGCATTTTTACGCCTTTCCAAGTGTTCTTAGGTCTCCATAGAAAAATCAAAATAATTATTGTCAAATAAATTTTATGTGTGATTTTTTTTGATTGGTTAGTCTCAGATCTTTGAATTATGCTCCATCAGTTTAGGGCATTTTGTACTTTAACCTTCAACAAACAATAATATTTTTCCAGTTTATTTTTGTTACAAGAATTTTTCTAAAAATATGGAAGAAGAAAGATAATTAGTCTGCGCACTATTCAATAGCAGACAAATAAAATAAATTCTCATTTTTTTCTGCGTACTTTTTTTGCGTATTCAAATATTTCAAGTATGTCATTTTTATCTTCTCTTTCTTCCAAAAGCAGCAACATGTCTTTTGAAAAATTATCATCTATTTTTATGTTAATATTTGTATTCATTTTTATTAATTCTATTAGCTTAATAATATCTTCTCTCGATTTTTGCAACCCGTTCTGCCAAACATCAATTTCATTATCATTTACTTTTAAATACATATGCGGTGCAAAATATTCAGAATACCCTTGCCAAATTGGATCTATTATTGATGCTGTAATAGTTACAGAACTTATTGCATCATAGGTATATTTTTGTTCAAATAATCCGGTCAATTTGTTATAACGTATTTCTTTATCGGAAAAAGTAACATAATTTAAAAATATTGCTCCAACCGAAAGAAGGAAAAAAAGTATTATCGATAATAAAAATTTTGATTTTATTTTTTTCTTTTTATTTGCCTCCATGCTATAAAAATATGAAAAAAATATATAATAAAGAAAAAGGAGTCCAACCAAATTCATTATTCCTTGCAACGCAAGGTTATAAATAATTGATAAATTCAAAGAAAAAAATAATATGTTTTCATCTCCAAAAACAATTTTTTGAAGAAAAGGAATAAAATATCCTAATCCTTTTGCTGATAATTGTAAAAGAAAAACTACTACAACAAAACATGGTAAAAATATTCTACTTTTAAAGACGTACTCAAGAAATGCGATAATTGCGGCATCAAGTTTTTTAGAGAAAGTCGGTTCCATACATAACGCGTATGTCCTTAGCAATCTGTTTGTCAAACTTTATTTAAAGTTCAATTCAGGTCTTTTTATAATTTCAGAATTTACTAAAACCTCAAGACAAACTGCAAGCCTGCAATAACGCTTGAATCTTCATTTAACGAAACTAATGGGGCTATTGTAAGATTTTCTTGTGGACCGGCAGGTTTTCCGTTTTTTATACGGTAAGGCAACAGCATACCGTGTATAAACTCCGTTAGTTTGACTGCTCCGAGAACCGAGCCTATGAATGCAAGGCGTTCTTTTCTGTCTTTGTGGAATGTATATTCCCTGATCAGCGAATATGTCAGTAAATTTACGCTGTGAAAATACAAGTATCCCCAAAAACGATAGCCCTTATAAAAGTGACAGCCTCCGGCAGTTGTAAGCGCAAGATAACCGGCCAAAAAGTCGCTTCCCATGTAAGGCTGCTGCCCATCAATATAATTCGCGGCATTTTCGATATACCTGTTAGCAAAGGCGTCTACAAAGAGCGAGCCCCCGCCTGAAACAAGCATGTACCAGGCAAAACGATAATTGCTGCGGCCGGTTTTTGACATATCATGTTTCGTATTCAAACGGCGTGCAAATCCATCGACCTCAAGACATATATAGGGAAGGGCATTAAGCGACCAAAGCATAAGCCCCGGCCAATCGGACGAAGCAAAATAGGCAAACGGCGCTGCTACGGGCATCACGGCGCTGCCTGGCACAATAGCCAGAGCAGCGTATAATTTTTCATCCCAAGACATATGACCAAAGACTATTTCACGTTTTCTGCCGTACATAAAATCATCCAAAAATAAAGCTTCTTCCTTGTACGATACAAGAACAAAATCACCCTCTGCCGGATTTGAGTAATCAAGCGATGTAATGATTCCTGACGAAACGTTTACCTCTCCGGCTTTAGAAAAGAGGCCGCCTTGTCCTTTGCGATAAATAAAATATTTGCCATCGGGCGCGGCGGCATCTTCGAGTTCAAGGCGCGAGTTATTGATTTTGAAAAGACTTATATGTGAAAAACGTTTAAGAAAACCGGATGTAAAACGTATGGCATGTTCTTCAAAAATATAAGAATACTCAGCAGCGCCGAGCGTGTCGGACAAAGGAATGGCCATTTTGTAGTTATAAAATTTTCTTTCATTAAATGGAAAATCAATGCCATATGCCGATACATCTAAAACTATTTCGTCACCGCGGTCATCAAAGCTGCCGAGCACGAGTAATTGCATTTCTGCGGCAGAAGCAAAACGCAATACACATTTTTCTTCTAAGCAGTCAAAATCAGAAAGTCCGCTTTCAAGCATGTTTATTTGGGAAAATTTGTCGATCTCTCTAATAAGACTTGAAACACGCTCTTCAAATATCGACGACACTTGAAGAGCGCGGGGGCTGTTTGCCGAGAGCTCACCTATTCCGAAAAGCGGCTTAGCGGCCATCACAGGTTTCGCAAACAGTATAATTACGGCTAGACAGACAATCCTTTTCATTAACGCCACATAAGAATTTTCCAGTTTTTTTTCAAAGCAAGTTTTTTCAGTTTTTTATCGGGGCATACGCAATTAGCATTTCCTACTCCGGCGAGAATATGTCTGTCTTCAACTGCGTCGCCGTAATACCAGGCCTCTTCAAGAGAAAACCCGTTCTGTTTGCACCATGCCGAGGCTCTGTACAGCTTTTCTTTACCCCAGCAGTAACGCCCCTTAATACGGCCGGTATATTTTTCACCATCAAGTTCAAGTTCGGTGCAAAGAACATCGTCAAGGTCTAAATGTTCTTTTATCCGGCCGCATATTGAACTTATAGAAGCTGAAAGAAGCACAATATGCGCGCCTGCGGCGCGGTGAAATTCTATTTCTTTTTTGGCGTCACCTCGGACATATTTTGATATAACCTCATTAAAAATGCGGTCGGTGTAAAGATCATCATCTTTTTTGAGCACGTTTTTCCACATGGCCGCTATTATGCACATTGCTCTGTGTTGGGAAATCAACTTAGACCTGCCGAGTAAAGCGGCTGCAAACATATAGAATTTATGCTTGCGGCTTGGTAGACCGTGCGCCATATTATATTTCCACATCAATGAGCCGCTTGATTCTTCCAAAATGGTGTGGTCAAGGTCGAAAAATGCCGTATATTTTTTATTCATTTTTTCCATTCGCAAATAATATCTTTTGTTTTGCCGGTGTCTACTTTTTTTCTTAACCGCAAACATAATTATAACCGCCAAGCAGGGCGATAATAAAGCAATGGATAATATCATAAAATATGAGCTTCGCCCTACGCGTGAGGAATATCCCACTCTGATTATCAAAAACGAAGAAACAGAGCAGGCGCTCCACAGCCGCGTATTCCCGTCAAAGGAATCTGCCTCTATGGAAGCCCAACTTCAACCGGCAGGCTCTGATATATGTATAGTATTGGGCATAGGCCTCGGATACCACCTTGCGCCATTAAAAGAATATGCCGCATTTTATAAAAAAATTATTTTAGCCGACATCCTTCCGGAAAGCCGTGAACTTACCGCTTCTGTAAAGATATGCGAATTCCTTTCCGGTATCGACAACATCGTATTCCTCGGCGGACTTACCCCAAATATGTTCCGCGAAGCCATCTCACCCATAATAGACTTTGAAAAAACCAAAGGAATAAAAATTGTGACTCATACGGCCTCAATGAGAATTTTCGATTCATATTATACGCTGCTTAAAAAAGAAATCGAAGCGCTGATAAATTTAAAGGCAGGCAATGCCGCCACAGTGAAAGCCTTCGGAGGATTGTACGCGCGCAATTGCATAAAAAACATCGCTCATTTAAGCGCCATGATGCCTGTGGCGTCTCTTTTTGGTAAATTTAAAGATTCCTCTGCGCTTGTAATCATGCCGGGGCCTTCGCTTGAAAACTCTATAAAAGCAATAAGCGAAATATCCAAAGACGTGTTCATCATTGCGGCTGATTCTGCCTTGCCTGTATGTAAAGCGCACGGCTTTTACCCTGACTTTGTGGTATCGGTTGACCCGCAGAGTTACATAAGCGAACACCTTCTCGGCTTTTGGAACAAGGACATACGCCTTGTGACATCGCTTTCAGGCTGGAATTGCAATCTTGCAGGCCATGCCTCGTCATGGAAGACGTACTGCTCGCTTGACAGTCACCCGTTTGCGCAGCTTATAGATGAACTGTTTCCCGAAACTATAGGCGGCCTCGATTCCGGAAGCGGAAGCGTCGCAGGCGAAGCGTTGCTTTTTGCCTTCCGCTGCGGGTTTTCGCAAATTGCCTGTATCGGCTTTGATTTTGGGTTTGCCTGCGGCATTACCTATTCCCGCGAGAGCGCCTACCAAAAACGCTATGCAAAATTTTTTATGAACCGTCTCAGAAGCGCCGAAACCTTTAATTTTGATTATATCATGAAATCATCAAAGGCTTTACGCGAAGACGGACATTTTACAAGACGTTCGTTTTTACAATACCGACAAAACATTGAGACTGTTATTGAAAAATCCGCTAAATCCGAGCCGATTCATATAAACCCGTTAAACCGGACAATGGCCGGTTGCAAAACCGCCGAAACCGGCATCTTATACAGCCTTAAAAAATCCGACAAGACTTCAATTTTTTCAAAAGCCGAACTTGGGGTAAAACCCATAGGTGAGGCTCTTGACTTACGCGAAATTTTTCATACCATGAGCAAAGAAAAAATTTTTAACGAGTTGATACGCCGTTCATGCGGAGAAAACTTGGAAACTCGGCGTTACAGAAGGCTGTTTGAAAGCGTCCGAAAAATGGGGCTCTGACCCTTTCAGGTTTTCTCAGAAATTTTAAGGGTAGAATAGTGTGTGTGAAGTGCATTTAATAAGTTGTTGACAAGAAAATTACAAACACCATATAATAAAAAAATGGCCAAATTAAAATTATTCAAAAAATCGGTTCAGGGCATTCTCGATTCAATACAACCTGATGCGCTGAACAATGTGGGCGATATATATGTTAATGCCATATATAATGAATTTATATTCATCAAAGGTACGATAGAAATACCTAAAATTCCCGTGAAGGAGCTCAACGTGGCCGACTCAGGAGAAATCCTTCGTTCCATTATTCCTTTTATTCCCGAATTTTTGGTACGCCACAAAATTCCCCTGAAACGCATCCCGCCGGCCGACCAGCATTTTTTGCATTTTACCAGAGTTTTTCATGGCCGGCTCATCAATTTCAGACATATATTTAAAATCGACCTTAAATTTTCAGGTAACCCTGATGGGATTATCGAAAAGGGAAATACTTCTTTTTACCCCTCGTACCGTACAGACCGTATTTACTATAAATCAAGGCTCATTCCCGAAAAGGCTTCAAGCGATACGTTTTCTCCATTGAGACTTGCGGAGCGGAGAGACTTTGTATCTGACGATAATCTTTTTACATCAACGTTTTTTGAAGACATAAACAGAAGCGAACTCTCTCTTGAGATATGCGAAAAACTGCCAATGGAAATATTTGCCGTTTCGCCGAAACTTTACCCTTTTTTGGTATACGATTATTTTACTGCCTGCCTTAATGTACTGTCGCCCACAGAAAAAAATATACATGACGCCATTTTAATCTTTGAACCCCTCTTTTTCTTCATATACAGCCGCTTCAAAGATATAAACGAACTGACAACTATAGAAGAAATTCACAAAAATTTCGACGATTGTTTTGAGCCTGATACAACAGAACTTGTTTTGACTGAAAGTTTTATAAAAAAATTAAAAGGCTACTTTTCTAATCCTATTCTTGTACAAAACGAAGAAATGGCAATAAAGGGATGGAGAAAAATGAAATACAATAACGACCCTAATTAGAAACCACCTTAAGCCCTACAATAGAACCGATAAGAGTCACAATAAAAAATAAACGCCAAAATTCGGCCGGTTCCTTAAAAAGCAAGAGTCCCACAACTACAGTACCGGCGCCTCCAATTCCAGTCCACACGGCATAAGCCGTTCCCATAGGAAGAGTACGGGTCGCTTTAAGCAACAAAGCAAGGCTTGTAAAAAGAGCAATAATAAATCCGGCATACCAAAAAATGGCAGGCGTCCCTTGGGCATCCCTCGCTTTATTGAGACATGAGGTAAAAACAATTTCAATAAATCCGGCAAGTATAAGCATGAACCACGCCATATTTTTCTCCTATAAAAAAATCAATCGACAGAATAATCACGTATGGTATGTAAGAGCCGTTCGGAAAGGCAGGCGCTTGCCTCTGACAAGGCATCGTAAATTGTAATGGCTTCAGTGCGGTATTTTGCTTTTCTTGCGGCATTCCAATCAGGCTGAGGTATCTCCAGATTCACAATTCTGTCGGCAAGTTTTACCTTCCATATTTCGATCGGCTGTAGTTTTATGCGTTTCAAACTATCCGGCATTCTTTCAGAGGGCGGCAATGAGGCATCTTTACTGAGGGCCATAACGCCATCAGCAACAGGGCGGCCAAAAGATGCCAAAAGTTCATCATAGGTCGTCTGTGTATCTTCCAAAACATCATGCAAAAGCGCACATTGGACGGCAAGGTCGGGCTGGGCTGTTTTTTCAAAAGTCAAGGCATTCATAATTTCAATCGCAACCAAAGATACATGAAATATATACGGGTAGCCGCACCCCTTTATTTTTTGCTCGCCATGAGCTATTGCCGCAAAATTATACGCCCTTACGCACGCATCCTGATCCCACATATCATTACCCGATATATTGAATAAAAAAACGCATCCCCCGTGTCAATAATCTTTTGGATGTACTGTGCCCCATAAAATGGACTAAAAAAATCATTGACACACGTATAATATACGTGTATATTGTCAATAAAGGCAGTATACATGACAGGCCGTGAACTCGTAAATGCACTCAAGAAAAGAGGTTGGATACGTACGGGGGCTTTATATGCAATTCTAAAACAATTAGGACTAAAAAGAGGTGATATATGAACAATATGTTTCTTTACCCAGCGGCATTTACACCAGATGAAAACGCTCTAATGGTAACATTCCCCGACCTGCCAATGGTAATCACGTATGGAGAAGATGTAGCCCATGCATATGAGATGGCAAAGGAAGCCTTGGGGGCATATATTGAAATGGCGATAGATGGCAATGATCCATTACCAAAACCCACTTCACCGAACAAAATAAAAGCCCCTAAAGGCGGGTTTGTATCTCTAATAGATGTTGATATGATTCAATTTAAAACCCAATATGCTAACAAGGCTGTAAAAAAGACACTCACAATCCCAGAATGGCTTAGCAATATGGCCGAATCAAGGCATATCAATTTTTCTGCCACATTACAAAAGGCTTTAAGAGAAGAACTGGGGATTAAATAAAGCGTATTGAGCAACAGAAGCAATACCAGAAGAAATCTTTCCCGCAAACTTTGAACTTTCAAGCTCAGTTATGCAAACAAAGCTTGCCTGTGCACCGTACCCCATAAAATGGACGCAGGGGGATTTTACCAGGATTTTCAGGATGTGAATTGCACTCCTATAATTGGATGCATATTTTAAATTTTTGTACACTCCAACCGTTCCCAAATCGTCCGAAGGACACCGCTACGCAGCGGTATTACGCAGTCAGCGCGAAAGCGATGCGCGTAATATCCGCGCGCAGCCTCCGCCGGCGTCTGAGGCGGTCAAGGGGGATTGACAAGGGGGGCTTTGAGTAGCCCCCCTTGTCGTCTCTGCCGTGCGACAGTCTGGCGCGAACTTCCGGGCGGCAAGAATGCCGCCATGATGTCTCACAAATCTTAGAAAAAGATACCCACAATAAACAATACAGCGTACAGTACAAGAAATAGCGTAAATATCTTGACAGACTTCGGGTATTATTTCAAAAGAATTTTATGACAGCGAGCATATCAGCCGTTAACATTTCAAAACGTTTCAAAAGACATTCACTCTTCAGTGATATCAGTTTCACCTGTTCAACCGGAGAATCTTTTGCCGTGACAGGTCCCAACGGCTCCGGCAAATCAACATTGCTTAAAATCCTTGCGAAACTGAACGCTCCCACAAAAGGAACGGTAACGCTTAATGTCAACGGTGAAACAGTAAATGAAGAAAGAATAAAGCAGCACATAGGCTTTTGCAGTCCTGAGTTAAACCTTTATGAAAACCTTACAGGCTTTGAAAACCTTCAATTTGCCTGCGGCTTTGAAAAAAAAAGCCTTGCCGAAAATCTTGCCGCTTTTCAATTAGAGGGACACGAAAATAAACTTGTGAGATTTTACTCCTCCGGAATGAAACAGCGCCTTAAAATACTCTGTGCCATTATAAACCGTCCTCCTCTTTTATTTCTTGATGAACCCGGTTTTGCTTTGGATGAGCAAGGCAAAAGACTTATATACAGCGTCATTGAAGAACTCAGGGAAAATACGGCAATAATTTTGGCTACCAACGAATCCGACGAGGCCGCAATATGCGGCAGGAGAATCGAACTTGGCCGAAATATTTAGAAACCTGAAAAAAGATACGCTGCTTGAATTTCGCAACCCTTCGGCGGCAAGCGCTGCAATCGCCTTTGCGTGCGTAACAACTCTCGCCGTAAGCATTGTATCGGCAGGCGCGCCTTTTTCAGCGTTGATACAATCCATACTTCTTTGGATAATCATTTTTTTCAGCGCAATGAATTCGCTGCTTCATATTTTTACAAGAGAAGAAGATGAGCGCACGGCCTTTTTTTTGCGCCTTAAAATATCGGCCGAAAACACATATATATCCAAACTCATATTTAATATTTTCTTCTTTTTCTTTATAGAAATTCTCGTGTATATTTTGTTTGTTTTTTTTACAGGAACCTCTGTGAAAAATACGCTTATGTTTGCCGCAACAGGGGCCGGCGGAGGCTTGGCCATCGTTTCGGCCTCAACAATCATGTCGGCAATCGCAGCTAAAGCTGGAGGAAAGGGGACATTGTTCACGGTCATAGCTTTTCCTCTTCTTCTTCCCGCGCTGCTTGTCAGCATATCGACTACGGCGGCAAGTATTGAAAACAGAAGCCAGGACTATGGCAATGTCTTTTTTTTATTTGCTTTTTCAGGGGCAATTATCTTAATATCCTACTTGTTGTTTAAATATGTCTGGATTGAAGAATGAGAATAGGCAGGTTTGTTTATATACTTATGCCGGCGGCTATTCTATCTGCGTTTTGGTTAGCGCCAAAAGCCGAAATTCTTGGCGATAGCAGCCGTGTTATATACTTTCATGTTCCTTTAGCAATGGTTTCGGTCGTGGCTTTTTTATACGCAGGAATAGCTTCCATAATTTACATTATTGGAAAAAATCCCGTTATGCCGGGCAAAGCGCGCAATTCGGCAGGCATCGGGCTGCTCTGTGCTGTGCTTACTACGCTTACCGGTTCGCTTTGGGCAAAAACTGCCTGGGGTTCGTACTGGAATTGGGATCCGCGTGAAACATCTATCGTATTTCTTTTACTTATATATGTAGCATATATGAGCCTATATACTTCACTAAAAAGCAACCCTAACCGCGGGCGTATCTCCTCGGTTTATCTTATTATGTCCATGGCGGTAATGCCGTTTTTTGTTTTCGTCATACCGCGCGTATACTATTCCCTGCATCCCGATACGCTTATAAACAGCGAAGGCGTTTTAAAGATCGACCCTGCCATGCGCGCGGCTCTTTTTATATCGATTGCGGCTTTTATATTTTTATATATATACATTATGGGCATCAAAAACAAAATGCTGGACATTGAAAGAATCAAAAACGAGGAGAAATAACTTGCTAAAAAAAACCGTTTTGTTTGTGTTGTTCTTTGCGGCGCTTAATGTCTTTCCGTTATTGGCCGACGAACCGGCTGCGGTAAAACCTGAAACTGCGGCCGAAACGGACAACAGCGGCTTGCGAAATGCAACGATTATAATACTCGCAGCCTGGTTTGGAATTGCCGCATACCTTTTCAGACTCGACAGAAAAATATCAAAATTGGAAAAAAATCTACATGAAGAATAAACGCATCCTTATATTCGCCGCAGCCCTTATGCTTATGATTGCCGGCGTTCTTTTTTTAAGTAAAGAAATAATATCGCCATACGTGGCTTTTGACGACTTTAAACTTAAAAACGGCGATTATGTCCAAATCATAGGAAAATATGACAAAACAAAACCGTTAAAACAGCACGGCGGCGTATTTTCTTTTGTGATAAAAAACGACACAGACCTCGCGCTGACGGTAAATAAAAACGGCATAAAGCCCGTAAACTTTGAACATGCCGAACAAATCGTAGTTCTGGGGCGTTACAACCCTGCTTCGGACATCTTTGAAGCAGACAATATCCTCACAAAGTGCCCGTCAAAATACCAAAAGGAAAATTAATATGAATATAGGAAACTTACTACTCTGGGTATCCCTTGCCATATCGCTGGCCTGTTTAATAATTCCCATGCTCCCTGCAAGCGAGGCAGGTAAAAGAGCAAACATTTTGGCCTCAAGGCAGCTTTTTTACCTCAATGGGGTAATAATAGTTTTTGCTTTTCTCTTTTTGCTCTTTGCCTTTTTGACCAATGATTTTCGTTTTTCTTATGTCTACAACAATTCGTCATTTTCCCTGCCGTTTATGTATAAAATTGCAGCTATATGGGCAGGCAAAG
>Ga0099364_10005493_pt1 | contig 18790 bp, 21 predicted proteins | sample TergutTh196P3_FD_73070 | JGI IMG/M metagenome (GOLD analysis project Ga0099364, IMG submission 73070) | Microcerotermes parvus P3 segment gut microbial communities from Pointe-Noire, Republic of the Congo - Th196 P3 | ecosystem: Host-associated > Arthropoda: Insects > Digestive system > Gut ...
GTTTCTTTAACTTGTTTTTGTACATCTTCTTCGCTAACTTCTTGTTTGTTAGTCTTTTTGAAAGTATACTGTGGTTTTCCTTTGCCTTGCCCTTGTCCGCCGCCTTGCTGATTCGGATTAAATGTTACCCTTTCGGTTTTGATACGCTCGCGTTTTTTCTTGAAATTTCCTTCGCCGGCAGGTTGTTGTCCGCCACCATTTGGTTTGGCATTGTTCTTTTTAGCTTCGGCAGCAAGTTTATCTTTTTCTTCGCGTTCTTTTTTCTTCTCGTCTTTTGTTTTCTTTTTCGGACGCGTTTGTTGGTTGATAGAAGATAAATCTATTTTTCCGATAATGTTAACGTTCGATTCTATCGGTGCTTTGCGCAACGAGAACACACGTTCTTCTTCGACTTCAACGTTATTTTCTGCTACGGTTTCAGCAATTGTATTTTCTTCTACAACAGCAACTTCTTCTTTTTTCGGCTGCTCAACAACTTTTTTGGGTTCGGGCTTCTTAGGCTCTTCTTTTGCAACCGCTTTTTCTTCTTTTATAGTTGGTTTTTCTTCCTTCTTTTTTTCTTCTTTTTTGGCAACAGGTTTTTTGTTCAATTCATCTAAATTGATTTTACCAACCGTTGTAAATTTCGGTTTTTGAGCTTCCGACAAATTAACTTTTATTTCTTCGGGTTCTTTTTTCTCGGGTTCGTTAAAACCTTCGATAGAAACGCTTTCACGTGCTTTTTCTTTCGTATGTCTTTCTTGACTGATGCGGTCGGATTCGATACGGATACTTTTATCCTTATTGAATTCTTTGTTCAACAAGTCATATTGCTCATCCGTAATTTTAAAATTAGGATTTGCTTCAACATCGGTAAATTTGTTTTTGTGTAGAAATTCTACAGCTGTTGATAAACCGATGTTTAACTCTTTGGTTATTTTACTTAATCTTATAGACATATACGAAAATTTAAAAACATTTATTGTCTGAATCAGAATTTTCAGGATGTTGGGATTTACAGAATAATCCTAAATAATCTTCTAATTCAAAAAAAATCTAATATTGACAAGGAATTTGCAGAATAATCCTAAAAATTCTTTAATTTTGATAATCCTGATTCTGACAGGATTTTACTCAAACTCTGATTGAATAATAGCAAGCACCTCGTCAATTGTTTCTTCTTCCAAGTCGGTTTTCTTAATAAGCTCATCGCGAGATATTTCCAACACATTTTTAGCAGTGTTACAACCGATTGATTTAAGGGTATCGATTACCCAAACATCAATTTCGTCACTGAACTCATCCAAGTAAATATCTTCATCGTCCACTTCATCCACATCGCGGAATACGTCAATTGTATATTCGGTCAGCATACCTGCCAATTTAATGTTGGAACCGCCTTTACCGATAGCCAGCGAAACTTCTTCGGGTTTCAAAAACACTTCGGCTCTTTTAGTGTCCTCGTGTATTCTGATAGACGAAATTTTGGCTGGATTCAATGCGCGCTGAATAAACAGCGAAATATTTGCCGTATAGTTGATTACGTCGATATTTTCATTTCTCAATTCGCGGACAATACCGTGAATACGCGAGCCTTTCATTCCCACGCAAGCACCCACCGGATCAATTCTGTCGTCATATGATTCAACGGCAATTTTGGCTCTTTCGCCCGGAATACGTGCAATTTTTTTGATAACAATCAATCCATCGTGAATTTCGGGTACTTCTAACTCAAACAAGCGTTGCAAGAATATCGGCGAAGTGCGCGACAATATAATTTTAGGATTGTTGTTTTTATTTTCTACGCTTGCCACAACTGCTCTTACAGTGTCGCCTTTGCGATAAAAATCGGTCGGAATCTGCTCTGTTTTAGGCAGCAACATTTCGTTTTCGTCGTCGTCTAATATCAACAATTCTTTTTTCCAAACTTGATATACTTCGCCGGTAACAATTTGTCCTACTTTTTCGGAATATCTGTTGAAAACGCTGTCTTTTTGCAACTCTAAAATCCGAGATGCCAATGTTTGACGCAACGTTAAAATGGCACGGCGACCAAAGTCGATGAAATCAACCGCATCGGTTACTTCCTCTCCCACTTCATAGTCTTCGTCAATTTTTTTCGCCTCACTTAATGTTATTTCAAGGTTTTCGTCTTCCAACTCGTCGTCAGCCACTACTTCCCTATTACGCCAGATTTCAAAATCTCCTTTGTCGGGATTGATGATGACATCGTAGTTTTTGTCGGTGCCGAACATTTTGGCAATCACACTACGAAAAGATTCTTCGAGCACACTAATCATCGTACTTCTGTCGATGTCTTTCAGCTCTTTAAATTCCGAAAACGTATCAATCAAATTGATTCCTTTAGTTTTAGCCATAGCTTAAAATCTGAAATTGTATTTTGTATATTTTACTTCGTTATAATTGAAAACGATGTTTTCTGTTATTTCTGTTTTCCGTTTTGCTTCGGGCAATTTTACCATTTTTTTCGTTTCAACAGTAAAATTTTCGCTGTTTGCATCAAGCAATAATCCAATTAATTTTATGCCTTGCGCGGTTAAGACTTCTACTTCTTTACCTACAAATTTTTCGTATTGTTGCAACACGCGAAATGGTTGACTAATGCCCGCAGAAGCGACTTCTAATTCAAATTCGTCCATTTTCTCTCCAAATACAGACGAAATATATTTGCTTAATTCTACGCAATAATCAATGGAAACACCTTCTTTTGAATCAATTTCTACCACAATATGCTTATTGGGATTCACCGCAACATTGGTTATAAAATAACTCGTTCCTGCAATCTTCTCCTCAACAACTTGTTGTATAGATTCTTTTGTAATTTCCATCGGTTCTATATATAAAATTAAAAGAGGGGACTGACTGTCCCCCACCTCCGATTGTTAAATTCGGTGCAAATATAGAAAAAAAATGTTTATTTGCAAAGAAATGTGAAGAAAAACTATTTTACATGCTGTTTTTTGATGAGTTTTCCTCCAAACTTCTTCCTTTTATTGTGTATCCTACGTTCCAATAAAAAAATTGAGCTTTGGTAAAATGAGTGGAGCGTATGCCGAATGTCCCGAAAATATTTTCGTAGAAATGAATTTTTACGCCCAATATTTGATAGAAACAACTGTCTTTTTCGTTTTCTTGCAACACATTGTAACCTAAACCGCCGATAAACGAAAAATGCGGCATCACAATTTCGCCTTTTGCCGAAAGTCCTACGTTGAAACGCTCTTTTGGTTCGCCAAGTGTTATGCGCTCACAATACAAGTTGTCGGCAGAATTCAACGTCATTATGGAAGTGGCGCCGCCACTTTCGTCGTACACAAAGTCCACGCCTGCGCCGTATCTGAACCAATAATTACTCACAAACATCGGCGCGTAGCAAAATCCTAATACTCTGAATCTATAATCAATATATTTAGGCGCCAACGGTGTGTCACGCAGATTATTTTCAATTTGACGTGAAGAAAATGTCATCAAAAAATCGTGGTCTATTCGTTTGTTGACATCAGGCGGCGTTAGATTGCCAATGATATTTTTTTCTTGAGGTTCGTTAAATTTGTAGGCAATTTCGATGTATGGCGACTACAAGTTCATTCTTCTGTTCGGCAACTTTGTGGCGCCGTTTGAAAAGTGCATAAACGAACCGCCTGCATTTATATCTAACCGATTGTTTAACTGGTATTTGAAATATAAATTGGCACCTACATGTACGTTGTTTTGTAAACTGATAGCGACATTTTTCGGGTTATCAAGCGGATCGTATGTATTCCAGCTCGTTGAATAACCCAAATTAAACTCGTAATGAAATGATATTTTTTTTGTTAAAGCAGCAATTCGCGCACCTTGAATAAGGTACAGCGAAATCGGATTTCCTAATTCTTCTCTGTGAAATGTATTTGTGTATATTCCTATTCCAAAATATGGCATACCATACGTAATGTTTTGCCAACGGTCGCCTCGCGACATTATGCCATATTTTAAGGCAAACGCAGCATAATTGGTAATGTTTTCTTCTTGAACAAATTCATTTGTTTGGAGCACAAATCCTCTTTCGCCTTTTACAGAGAGAAAAGATGGCTTTGGTTGTTTTTTTTGTTTCTTTTGCAAAAAGAGAAAACGGGAGTAAGAAAAGGATAAAAAGGATATATTTATATTTTTCCATCTGCAAAAATCCGCGTCGTCTGCATTCAAAATCATTTAGAAAAAAACCTAAAAATATCCAATCCATTTGCCCAGAAAAACAGCGAGAACAGTAGCAACATTCCAATCATTTGTGCATATGTCATAAATTTGATACTCGGCTTGCGACGTGTAATCATTTCGTAGAGAAGAAATACGACGTGTCCGCCGTCGAGTGCAGGAATGGGAAGAATATTTAAAAACGCCAAAACAATGGAAATAAACGCTGTGTTTTCCCAAAAACGATGCCAATCCCACGCAGACGGAAACATACTGCCGATACCACCGATACCGCTTAAATTTGAAACGCCTTCGGGCGTAAACAAAAACTTCATTTGACGAACATAAGAAGCCAACTTGTTGAAACCATAGCTAAATCCGGCAGGGATTGATTCCCAAAATGAATAATGTTGAACGCGGACAATTTGTTTAAGGCTGAAACCAAATTTTCCTTCATCATTCAATGGAATATCTTGCGTAATGGAATCGCCGTTTCTGATGAGTGTTACGCTCAATATTTTTTCTTCGTTTGTTTGCAAGAATGCAGTAAGGTCGAAAAAACTGCGTATTTTTATTGTATCATTTATCGCAACAAATTGGTCGTTTCGTTGCAAGAAAGGCGCAGCAGGATTGTCGGACATTACGCTATCTACCACAGCTGGCAGATAAGGTGCTAAAAATCCGTTTTCATCTTTTAGTATGTCGCGTATCAACCCTTTTTCGGGCATTTGCAGTGTTTTTTCATTGCCGCCTCTTATCACAGTTACTTCTTTGGCTTCGAGGATAGCAAGCAGTGTTCCATCTGAAAGGCGATTTAACTCAACACCGTCTGCTTCGATAATGCGGTCGCCATCTTGAAAACCAGCATTAATCGCCGCTTCGGAAAACATCATCGGCGTGTCTTTAATGTCAACGTATGTTTCGCCCCAAGTAAACAGCACTGCGCTGTAAATCAGAAACGCCATAATGAAATTGACAGTTACACCAGCCACCATTACAACAAGCCGCTGCCACGATGGTTTCGAGCGGAATTCCCACGGCTGTGCAGTTTTTTTCATTTGTTCGGTGTCGAGTGATTCGTCAATCATTCCCGCTATTTTCACGTAGCCACCCAACGGCAGCCAACCGATTCCATACTCGGTTGTTTCGGGATATTTTTTCCAATTGTTGTCGGCTAATTCTTCGGCAGGAATAACTACTGTTTCTTCTTCGCCTTTATAATTGTATCGTTTTTTTGTGTTCGTATCGTTTTTCGAAAACCATCTGAATTTCCATTTTCCGTTTACTTTTTTCATTCTGAAAATGGAAAAATAGGGATTGAAAAACAAATAAAATTTCTCTACTCGCACTTTGAACAGGCGCGCAAAAAAGAAATGACCGCATTCATGCGCAATGATTAATATCGAAAGGCTGAGAATGAGTTGTAAGGCTTTTATGATGAAGGCTTCCATTATATAATTAACGATTTTAGATTTACGATTTACGATTAATCATTTCGTTTGTTATTTTTCTTGTTTCATTATTCGTTTCCACATAATCTTCGTATGTCGGATGTGCAATAAATGGCACGGTTTGCATCGCTTTTTCGATAATATCGGACATTTCCATAAATCCGATTTTGTCGTGCAAAAAGGCATCAACAACAATTTCGTTTGCCGCGTTCAAGATGCAAGGCATATTACCGCCTTTTTTCATAGCATCGTAAGCAAAAGCAAGATTACGAAATTTCTTAGTATCGGGTTGCTCAAATGTGAGCGACTGATACATATTAAAATCCAACCGCGGATAGTCCGTTTTGTATCTGTCAGGATATGTAAAAGCGTATTGTATCGGCAGTTTCATATCGGGCAAACCGAGCTGCGCTTTGATAGAACCATCGTGAAATTGCACCATCGAATGAATAATTGACTGCGGATGCACCACCACTTCGATTTGTTCGCCCGTTAGTCCAAACAGCCACTTTCCTTCGATTACCTCAAAGCCTTTGTTCATCATCGTAGCAGAATCAATGGTTATTTTCGCGCCCATTGTCCAGTTAGGATGTTGCAACGCTTCGTTTTTCGTTACTTTCTTCAGTTCGTCAATGCTTTTGTTTCTAAACGGACCGCCAGAAGCCGTCAGAATTATCTTTTCAATCGGATTATTTCCTTCTCCGCAAAGGCATTGAAAAATAGCCGAATGTTCTGAATCAACGGGAAGAATGGGCGTTTTGTATTCGTTTGCCAATTCGCAAATTAATTCTCCGGCAACGACCAATGTTTCTTTATTTGCCAACGCGATGCTTTTTCCTGCTTTAATCGCTCTGATTGTTGGCAATAATCCTGAATAACCAACCATAGCGGTTAGCACGATGTCGGGCGTTTGCATTTCGGCAACGTCGGCAATGGCTTCTTCGCCAGCGTAAACTTTTAATGGTAAATCTGCCAAATTTTCTTTGACGTAATTGTATTTTTCTTTATTGGCAATGACCACAAATTCGGGTTGAAAGTTACGCGCCTGCTCAATAAGCAAATCGGCTTGATTGTTTGCTGTCAACGCAAAAACTTCAAAATTGTCGGGATATGCGGATACGACTTCGAGGGCTTGCTTCCCGATAGAACCCGTCGAACCGAGTATGAAAATTTGCTTTTTCTTCATTTAAAATACGATGTAGTTTTCGGGATTCAACGGCACTCCTTCACGCCACAACTCAAAGTGCAGATGTCCGCCACCTTGTTTATTAGTGCCGACAATGGCTATTGTTTCGCCCGATTTTACTTTGTCGCCTGCTTTTTTCAGCAGAATCGAATTGTTTTTATAAATAGAAATAAAATTGTTTGCGTGCTGCACTTGAATAACATAACCCTCGTTAATCGTAAATTCGGCAAGCACCACCGTTCCGTCCATAACTGAAACTACGCTTTCGTTCGGCGCAGTTGTTATGTCTATTCCGTGATGCTGTTTCAACCGGAAATTCTCGGAAATAACGCCGTGTGTAGGTGGACTAAAAACCATTAAATACTGATTCCGTGGCGTTTCCAACACAGAGAGATTATACTTTTCTTCGCTTTCAAAATTTTCGGCAAACTCTCTTTCTCTGTCCGATTTTTCGATAAATGTCCTTTCTCTTTCTTTCAACGCAAGCGAATCAATGGGCACAATTTCGTCTATTTTTATATTACCCATCATCAAGTTCCTAATGGCATTGATGTATTCTTCTTGTTTTTGAAATTCAGCCAGCAACGAATCCAGCTGCATCGATTTGCTCACAAGTTCCGTGTGCATTTCGGCATCTAAATATCCGGGAGAAAATCTTTTCAACGGAGTTTTAAAAAGTAGAAAAGTATTCAAGGCAAAAAGCACCACAAACAGCAAAAAAGAAAGCAGAAAAACTTTCAAACGGGTTAAGCGCACAGACCAAACTTCGCCCAGCGTACTTTCATTTAAAATAGAAAGTTTGTATCTGAAATTCAGCTTTTGAAAAAAATCTTTAATGTTAAATTTAGCCATTATAAAAAATTGAGATTACAAAAATAATACAAAATAAATTATGAATGTACAACAAGATATGCCTTTTTATGCAAGTATCAAATTGGCATCAATATTTAGGTTGCGATGCATCTTTTTTGCTATTGAAAATGTAGGTTGCGACTTACCGGTCAAATAATCGGAAACGCGTGGTGCGCTTACACCCAACAACTCTGCCATCGATTTTTGGGTAAGCTGCATTTCGTACATACGCAATTTCAAAACTTCGGAGAGTGTAGGCTGTCCTACCGGATAATGTTCCATCTCATATTCTTCCGCTAAATCGGCAAGCAAATCTAATTCTACAAAATCTGGGTTGTTCGGCGGTGTATCTTCTTTCACAATGTTCATCAACTCTTCCACTCGTTTCAGTATGACTTGATACTGCTTTTCGTCTTTTATTTTTGCCATAGTTGCTTTGTTTTAAATCGTTGAACAATCTATTTTGTTATATTCTTCATGCGTACCAATAAACCGAATATAAATAATTTGTTGTACAAAAAGAGTTTTTCCAACCAAACGATAATTATTGCCCTTAATATTAAACACATACCGTTGATTTCCTACATTATCTACGCTATTGAAAGTGTTTTTCATATCGTGAAAATCTTTCCACACAGCTCCTTTTACTGTTTTATACCAACTGTCAAGAGCTGTTTTAACATCGGGATATTGCTTGCCGTATGCAACGATAGTGCGATGAGCAATAATTCTCATTCGATTTTACTTTAAAATAAGATTTACAAAGATAATCGTATTGTTCCGAATTTCAAAACAAAAATACATAAACTAAATGATTTTAAAATAACAAAGATTAAAAATTCAAATAAAAATCTTTCGTCAGCATTTTATATTTTTCCGAATAATCGTGGCGGGCATTGTTTTCGATGTGCATCTCATCGATTCGGCATTCCGTCGGCATAACCGAAAATTCTATTAACAGCCTCTTTTCGTTGGCGCCAATTTTTGGGAAAACTTTTGTGATGTACGAACAGTGTAATGCTGACTTCTCAGCTTCTTTTATTAACAATAATGCTTCGGTTGTTGGGTAAATAACAGACAACTTGCCATTTTCATTGAGCAATCTTTTGGCATGTGTTATCAGTTCGGTTGGCATCAACGTATCGGTGTGCCGAGCAGTTTTTTTAGCTGTATCGGGATTTTTGAGCGAATGCAAAAAATAAGGCGGATTAGAAACAATTAAATCGTATTTCTCGGCAGGCTCGAAATCTTGCAATGCTCGGTGGATAATGTTTATCCTGTCTTTCCACAGACTTTCGGCAACATTTTCTGTCGCTTGAATGCAAGCGTTTTCTTCTATTTCGATAGCATCTATCAACACATTGGGAGCACGTTGCGCCAACATCAATGCAAGCAATCCCGTTCCCGTTCCGATGTCTAATATGCGAACAGCATTTTCTACATTAGTCCATGCACCGAGCAAAACACCGTCTGTGCCTACTTTCATAGCGCATTTGTCTTGATGGATTGTGAATTGTTTGAAGTGAAACATATTCGAGGTTAACGGTCAACGACGAACATTTAACCGTTTGCCTTTTATTACTTGTTATTTATCCTTAACCGAATTGCGGTAAGCGCTCTTTTGGTGTCTAACGTGAAATTGCTGTCCATAATCCAACTGTAATATCCGGGATCTATCATCAACACTTCTACCACTTTTCTGCCTTTGTATTTTCCGAAATTGATAATTTCTTCGTTTTTATCGTTGTAAATAAATCTTCCCGCAAAGTCAACATTGCGGTTAAAGCTCGAATATTTGGACAAGAATTCAATGTCATTTTCCAAATCTTCGTATCGCTCCAATTGCGATTTCAACACTTCGTAAGTTGCTCTTGTATCAACTTCGGCGCTGTGGGCATTTTCCAACTCTTTTCCGCAATAAAAAACGTAGGCGGCGCCAAGCGTTCGCTGTTCTTTTTTGTGGAAAATAGTTTGAACGTCAATAAATTTCCGTTTGTTCAAATCAATATCAACACCTGCCCGAAGGAATTCTTCTGCCAGCAAAGGAATATCAAAACGGTTTGAATTGAACCCTGCCAAATCGCAACCTTCAATGTCGGCAGCCAATGATTTGGCAATTTGTTTAAACGTGGGGCAATCTTTTACATCTTCATCGGTAATACCGTGAATTTCAGTCGCTTCTTTCGGAATAGATCTTTCGGGATTTATTTTTCTGGTTTTGGAAATTTCTTCGCCGTTGGGTTTAATTTTCAGATATGAAATTTCTACAATTCTGTCGGTGGCAATATCAATCCCGGTTGTTTCGAGGTCGAAAAATACAAGCGGATTTTTTAGGTTTAGTTTCATATTAAAATTAGAAGTTAGAAATTAGAAGTTAGAAATTTAAAAATCAGAAATTACGAGCAACAAGAATTTATCTGCCTGTAACTCGTAATTTCTAACTTCTGATTTCTAACTTATTTAATCGTTTAACATTATCGGCATTAACAGCGTCAATAAATCTTCGTTTTCTTCGTTCTCAAACGGAAGGAAAATACCGGCACGCATAGCATCTGCAAGCTCAATTACGACATCTGATGATTCTAAGTTCGACAAAATTTCGATTAAGAATGTCGATTTGAAACCGATGTTGATTTGCTCGCTTTGGTATTGGCATGCCACTTTTTCTTCTGCCGAAATAGAGAAGTCAATATCTTGCGCCGAAATAAATATTTCGTTTTCGCTCAACTGCAGTTTTATCAAATTAACGGCTTGGTTGGAGAATACGGAAACGCGTTTCAACGCATTTATAAACGCCAATCTGTCTACAATTGCCTTGTGCTGATTTGCTTTTGGAATAACGGCATTGTAATTCGGATAACGACCTTCTACTTGACGGCACACCATTTTATAATTCGATAGTGTGAAACAAGCGTTTTTATCGTCAAATTGCACCTGCACGTCGCCCGATTCTTTCGGTAAAATGTTTTTCAACATCGTCGCCGGTTTTTTCGGCAAAATAAAATTTGACGCGCCATCGCCTTTGGCTTCGGTAGTTTTAAACCGTACTAATTTATGCGCATCAGAAGCCGCCAATGTCAAATCGTCGGCAGTAATGTCGAAATAAATACCATTCATAACGGGACGAAGTTCGTCGTTTGCCGTAGCGTACAGCGTGTTGTTAATTCCTCTCAACAGCGTTGAAACGGAAATAGTGATGCCCGACGAATCGGCAGCCATTTCGGGCAGTTGCGGATATTCGTCGCCGCTTTGTCCGATAAAATTATATTTTCCGTATTCGGAAGTGATAACCATCGAAAGATTGTCGTCGTTAATATCGAACGTGAGCGGTTGCTCGGGAAAATCTTTCAACGAATCAAGCAAAATTTTAGATGCAACGGCTACCGAACCATTTCCTGCTTTGTTTTCGATTTCCATCGACGTAATCAACGTCGTTTCGATGTCCGAAGCGGTAATAGTTAATTTATTTCCTTCGATTTGGAATAAAAAATTATCGAGAATCGACAACGCGTTTTTGCTGTTTATTACACGGCTAATAGATTGTAAATGACTTAAAAGACCTGTGCTTGATACTATGAATTTCATATTTTGTGTGATTTATATTAATTAGGCAAAGATAAATAAATTTTTTAATTCCAAGCGTTAATTGGAATATTTCCGTTTGCGGATAATGGTATTTAGTATGGCAAAAATAATCAGCAAAAACACAGGAAGTGCCACATTAATAATTTGTATCGCTTTTTTGTTTTCGTTAACTTTTATTTTGTCTAATAATCGAATTGTCAGTTCTCTTGAACGAAGTTTCAGCCAACCATCGTCATCGGTCAGATATAAAATTGAATTCATTATAAAACTCTTATTTCCAAACTCTTGATTCATATACGAATCGTAACCCAACGGTTGCGGGCGCGCGTTTACACCGATGCCCGAAACATCGTTTCTGATGATGTCGCCATCGGCAATTACAATCATACGCGTAGGAACGCTTTGCGCTTTTATCTCTTTGGGCGGAATAACACCTTGTGGCGGAAATCTGTTGTTGAAAACCGATGGAAAAATACCTTCCAACGCAACTGCCACAGGCAAATGCCGCTGATTGAAAAAAGCAGGGTCGGCAGGAATATTCAGCACATCTAAACTGATGTGAGTCGGCGTTGGTATTGCTCGCGAATGTTGCGAAGTAACAAGCAAAACTTCTTTATGAATATTCGGATCGTTTCCAACAAAATCGATGCTCGAAGCAAATTCTGATTTCACCACCGTTACATTTCTGGAAATTGGGTGGTTGGGCGATGTGAGAAGCAATGGCGAAAAATACCATGGCGCCGGCTGGTAATCGGGACGGTCGCCTTCACGCGCTTTATCCACCGGAATATATACGCTCTGAACGTCTAACAACAAATCGGGATTAATACGCACGCCGTAACGGAAGAGTTGGTCGTTCAAGTTCAGTTCGCTTTGCAACGCAGGCGAAAAGCCGTAATTTGCGAGCGTATCCATCGAAATACGCGTTCCATCGACAAGCCAAAGCACGCGACCGCCATTCATAATGTATTGGTCTATAATGAATTTATCGCTTTCGGAAAACTTGCTTTGCGGTTTGGCAATAATAATGGCTTTGTAAGGATCAAGCACCGACGGATCGTTGTGCAATGAACCACGGTCAATTTGAAAATATTTGCTCAACGCTTCGGTAATGTCGTGCGTCAAAATTTCGTGCAGTTCGTCGTGCCCTTCTAAGAATGCTATTCTTTGCACTTCTTTTCTTGTCAAAGTTCTGATGGCATCGGTCAATTCAAATTCGAGACTTTCGATGGAAATATTGAGGTTTTCACTGCCTGAATTACCTTGAATATTTTTCAATAATTGCACATTCACGGTATCTCTTCCTCGAATAACTTGCGCCCACGGAAAAATTACTTTTTGAATGGATTTTCCTTCAGAATCTTTGTCGTACACGACAGTAGCACGAAGTCCTTTTCTTTCCAATGCTTCGTATTTTGCCATTCTTTCTTTGTCTGTCGCGGCTGCCGACGGATTTACGAACGTATAACTCAATTTGTTTCCGGCATACACTTTAAATTCGGACAACATTTCGGCTGTTGCTTTTCGCAACCGCAAAAAACCTGAATTCAAGTCGCCGTCTAAATAAATAACGACAGAAATATCGGAATCCAAATTCCGCAACAGTTCTTTGGTATTTTTTGAAACACTGTATCGTTTTTCGGACGTTAAATCAAGTCGAAAAAAATAAAATTGAACTGCCAAATTGACGGCGATAATAGCGACAATGACGGCGATAATGGTTATAAGATTTTTGTTTTTTGTCATTTTTTAGTAAGCAAATTGTTGCTGATTCAGCTCAATGTTAAAATTAATTTTTGCTCCTAATGCATTAAATACTTTTAGTATTGTTGTAAATCTTGCATCGGTCATACTATTTTCAATTTTAGAAATCTGCGCTTTTTTAACACCAACAAGTTCGCCCAATTCTTCTTGTGTCAACTTGCGTTCTTGCCGCGCTTGTTTGATAGCTTGTCCAAGCAAATCAATTCTTAATTCATTTTCAAATGCTTCCCTTTTGGGAGTTCCTCGCACTCCAATGTGTTTGTCGGTCAATTCTTCTAAACTATATGTTTTCATAACTTACTTATTTTTTTTCGTTAAAATATTTTTTTCGTAATTTTTCAGCTCGTTCAATTTCGCTTTCTGGAATCTTATCTGTTTTCTTAATCAATCCATGAGTTGAAATTACAATGGTGTCAATTTTATCGGTTTTATCCCAAAAAGCAAAAAGCCGATAATACGTTTTGTTGAATATAGTCCTAAACTCCCATATTTCGTCTTGAAGTTTTTTGAAAAGTTCTTTATCGTTTTTGCTACGGACCTTCCATATATTGTAAATGATTTTATTTCTTGCTTTTTCGTCAAGTCCGTCTAAAAATTCTTTTGCTTCTTCCAAAAAGTCAACTCGAAATTTATAATCTTCCATTTAAGCTATTTTATTACAAAGATAATTGTTTCCAAAATAGGAAACAATAGTTTTGGGGATTTATTTATCTGTTTTTTTATTTGTAAATATATACAATTCCCAAAAAACACAATAAAAAAACTGCTGCCAAATTTATCAGCAGCAGTTTTCCGTATCATTTTAAACTTTCTATTAATAGAAATTAGAACGTTTATCTACTACTTCGTCATTACTTTTCAATACATTCAGAATGCCTTGCGGAACAGTGTAGTTGAACATATTACCCATTTGAGTTCTTTCTTGTTCTTCGTTAAATGTTGCGCTACTTGCAGTGATTTGGGTTGGCGAAAGCACAAATACTCCGATATTTCCTTTCAATGGCGCCGAAAGTGTGTTTACTTGCATAAACGGTGCAGTTCCTACAATTGCCGGCTCGAATCCGATAGGTGTTCTTGTTGACGAGAAATTGATACCGTTTAACGTTTCAACAGGCAACGAAACAAGATTCGCAAAGTTGCTGATAGAATTACTTTGTTTCAATTTATCGCTAAACTCGGCGGTAATGATTTCTGCTTTTTTATTACGGACAACCGTTGCTTTTAGCTCATCTCTCATATCGTCGAGCGTTCTGTATCCTTTTTTGTTAATTCCCGTAACAGCCGCTACAATAAACTCATCGCCGCTTTCAAAAACATCGGAAACTGCTTTGCTGTTGTTTTCAAATGCCCATCTGATAATTTTTCTTGAATCGGGAATATTGCCCAATCTTGGTGTATTTTCGCCAACAGCATTTGCAGGGCGCAATACAAATCCTTGCTCGCGGGCTGCTGCTTCAAATTTTTCTACTGTATTATTTGTTACTACAAATGATTTGGCTTCGTTGTAAAGTTTGCTGAACGTGCTTGTACTCGCGCTCACGGTTCTGGCAAGAATGGCTAATTTTACTTTCGGAACTTTGTCGCCTCTTTCTCTAACAAGAATAATTTGTGTTCCGTTGTTTGTTTTTACGGCAAAAATGCTATCATTTTTATCGTAGAAAATCGGTGTTATCAACTCTCTTTCTACATGGTTTTCAAAAATCCAACCTACTTCGCCACCATTGCGAGCTGTGTTCGGATTTCTGGAGTGTTTTTCTGCCAATGCGGCAAAACTTTCACCGGCTTTTACAGCATTGATAATGCTGTCTGCCAAGCGTTGCGTGGTTTCTTCGTCTTGTTCAAAAATAAGAATATGTTTGATGTTTACAGAGTCGGGTGCTGTGTTTGTTTCGATGATACGAGCCATTTTGAAAGCATCGTTTACAAAAATAGGACCTACAACAGAATCTAATCTTCCACTGAATGCGAATTCACGGAATTCGGGGTCGATTTGCTCTTCAGACACGCTGAAAGTAGGAAACGGTATGTCCGAATTATAGTTAACCAAATCAATAATATCATCGCTGTTAGTAAATTCATCTTTTAAGCGCATAATCGCATCTTGCGCTCTTGCAAAATCTTCTTCCGATGGTCTGATGGGGAACGAAATATAAACAAGGTTACGGCTTGCTTCTTGCTCTAAACGATCTTTGATGCGCGCGTATTCATTTTTCAAATCTTTATCGGAAACAACAATTGCAGAATCGGCAATTGCGTTGTACGATTTCAATACATAAGCCACATCTGCTGTATTTAATCTGCTATCGAAAGCAAATTTTGCATCTAACGAATTCGCATTCAACGCGCTTGTTAGCAATGTTGTATATTTTTCTTCCATACGGTTGCTTCTTACTAGGTTTTCCCAAAACAACCAAAATGTTCTAGCTTGTTGAATTTGCTGATAGTGCTCTTCCGTTTGAGGTTCTACATTCAAACTGTTTAAAAAATTAAGCAGAAAAGTTCTCTCAAACGCACCTGTTTCGGGATTTACAAACATCGTGAGCGACTGCATAATGGGGTGAATATTTTCACCGCTTACTAAATCAAACAATTCTTTCGTCGTAACGGAAATACCTACTTGTTCTGCCGCATTTTCAAACAGTCTTTCGCGTACGATATTATCGAAAACGGATTGACGGATTTGCTCCACCATACTCTCCGACAATTGCGATTGTTGAGTTTGTATTTTATATACTTCCGTCAGTTCATTAATTCTGTCTTGGAATTCGTTGATAGTTACGTCTTCACTTCCAATAGTGATAACATTCATTCTTGACTGCCCGAAATAAGTTGAACCTGAATTGAGGAAGTCGCCGATAATAAACGCGAACAATGCTACACCCACAACGACCAATAACAACACTCCCTTGCTTCTTATTTTTTCTAAAGTTGCCATTTATAAGATATTTTTTAAAGTTTTTTTATAATTTTTAGCGCACGAAGATACGAAAAAATTGAGAAATGAAAACAGAAAAGCAAAAAAAATTACCGAACCCTGTTTTCGTTTTTGTTAATAAAGTCTTTCCAACTATTATATTTTTTATCAGAAACAGGCTTATTTGATTGAAGATAATGACAATAAGCAGCCGCTAATCCGTCGGTGGCATCGAGCTGCGGAAGCATATTTTCTTGCGGAATTTTTAAAAAGCGACGCAACATGTCGGCAACTTGCTCTTTGGTAGCGTTACCATTTCCGGTAATTGCCATTTTTATTTTCAGCGGAGCGTATTCGGTTATCGGAATATCGCGCGACAAAGCCGCCGACATCGCAACGCCTTGCGCTCTTCCTAATTTCAGCATCGATTGAACGTTTTTGCCGAAAAAAGGCGCTTCGATTGCCAGCTCATCGGGCAAAAATTCTTCGATAAGCGATATGGTACGAGCAAAAATACGTTGCAGTTTAAGATAATGATTGTCGTATTTCTTCAATTCAATCACGCCCATAGCCAACATTTCTGGCTTATTGTTCGCAATTTTCAATATGCCGTATCCCATAATTGTTGTGCCCGGATCTATACCTAATATAATACGTTCCATCTGGTTGAATGATTGAATAACTGAGTAACTGAATAAATTTCGTTTTTCTATTATTCAGTTATTATACTTGTTCTAATAATGTAGAAAATGAAAGTACATTTTCGTTGAACAGCAATTTTAATTCGCTATGTAGTTCCGGTTGATATATATTTTCCCAATGTTGATATAATTCGGGAGCGGCGAATTCAAATTGCAGTGAGTAACCGGTCGAATCTTGCTCTTGTTGTGATAAAATTCGATAAAAACGGCTTGCCGAAAAATGTTCTGTCGCCATCATTTTAGGAATATAAACGTCATTTACCCATTTTAAAAATTGATTTAAATGAGTGTCGGAAACAAAAAAAGTTGTGTTGATTGTTAGCATTGTTGATTTTGTTATTTCAATAAATCGCCATAGAAATAGTTAACCCACTCTGTATAAATGTCTTGTTCGGACAAACAAGTGTCTAATAAATATTCTCGGACTCTATCAAATTCTTTTAAGCCACGATAATAGTATTGTTTGTGATTGTCATCTATAATAAATGGAATTATGCCGTTTCTCAAACATTCGCGAAACATAATCAGCCGACCGACTCTTCCATTGCCATCTTGAAATGGGTGGATTTTCTCGAAACGATAATGATATTCCACAATATATTCAAATGTAATTTCGGATAAAGAATTATACCAATCGTTAAGCAAATTCATATCCGTTTCTACATTTTGAGGCAAAGTGGTTTCGATTCCGCCTACCTCGTTTGGCAGTTTTTTCCAATCGCCAATCTTGAACCATTTTTTAGCAGCATCGGAAGTACTTGCTTTCAAAATACGGTGAAACTCTTTGATTACAGCATTTGAAAATGGCTCGTCAATCGTATCGAGCAAATAATCGAAAGCGACAAAGTGATTTGAAGTTTCGATAATATCATCGATAGGAACAGCATCTTCGTCTTTAAAACCGATAGTTCGAGTTTCAAAAATATAACGAGTTTGTTCTTCGGTCAACTTGCTTCCCTCAATTCTGTTTGAGTTGTAAGCAAGATTTACCTGCGTTTTATGATATAAACCGCCTTTGCGTTTTGTTTCTTTTTCTTCTTTGAGAAATGTCAATAAATTATTCATTTCAATATTCTGCTGTAATTTAAAAATTCATATTCCGACATTTCTCTATCGTATCCAATTTTCCAACATCTATTAATTGAAGATTCTCGGGCGCATAAGCCTGAATAACAGCTTTATCGCAAACAGACAAATAAAAATCCATAATTGAAAACTTACCTGTCCATTGTTTATTCATCAACTCAAAAACGGCGGGCGAAATAACGTGAATGCCGCCAAATGCAAATTTATGGAATAAATCGGGATTAAAATCATGATGCGGCGATTTTGTTTCGCCTGTTTTTTCATTAATCCAACCTTGCAAATTTCCGTTATCGTCGAACAACAGATAACGAAACGTATCCCGCCGACTAACCAAAAGTGTTGCCATACTGTTGGTTTCCAATGCTTGTTGGTACATATCTTGCAAATCTACGTTGGAAAGAATATCAACATTATGCACGAGAAAAGGCTTTCCATCATCGAAAAATGAAGCGGCTTTTTTTATTCCGCCGCCTGTTTCCAGCAGCATGTCTCTTTCGTCGGAGATTTCGATACGAATTCCGAAATTGTTATTTACTTGTAAAAAATCAACAATCTGGTCGGCAAAATGATGCACATTGACAATGATTTCATCAAATCCAGCATTTTTTAACTTCATAATGATGTGTTCCAACAACGGTTTTCCGTTAATCGGCACCAACGCTTTTGGAATTGTGTCGGTCAGCGGTTTTAGGCGAGAACCAAGTCCTGCTGCGAATATCATTGCTTTCATAATTCTTGTAGAATATTTTGTTCTCGATGTATCAATTTTACTTTTACATTGTATCGTTTTGCAACATATTCCGCCAAATGCTGTGCGCTGTAAACAGACCGATGTTGCCCACCGGTGCAACCAAAAGAAAACATCAAATTTGTAAATCCGCGCTCGATGTAACGCTGAATATGCGCATCTGCCAACTTATATATATGTTCCAAAAACGTGGTAATTTCGCCTTCTTTTTCTAAAAAATCAATAACGGGATTATCTAATCCTGTGAGTTTTTTGTATTCGTCGTATTTTCCCGGATTATGAATCGCACGGCAATCGAAAACATATCCACCGCCATTTCCCGACGTATCT
>Ga0099364_10005494_pt1 | contig 18788 bp, 18 predicted proteins | sample TergutTh196P3_FD_73070 | JGI IMG/M metagenome (GOLD analysis project Ga0099364, IMG submission 73070) | Microcerotermes parvus P3 segment gut microbial communities from Pointe-Noire, Republic of the Congo - Th196 P3 | ecosystem: Host-associated > Arthropoda: Insects > Digestive system > Gut ...
TTACTCGCGCTTGGGAAAACGCAGCAGCGTTTATGGATGTTGTGCCACACCGATGTTGCGCCCGCGGGCGACCGTACATTGTGGAATACCAATCCGTTTGAGCCTGTGGTAAAGGACGGAAGGGTATACGCAAGAGGCGCGAGCAATAACGGTCAGTCTGTAATAGCAATGCTTTACGCGCTCAAAACGTTGAAGAGCTTGAACATAGTTCCGGAGTATGAAATATGTTTAGGGTTTGTGGCGGATGGAATATTAAAAAACTATGGTATTGAATCAATAGTGGAAAAAAGAATTATAGATTTCCACGATGATGACATGATACTTTTTCCCGTAGGGGGAAACAGCGCAGGGGAGTTAATACAGATAGCGGAAAAAGGATTTTTACAGATGGAATTTACAGTTACAGGGAAACAAACTCACGCAGCCACTCCTAATTTAGGAGAGAATGCCTGCCGCGCGGCGAACATATTTTCCGTTGAATTGGATGAAGCGCTGCATAAAGCATTCCCTGACGGCGACGAATTATTTTTTCCCGAAATATCGACATTTGAGCCTACAAGAAGATATATCAATATTATCAATGTCAATACCATCCCTGGAAATGAAGCGCTGGCATTCGACTGCCGAGTGCTTCCGCATATAAAACTTGACGATGTCATAAGCACAGCCGAAGATGTTATGAAAAATGTAACGTCCCGATTTGACATTGAGATGGAATTAAAAATAATAGGGCGCGGTGACCATGCTCCAATGACATCTCAGGAATCTCCGATAGCGAAACTTTTGGCAAAAGCTGTAAGCGAAGCTCTTAACGTAAAACCTGAATTTAGAGGGGCAGGAAGAAGAACTTCTTCCGCATTTTTCAGACATAAAGGCATCCCCGCCGTTGCTTGGGCGCAAAATGACAGTAAAGTATTATTTCAACCCAACGAGTACGCCGAAATAAGACACATGCTCAACAATGCGAAAGTCTTTGCTTTAATGATGTCAGGAGAGTAAATTATCATGAGCATAACAAGCGAGCTGAAAGATAAGATATTCAAGGAAATAGAACGTCTCGAAGCTGAGATGACGAAATCTTTGTGTCGTATACTTCGATTCCCGGCCGTATCTCCCCATGTTGGAGGGCAGGGAGAGGAAATAAAAGCGCGGGAAGTATCCAAATTGATAGAGGAACTTGGGCTTTCAGAAGGAGCGGGGCTTGAATGGATCAGGATACCTGATGAGAAATCGCAGACCGGCGACCGCGTGTCGTTAATTTTGCGTACACCGGGGAAAACCCGGCAGCGTTTATGGTTCTTGAACCATCTTGACGTTCTGTCCGCGGGCGACCGTAAATTATGGAAAACCGACCCGTTTATACCTGTGGTAAAGAATGGCAGGGTATACGCAAGAGGAGCAAATGATAACGGGCAGTCTGGAATAGCGATGCTTTACGCGCTCAAAACGTTGAAAAACTTGAATATAACCCCGGAATATGAAGTATGCTTAGGGTTTGTGGCGGATGTGCTGGAGGGAAACCGCTACGGCATTGAGCCAATGGTAAAAGAAAGGAACGTGTTCAGCAGTGATGATATGATCCTTGTTCCTGACATAGGAGAAAGCGCGGGCGACTTCATACAGATAGCGGAAAAAGGGTTGTTACAGATGGAGTTTACAGTTACAGGACAGCAAACTCACGCGAGCCTTCCCGACTCGGAATCAAATGCCTGCCGCGCGGCGAATATATTTTCCGTTGAATTGGATGAAGCGCTGCATAAAACCTTCCCTGACAGGGACGAATTATTTTCCCCCGAAACGTCAACATTTGAGCCTACAAGGAGATACACCAATGTAGTCAGCGCTAATATCGTCCCCGGGACGGAAAAGCTGTCTTTCGACTGCCGTTTGCTTCCGCGCGTAAAACTTGACGATGTTATAAACACAGTCGAAAATGTTATGAAAAATGTGATGTCCCGATTTAACATTGAGATAGAATTAAAAATAATAATGCGCAGTGACCCTGCTCCGCCTACTTCTCAGGAATCTCCGATAGCGAAACTTGTGGAAAAAGCTGTAAGCGAAGCGCTTAACGTAAAGCCAAGATTTGGAGGAGTAGGAATAGCAACTTTTTCAACAGTTTTCAGACGAGAAGGGATTCCTGCCGCCGCCTGGGAGCAAAATGCAAGCGGACAGGCACAGAAACCTAACGAGTATGCCGAGATAAAACACATGCTAAACAACGCGAAAGTTTTCGCTTTAATGATGTTAGGGGAGCAAAAGGAGGAAATAGTTGACCAACTATAAAATAATCGGAATAATCCCTTTCCTTGCGGGAGCAGCTTACTCGGCGCGCGCATTCAGGCTGATAAGGGTACCCGGAGAATTGCCGATGACCAATACTTACCTCCTCGTCATCGGAATTTTATTTTGCGTAAGCGCGCTGGGAGTTTATATTTGCGGAAGTAAAAAACAAAATGAAATAAATCCGGGCGCCAGCGCCGCGCGCGGGGCGGAATTGCTTATTACGCTCCTGTGTTTTATTGTTTTCACCCTCACATTCGAGAAAGCTGGGACGATAAAAGCCTCATTCATATTTTCATTGATACTGGGGACTATATGGAACCGTAATCCCGCGTCGGGAGAGGTTGCTCAAAAATTCAATCTCACGGCGTATCTTAAAGCTAATAAAATAAAAACGGCGGAAAATATTTTTGCGTCGTGTGTGAGCGCGGCGGGGATATGGCTGGTTTTTGAAAGGATATTCAGTTTATCGCTGCCATGATGAATATAAGTATTTTTACAGCCTTAGCCGCTGTTGCCGCGGGAACGATATTGGGTTTTGCGCTGAGAGTCATGAAACTTTCCGCTTCATTCGGGATGAGCCTTTTGCTTCCGCTATGCTTTGTCCTGAAGCCCGAAACGGCTTTATTTATGCTTATGGCGATTTATTGCGGCGCGCACATAAAATATCCTTCAAATGTAAGGAAATACATGACGGATTTCTGCATTTTGACGGCGTTCGCTTTATCATTCATATTTATAATCCCCATTCTGGCAAAAATTGCCTTAAAAATTGACAGAGTTCAATTTCTTGCTTTAAGCGTGTTTTGCATAACCCTGGCGATATATTTTCAAGCCTCCAGTATCCAGCTTCCCGGCTGGAATAATAAAAGAGCGCGTTTACTATCCCTTTTTCTCTCCATCATGTCGGCAATGACCGGATTGATGATACCGACCATAGGTATAGATGTCGGAACGGGAGCGCAGCGTTACAGCATGGGAATAACGGAGCTTTTCGGAGGAATTGATTTCATAATCCTGGTTTTGGGACTATGCTGCCTGGCCGAAATATTACACGCTGTTTCGGGGAGGGGGCGGCAAAAGGGTGACTGTGTCACGAGCAGCGTTAAATTACTCAACATCTGCAAGCTGTCGGAAATCCTGCCTGCGGTGACTTTTGGGATTCCCTGCACACAGGCATCGGCAATTATAGTGGGAACATTCGCGTTGTACGGAATCCCGCAGGCAGAGTTTATGTCCGGCATCTCAGTTTTCGCCCTTCCTGCCGTCATTGCGTTGTCAATAATAATACAGGTTATGATCAAGATAGTTCATGAAAAAATAAATAAAGAGCTGTTATCCTCCGTTGCGTTTTACCCCATATTTGCCGCTGCGGCTTTTGTCGGGGCATATTCAATAAATTACCGCTTGTTTGATATGTTTTTACTTACCTTTTTTGGACTAATGGGCTTTTTGATGAAACGGCTGAATTTTCCGGTAATGCCGCTTATAGTGTGCGCCGCATTCGGCTCGCGCATGGAATGGGCGTACAGGGCTCCTTTTGCGTGGTCCCTGCCTGTTGCGTTGTTTTATTTGCTTTCCGTCATTGTCCTTGCCGTATATATCAAAAAAACTCTTAAGCCGGACAGCAGCGGCGGCGCGCGCTGACATCGGGATAAAAAAGACAATAATCCTATGATGATATAATATTTTTTTAATGAATGTAATTTGGGAGTGATTTTATGATTTTATACAGAACAAAATTCAGCAGATCAATGATTTGCTTTATTTTTATCGCTTTACTTACGTTTCCTTTAAACGTGTCGGCTTACGACGCAAGGATAAACCCGGCTCCAAGGGAAGACGGGTATATCATTCCGCACAGCGCGGAAGAAAGACTCAGCATTAAGGACCTGGCGGGGTTGGACATAAAGGTAATCGAGCTTGCGAAAAATGAAATTTACGCAAGGCATGGGCTTATATTTCAGCATGAGTCCATGAACGCTTATTTCACGAAAAAGACATGGTACAAAGCGGACAGCGCATTTAAAAAAGATTCCCTGAACCACGCCGAAGCGGCGAATGTAAGGTTGCTTGAGGGCATAATGCGCGACCCTCAAAAATTGGAAAATGCGGAAATGGCGGAGATGCCGGAAATGGCCTCCGATATTTTTATAGGTATACCCGCCGATATTTTGGTAAATGCGGTAAGAGCAGATGAAACAGAATTGATGCAGTTCTTCAGTTTATCAGTAAATGAGGAACTGAACGAGGAGAGCGGTCAGGAAGATTCTGTTTTTGCAAGCGCGGCGGAGGCAAATACGTACGAAGCGGGTACACCAAAAAGCGAAATAGAAAAGATAATTGAGTCATTCAGGATTTTAGCGCTGGAAGAGCAGAATATGGGAAGGGCAGTCTTTCAGCAAGCCGCCCTGCCCCCGCAAAAAACTGAACAAAAAGACAGCCCCAAACCGGTAAATACAGGAGATTTAATAGTATCCACGGCGAGAACGCAGATAGGGAAGCCGTATAGATTTGGCTCTTCTGACCCTGCAAGAGGTTTTGACTGTTCAGGGTTAATAAATTGGGTATACAGGCAGTATGGGATAAGCACACCGCGTTCAACTCCGGATTTGCAAAAAATAGGGATACATGTCCCGCCAAATCAATTAAAGCCGGGGGATATAGTGATAACGAGAAACAGGAGGAGCCGCGATTCTCCGCACGGGCTTCACGCGGGGATATATGCGGGAAACGGCATGATGATCCATGCGCCCGGGAGAAGGCGGCATGTCGTATCGGTTAAAATGACGCATTTTAATGTGAGGGAAGGCCGCAGGGTCATTTAATAAATGAGCGGTTCCCAAAACAACGAAGAATCTGCGCTTTTTTCCCTTTCTTCTTACGACTATGAATTGCCGGAAGGCTTAATCGCTCAAAATCCCGCCGATCCAAGGGACAGTTCGCGCCTTTTAGTGATCGGCGCGTCTGAAAAAAGCGTCGAACACCGTATATTCAAAAATATCACGGAATATATGAGCCCAAATGACCTGCTTGTTCTGAACGATACACGCGTGATTCCCGCGCGCATCCGGACGGTAATCAACGGGGCGAAATCGGAAATTCTCCTTTTACGCCCCACTGTCGGCGTAAATGTATGGCAGGCGCTTATGAAGCCTGCGAGGAAATTGCAAAAGGGAACTCGGTTCGAATTAAAAGGCGGAACGATCGAGGTAATCGACAAACTTCCGGATGGGATTCGGCTTGCGGGCTTAAGCCCGCCAATGGGGAAAACGGTCTTTGAATGGATCAACGAGATCGGAGAGATGCCGCTTCCTCCTTATATAAAGCGAACGACAGCGCCAAGCGATTCTTACCAGACGGTTTTTGCCCAAATATCGGGTTCCGCGGCTGCGCCGACGGCAAGCTTACACTTTACGAACGAGCTTCTTGATGTGATCAAAACGCGCGGCACGCGTATTGCGCATGTGACCTTGCACATCGGGCTCGGAACGTTTCGCCCCGTTCGCAGCGAAAATATAAGGGAACATATCATGCACCGCGAGATATGTTCGATCCCGCGCGAAACCGCGCAAGCTATTCTTGATTGTAAGCGTAAAGGCGGGCGCGTCATAGCGGGAGGGACCACCGTAATCCGTACCCTTGAATCATTCGGGCCGGGGGAAGCCGGAACCAGGGATACCGATCTTTTCATCACGCACGGCTTCAAATTTAAAGTTGCCGACGCTCTCATAACAAATTTTCACACTCCGAAAAGCTCACTGCTCATGCTCGTATCGGCATTTGTCGGAGATCACGATTTTCTTGTCAATACATACGAAGAGGCGGTGCGCATGAAGTACCGCTTCTTTTCGTTCGGCGACGCGATGTTGATAATTTGAGCGTTATAGCATTTCATCGCAGTATTTTTTAGCAGCGTTGCTGATTTCTCTGACGGACATACCTTGTAACTGACTTCGGTACCATACGGTGTAATCAAATGGTTCTTTGATGAAGAGAGAGATGAACCGTTCGGTATCAATCAAGCCCAATTTCTCAGTCAAATATTTCATTCCGCAATCCTTGAGGACAATATCAGTCATCATGGGCAACTCTCTAATCCTTGAAAAATTCAATGGGGGTCACGATTTTGATTAACGATGTCCGGTATTTTTGAATCCGGTCATCCGCTGTTATGAAATAATCACAGTTTCTGGTTATTGCTGCGGCAACATGTAGAGCGCCGGACTCCTTAAAAACGAGAGAGGTTCTATTGTGCATTGTTTTTTTATTTGTTATGATTGAGCTTAATTTGCATCGCTAATTATTGTCAGGTAAATTATTTGACCTGCAATAAGAAAAAAATAACAAAGGAGAATAAAAATTGAAATTAAAAGTGCGTGATGTTGCTTATGGCGGTATGATTGCCGCTTTGTATGTTGCCGTTACTGTGTTGTTTGCCCCTATATCCTATGGAGAAATACAATTGCGTGTATCTGAAGCTCTTACGCTGCTTCCTTTTTACATACCGGCTGCTGTGCCGGCGCTTTTTGTGGGATGTCTGATAGCTAATTTCATAGGCGGCTTTGGTTTATGGGATGTGGTTTTCGGCAGCGGGGCAACTCTTTTAGCGGCATGGCTCAGCTCTAAAATGCCAAATCTGTGGCTTGCGGCGGTTCCTCCCGTAATTATTAATATGTTTGTAATAGGGGCTTTGCTGCACTTTATTATTGATGTTCCTTTTTTGATAACCGCCGTTTATGTAGGGTTAGGGCAAACTGCGGCTTGTTTTGCCGTAGGTATCCCGCTGATGAAGATCTTGGAAAAATATTCGATCATAAAAAAACATTCCGATTAGGACAAAACTAATTTCGCGCTAAATCATGCCCCCAGGCAAAGCCCATACATTATCATGCAGCGGCAGCCGCTCCTTCACCATGCAAATGACTGCTCCTATCCCTGTCTTCTTGCCAGTTCGCCCGTAAGCGAAGCTGCGGCTTTCACAAATTTTAAGAGGTCGATTGACTATTTTTGACCTTTTGATAAAATGAATTGGAAATTTATTTTTAAGTGTAGGGAACCTCTAAAAATAGTTTTTTTGAGAAAAACGGCTTAGTAAAATCAAGGCTTTACCGTCACAGCAATAGCGAAAATTTGAATTTTTAGAGGTTCCCTGTATTATTAGGAGGACTTTTTTCATAAATTATGCCGAGCTTAACTCATGCGATCGAAATATATATAACCGAGCTTTTAAACGACGCCGAAGATTCTTCAATGCTGTCCATAAGGCGAAAGGAACTTGCCCGGACTTTTGGTTGCGTTCCCAGCCAGATAAATTATGTCCTGCGCAGCCGCTTTACCCAGGAACAGGGATACATCGTCGAAAGCCAGCGCGGCGGGCACGGATATATAAGAATAGAACGGATAAAACAGGACACATCGGAGGACAAACTTGATCACCTTGAAAAAATCGTGGGGGATGCCATATCATGGCAGGACGCGCGCAGACGTCTCAGCGCACTGCAAAAGCGCGGTATGATCACCGCCCGCGAGCGTCTTTTAATCGAAGTGGCTTTACGCCATTGCGACGAGCTCGGAGAATCGCTGTTTGACCTTTCTCCCCATAAAAGAGAGGCCATACAGGCGGAGTTGTTGAAACGCATGCTGCGCAGTATTGTATTGGCCTGACAGGAGTTGAAAATTATGTGGCAATTTTTTACCGAACGAGGGAAAAAAGTTATTCAGTTAGCTCATAGGAAAGCATTGGCTTTAGGTCATTCAAGGATAGAAATAGAACATCTCCTCGTAGGGCTGTTGGAAGAAAGCGAGGGAGGCGGTGCGCGCGTGCTCATTTCGCTTGGGGTCAACCTTGAAGTTGCTTTAATGAATCTGGATGCTTCTTTAAATCATCTGACGCCGACTTTGAAACTTATTGACCTGCCTTTGAGCGATAAACTCAAAAAAGCTATTGATTCAGCCATGCGCGAGGCGCGCAACGGAGGCGTCAACCACGTCGGCACCGAACATCTGTTGCTTGGCGTGCTTTCACAGCCGGATACCTTTGCATGCCAGTTTTTAAATTCTCTTGGCGTGACCATCGCGGAAGCACAGCGCGAAGTTTCATCCGTGCTTGTAACTGCTGACGGCAGGAGGGTGGAAAAACTCAGCGATAAAATAAAGCAGAAGTCCAAGACAAAAACTCCGACGCTTGACCCTCTGGGCATAGACCTTACAGCGCGGGCAAGAGAAGGGTTTCTTGACCCCGTAATAGGCAGAAGCAAAGAAATCAAGAGAGTCATGCAGGTTTTATGCCGAAGGACAAAATGCAATCCTGTTCTGATCGGCGACCCAGGCGTAGGAAAAACAGCCGTAGTGGAAGGTGTCGCGCAAATGCTCGTGAACTGCAATGCCCCGGAAATCCTCCAAAATCGCCGCATAGTGCAGCTTAACGTAGGCAGCCTTGTCGCGGGCACAAAATACAGAGGAGAATTTGAGGAACGTATTCGCAGGATAGTAAAGGAAGTTTCAGAATCAAAAGATGTCATCCTGTTTATAGATGAAATGCATATGCTTGTGGGAGCGGGGAGCGCCGAAGGAGCCATGGACGCCGCCAACATGCTCAAACCTGCCCTTGCAAGGGGAGATTTTCAGGTCATAGGGGCAACAACTCAGGAAGAATACCGCAAATATATTGAACGCGACGCCGCGCTGGAACGGCGGTTCCAGCCGGTGAAGATAGACGAGCCTTCGATAGAGGAGTCCGTTCGTATCCTCTACGGACTGCGCCCGCGATACGAAGAACATCACAGCGCGGTGATATCCGACGAGGCCATTTCCGCGGCGGCAAATCTTTCCGTGCGTTATATACGCGACCGTTTCCTGCCGGACAAGGGCATTGACCTCATAGACGAAGCCGGCGCGCGGGCAAGGCTTAACACGATGGCTCCGCCCGACATTATCAAAGAAATAGAGGAAGAGATTGCAGGTATCTGCATTAAAAAGGAATCTGCCATAACAGAGCAGGATTTTGAGAGCGCGGCAAAATTGCGCAACGAGGAGGCCCGTCTTGTCAATAAGCTTGAAGAAGCGCGGAAGGAATGGAAAACCGGAAACGCTGAGGATAAACCATTTATTTCCGAAAACGATATAGCTGAAATAGTGGCCGAATGGACAGGCGTACCGGTCCAGCATGTAACCGAGGGAGAAGCCATGAGGTTGTTACGCATGGAGGAAGAGATCTCTTCAAGGCTTATCGGACAGGATGATGCGGTCGGCATTGTTTCCAGAGCCATCAGGAGAGCAAGGAGCGGACTTAAAGACCCAAAACGCCCGATAGGCAGCTTTTTATTTCTTGGCCCCACGGGAGTGGGGAAAACCGAACTCGCGCGCTGCCTGGCAAGGTTCCTTTTCGGAAATGAAGACGCCATGATCCGTATTGACATGAGCGAATTTATGGAGAAACATGAAGTATCCAAACTTATGGGAGCCCCTCCAGGATACGTGGGACATGATGAAGGAGGCAGGCTTACCGGAATGGTGAGAAAGCGTCCTTATTCGGTAGTCCTGTTCGATGAGGTAGAGAAAGCGCATCATGATGTATTTAACGTTCTTCTCCAGATACTTGAAGACGGTACATTGACCGATGGACACGGCAGACAGGCGGATTTCAGAAATACGGTCGTAATAATGACAAGCAATATCGGAGCGCAGGAACTGGCAAAGGACACACCGCTTGGATTTTCTTCAGGCGGGAATCAAAGTTTGCAGAGCTGGGAGCGCGCTAAGAAAAATATACTCAGCGAAGTTAACCGCTTGTTAAGGCCGGAATTTTTGAACAGAATAGATGACATTGTGGTGTTTAAACCGCTTGAAAGAACAGAGCTTATGCGTATAGTTGAAATAATGCTTTCCGATGTTGAAAGCAGGCTCAGCGATCAGGGCATAGGAATAGAAATCTCCGAGGAGGTAAAATCCATGCTCATAGATAAGGGGTTCCAGCCTAAATACGGAGCCCGCCCGCTTAGAAGGGCTATTCAGACGATATTGGAAAATCGCTTGGCAGACTCGGTTCTGGAAGGTAAAATTACAAAAGGCTCCCACATTGATATTACAGTAGGAGAGAATGGGATTTCATTTACAATGCACAATGAGCAATGTGCAATTCACAGTGAGAAGACAATACACAATGCGCAATGTGCACCTTAAAGGGAGCAGACAAAGCGCAAAGAGCAATGAAAAGACAAAGCCAGTTTTAATTGCGCGTTGCTTGCCACCTTCAGTTGGTGCATTGTAAACTGTGCATTGCTTTTTTAGGGGGAATATTTTTGCGTTTCGACATACATACGCACACTGAGGAATATTCGATGGATTCTCAACTGCCGCTGCGCCAAATACTGTTATCGGCAAAAGAAATAGGTCTTGGCGGCGTCTGCATAACCGATCACGAAACACAAGCGCTTTATCCTAAAGCAGAAGCGCTGAGCAAAGAATTCGAACTGCTTGTAATAGTTGGAATGGAATATACATGCCGGGAAGGGCATTTGCTTGTTTTCGGCGCCCCGAACCTAAAAAGGTCTCAAATGCCTTTGCCCCACGCGTTGAAAGAAATAAAATCACACGGCGGCATCGCTATAGCAGCTCATCCATTCCGCTGGGATTCCCCGGACATGGAGGACGCGATAAGAGAATATGCCTCTGAGTTAGATGGCGTAGAGGCCTTTAACGGAGGGGCAACAGCAACGGAAAACCTGCGCGCCTATGATTTTGCGGTTGAAAACCAACTTCCGATACTTGGAGGAAGCGACGCGCATCATGAGGCAAGGTTAGGGAGGTTTATCACGGAATTCCTTGTTCCTTTGAAAAATGAGTCGGATTTTATAAGAACAATTATAAAAGCAAAAGAAACTAAAAGAAGTATAAAAAAACAAAAAAAAGAGCCGGAGAACATAATCGTCTCAGCCCGCAAGGGGCTAAGACATATTCCGGCTTATTCACACGAAAAGCAACAGCACGACCGCGTATCTCCGCCTAACGTCAATTCGATAAAAGAAATTTTAAATATGCCCGCTGGCAGAAACAGGTTTTCTGTATAGGAACGACCCTGTGTTCTCAAGCCCCAGTGATTTATGCTCAAATATCTGTTCGGTGGAACCCACAAGAAAGTACCCTCCCGGGGCAAGAACATCTGTGAATTTTTTGTAAAGGAGGGTCTTCGTCTCCTGAGTAAAATAAATTACCACGTTGCGGCATAGTATGAGGTCAAACTTATCCGAGAACCTATCCTCAATCATGTTCATCTTTTTGAATGTGACCCTGTTTTTTACTTCCTGAGTGACAGAGTATATTTCTTTGTCGGATGTCGTAAAAAACTTCGCAAGATAATCCGGGGGGACATTTAAAAGCTGGCGTTTCAAGTACTGCCCTTTTTGCGCTATGGCTCTCGCGCCGTCGTCAATATCAACTGCAAGCACAGGAGTGCGCGAATCAAGCCCAAGCACTATTGACAATATCGCAAGCGAATACGGCTCCTCTCCCGTGGCGCACCCGCAGCTCCATAACTTGAGTTTTTTATTTCCTCTGAGCTTTATAAGTTCCGGTAAAATCTTATCCCGTAACCTCCACCATTGAGAATCATTCCTGAAAAATTCCGAAACGTTTATCGTAAGGTAGTCAAGAAATTCTCTGAGTTTCTTGTCATCTTTTTCTATCATTTCAAAATATCTGTCGTACTCCTTATCCTTTAAGCCCCAACGCTGCATAAGCATATGGACGCGGCGATGGATCTGGTTCTTGTACGAGTTTAGGTCAAGTCCGGTGATTTTCCTGATTTTCTGCTTAAAAACCATATAACCGGGATCATTGTATTGTATGTTATCTTCAGAAGGGACGGCCATCACTTTATTCCTCCATTATCTCTTTTTCTTTTAATTTTTGAATTTCATCAACTTTCTTGATATGTGCGTCCGTAGAATCCTGGACCTCCTTAGAATATTTTTTAAGATCGTCCTCCGTTATTTCAGAATCTTTTTCTTTCTTCTTAAGGTTTTCCACTGTATCGCGCCTGAGGTTGCGTATAGCTATTTTCGCATCCTCCGCTTTCTTCGCCACAAGTTTTGTCAGCTCCACTCTGCGTTCCCTCGTCAACTCAGGCATTGTAAGGCGTATATTTTCGCCGTCATTCATCGGCGTTATCCCAAGGGAGGACGCAAGTATCGCCTTTTCTATTGCTTTCAGGCTTGTTTTATCAAATGGAACTATCAATATTTTTCTGTTTTCAGGTATGGAAATAGTTGCCATTTGTTTTAAAGGTGCGGGAGCGCCAAAGTAATCAGCTTTTATATCCGATACAAGCCCAGGGTGCGCTCTTCCGGTACGAATTGCGATATACTCTGTCTTCAGAAATTCAAGAGTCTTTTCCATTTTCTCGCCCATTGACTTTATTTCAGCTTTTGGCATTGTTGTTTACCTCCGATACTATAGTTCCTATCTTTTCTCCCCGGACAAGAAAGCCAGTGAGATTCCCTTCTTTCAGTATATTGATTACCGCTACAGGTATCTTGTTCTCCATACAAAGAGAGAAAGCGGACATATCCATCACTTCAAGCCTTTTATTGAGAGCCTCGTCGTAAGTCAGGTCATGGTAGAGAATGGCGTTGTTGTCAAGTCTTGGGTCTTTATCGTATATTCCGTCAACTTTAGTTGCCTTTATCATACATTCCGCCCCGATTTCCGATGCTCTAAGCGCTGCGGCCGTATCTGTCGAGAAATAAGGCGAGCCGGTGCCTGCGGCAAATATAACGACACGTCCTTTGTCCAAATGCCTTATAGCCCGCCTTCTTATGTAAGGTTCGGCTATCGCCCTCATGTCTATCGCAGACTGCACCCGCGTCGGAATATCCATCTGCTCCAGGGTATCCTGAAAGCAAAGGGCATTTATTACAGTTCCGAGCATCCCCATATGGTCAGCTTGGGAACGTTCTATACCAAATTTTTCAATCACTTTCCCCCGTATTATGTTCCCGCCGCCAATAACCATGGAAAGCTTTACACCGGCGTTATACACCTCGCATATTTCCCTGCATATCCGCCGCACCACGTCGAAATCAAACCCAAATTGGCTGCTTCCCGCTAGCACCTCGCCGGACAACTTCAAAAGCACGCTTTTGAATCTTGCCATTTACCCTCCTATGATAAAGCTCCGACAGTATCGCCGGAGCTTTATTCAGTTCTTCTGTAGCTCTATTCTCCTATCGCGTAGCGCGCAAAACGGCGAATTACAATGTTCTCCCCTAATTTGGCTATATTTTCCACTACCAAATCGTTTATTTTCTTATCTGTGTCGCGGATGTAAGCCTGCTCGACAAGGCATGTCTGCTCAAAGAACTTTCGGATCTTTCCTTCAAGTATCATGTCTATCCTGTTCTCCGGCTTCCCTTCGTCAAGAAGCTGCTGGCGATAAATAGCCTTTTCACGCTCAATATCCTCCTCAGGCACATCCTCCGGTTTGAGATAAAGCGGATTTGCCGCCGCGATATGCATTGCTATTTCTCTTCCAAGCTCGTTGAACTCGTCAGTTTTAGCTACAAAGTCAGTTTCACTGCTTAACTCGACCAGCGTTCCTATCTTGTAAGTGTTGTGGACGTAACTGAAAACACGCCCGTCCTTTGCGGAACGCGAGGCTTTTTTTGCGGCTTTGGCAAGCCCTTTTTCGCGAAGATAGTCTATCGCCTTCTCAACATTTCCATTATTCTCGGCAAGGGCGACCTTGCAGTCCATCATTCCGACGCCCGTACGCTCTCTAAGCTCCTTTACAGCATTTGCAGAAATTTCAGCCATCTAAAAAAATCCTCCCGTAAAAATTACTACCCCAGGTAGTAATGAATTTATTTTTATTCTTCTTCGTCCTGATTGTCATATGTTTGAGTAAGGCGTTCTTTGACCTTTATGATATCATCTTCTGTCAGTTCCGCCATTTGTTGTTCTTCCTGCACCGTCTCAACCTCTTCAGTTTTGGGAACGATCATGTGATCTTCGCCTTGATGCCCCTCTATAACAGCGTTCGCTATAACACCTGTAATAAGCTTAATTGCGCGGATAGCGTCATCATTTCCTGGAATCGGAAAGTCAACCATGCCGGGGTCGCAGTTAGTATCAACTATTGATACGACCGGAATGCCAAGTTTTTTTGCTTCAGCGACCGCGTTTTCCTCGCGGCGGGGATCTATGAGAAAAAGAGCGTCAGGGACGCTTTTCATCTCCGCTATTCCGGACAGGTACCTTTCAAGCTTTGCCTGTTCCTTGCGAAGAACGGATGTCTCCTTTTTTGAGAAATTTTCCCATAAATTGTTTTCGTCATATTTGCGAAGTTCAAGCATACGAACCACGCGGCGGCGAATAGTCGGGAAGTTGGTCATAAGGCCGCCCAGCCAGCGCTGATTGATGTAATACTGGCCGCAACGCAGCGCCTCCTCCACTATCGCATCCTGCGCCTGTCGCTTTGTCCCCACAAAGAGGACGGTCCCTCCCTCTTCCGCGACCTTTCGGATAAATTCATAAGCTTTCTCAAGCCCGCGCACGGTTTTTTGAAGGTCTATGATATAAACCCCATTGCGCTCGGTGAAGATATATGGTTTCATCTTCGGGTTCCAGCGCCTCGTCTGATGTCCGAAATGGACACCACACTCCAACAACTGCTTCATGCTTACCACTGCCAAAAGTTTCCCCTCCAGTTTGTTTTTCCTCCATAAGGGTCATAACCGGCCCCGGATCCGCTCACTTTAGCGGGCACGCCCAACGCGCAATTCGCCTTATGTGTGTTATGCTGTTTAAAGATACCGCATAAGTATATCAAAAAAGACGCGAAATTCGCGTTTATAAGATAATTTTTTTTAATACCATTTGGTTCCTTTTGGTTCCTTTCCTGCTGTCTTTCATGTGGTATATTATAGCAATGGCCACAAGTTACGCTCGTAAAGACGGAAAAACAACGAGTTTTATGGTAAATAAAGCGGGCGGACCTGCCCGCGCTCCGAAGAAAGCTTAGGTGATCCTTATGGTCAAAAACTGGCTGCGCAGGATATTTTGGAGAGAAGGCAGTATTTCGGCGCGCTTTCGTAATTGTAATATTGCTATTCTCGCGCTCTCATTTCTCCTGATGGTTATGGTTATGCTTGGGGCGTTTTACAATGTTATAAAGCAAGTATCCGCCGACTATGCAGGACGTTACGCATCCAGTTCCGCAGAAGCTCTCAGCGCTCATATCAGCAGGGAAATCGCCCTTATGGCAAAAACCGCCCTCTCCGGCCCTGTCATTGACTGGATGACCAATGAAGATGACGAAGAAAAAAAACGAGCTGCGTTTGAAGAAATGGCGGGGATCATCAGGGGGCTGCACAGTTATAATTTATATGTTGGGCTGGAAAAATCGCGGCGCGGGTATAAAGTCGAGAAAGAGAACACTGCGGACAGCATGCTGCCGATCTATATGCTTGACGAAAGCAATCCGATTTATGACTGGTATTTTAAGTGCATCGCATCGGATGAAGATTATATGCTTAACGTAGGGATAGACAATCTGCTGGAAAGAAAACGGATGTGGATCAATTACAGGGTCGTTCACAACGGCGTTATGCTTGGGGTAGTTTGCACGGGGCTCGAGTTCTCTCATGTGATGGGAGAGCTTTTTTTTCAATTCGGCAAAAGATATAACGGCAACGTTATGCGCGGCCTGATCATAGATGAGAACGGCATTATCCACATGGACAGCGACAAATTTGATAATGAAGATTTTCTGCATCGTGAGCTTAGAATCAATATTGAAAATGAAATTACCGATCAGATTTTTCTTACAGCTATAAAATCGCATCTGGACAATATTGAAGGTTATTTCGCGTCAAGGAGCCCCCCTACGGTCGTAAAGCTGGAGCCTGGGCCATACCGTTATATGACGATATCGCCCATCAGGATGACAAATTGGTCGGCCGTTATTCTATACGATTCGTCAACGTCGCTTAATATTTCGTTATTCCTGCCGGTGCTTGCAGTGACGCTGATTTTATTGATAGCGTTTGCCTTAGCCACCAATGCCATAACTTACCAGCTTATATTTTCGCCGCTTGAACAGCTGGTCAGCAGCCTGCCAAGCCTGAAGGATAATAAAAACGCGCGTATTTACGGCATTGAGCGCAATGACGAATTTGGCAACCTTTCAAACACGATCCTTGATCTATTTACCAAAGCAAACTATGACGCGTTGACAGGTATATACAACAGGCGGTTCATGGAAAACAGCCTCCAAAGCATCATGGAGCTTTTATCCCGCACCGGCGGTATGTTGAGCGTGCTTATGATAGACGTGGATTATTTCAAAAAATATAATGACGCATATGGGCACGAACAAGGGGACACTTGCCTGAAATTTGTGGCGAGAGCGCTGTCCGTCAGCGTAACGAGGGCAAACGATTTTGTGGCGCGGTATGGAGGAGAAGAATTTATCGCTGTCTTGCCGCACACTGACGAAGCCGGCGCGCGCGCCATCGCGCAAAAAGTACTTGAAAACGTGCGAAAGCTGAATATGCCTCACGCCGACAGCGCCATTGCGCAATATGTAACTGTCTCGGTCGGTGTTACGACGGGCGTGGTTACACATGCGCAAAGCTGGGAAAGTTACCAGAAGCGCGCGGATGAAGCGCTGTATGCGTCAAAGCAAAACGGGCGGAACAAGTATACGTATTTAGAAATGCGTAATGCATAATTAATTTTACAAAAACATATTGAGGCGGAGATGTAAAATCATCCTACGACGCCATGAAATAAATGACAGCGAATGGGAACGCATAAAAGACCTATTGCCGCCTGAAAACACAGATGAGGACAGACCGTCCAAATTCAATCGTGTAATGCTCAATGGAATGTTTTGGGCAATCCGTTCAAGCTTTGGTAATGTAAATGCAATAGATGTTCTTGGTGGAATTAAACTTGCCGGGAGAATTGTTATGGGAGACAAAGCTTATGATGGGAGCGTCGAAATTCGTGAATTTATCGAAAGTAATGGTGGTTTATATTGTATTCCTCCGAAAGACAATGCAAAACAGCCTTGGGACTGTGATTTTCATCAATACAAAGAACGCCGTCTGGTAGAATGTTTTTTCAACAAACTCAAGCAATTCCGGCGAGTTGCCACTCGTTACGACAAACTTTCGCGCAATTTCTTAAGTTTCGTTTTGCTTGCTTCTTCTATGATTTGGTCGAAATAGCTCAATGCTTTCGAGTTTTAAATACGCCCTAGGAAAAAGACAAAAAACCGCGCTCGACAGAGCGCGGTTTTTTTGTCTTTTTAAAGTATCAGTTTGATCAATGCTATAACTGCTAAAGTGATTACGGCTATGCCGGCGGCGATTATTATCATTAATTTGCGCCCCGATACCGAACCTTCGGCGACGGAAGCTCTTTTTGCCCGTAATCTTAGATCGCTTGAGGTTTTTACGATGCAGGTAACGCCTCCGTCAGCCTCTAAATTTATGATATATCCTCCATTCTCTGAGAAACTGACTTTTCTGACCGGAAATTCAGGTGTTTTATTTAATTTTGCGTAATAATCCAGTAAAAACATTCCCGTTGTGCTATTTGTGGGAATGACTACTTCTACAAGGTCTCCTTCTTTAAGGTGCGAAGCGGCGATACCGTTAACAGGATCAACAATTCCGGAGCAGGATATAACCTGTTTATCCATTGAGTCAGCCATTATCTGAGCCATGCTTACGTTTTCCGTATTTGCTGTCTCTGTTGCGTCTGAGGGAGTTTCATCCCGTTCATAGCCCGAATTTTTTAATCTTTCCTGGCTGAATGGCTCAAGTTTTAAGTCAAAATTTATGGAGTAGCGCAGATTTTTCTCAATAAGTTCTTTTATCTCGTTGCTGAATGGAGTCTCATTTGATTCGAGATTTTTAAATATACCGCCTATCATTTCTCTTGATAATTTCCCTTTTAAGGCGCTCTTTAGTTTTTCGCAGCTTTCCTTGTCTATAGGGCCTATTGATGGGATTTTTGTTGAAAAATCTTCCCAGGGTACGGAGAGATTAAGCCCTGTTTCACTCTGGGAGGATTTCGTCGTCCATAATACCAATTCAACTATTTTTGAATCATGCTTGCGTAATAGGAGACAAAAAGCCCCCATGATATTTTTGGGTTTGTCGAATATGCATTTTATTGCCGCCGCATAAATGCCCTTATCCTTATTATCTGTATCGTTATCCATATCATTTTTTGATTCAAATTCTGTGTTATCCGGCGTTTTTTCATTATTTTCCATGATTTGTCAGACCTCACTTTCAATTGAATGAAAATTTACGTACTTTAAAAATTATGACCTAAATCAGCTTTATTTACAAGCCCACATGATATACTTTTTATAGATAACTCAAACTTCGCAAGAGGTAAAAACAAGATTGTAACTTGAAAATACTATAACGAGCAGAAGAAAATATACAAAAAGAATAGGCATGAACACTTTTTCCGGGTAAAATTGT